>Ga0247817_10000019_pt1 | contig 305266 bp, 236 predicted proteins | sample UWRJL212509R1_FD_178010 | JGI IMG/M metagenome (GOLD analysis project Ga0247817, IMG submission 178010) | Plant litter microbial communities from Arlington Agricultural Research Station in Wisconsin, United States - UWRJ-L212-509R-1 | ecosystem: Environmental > Terrestrial > Plant litter >... | reverse complement strand
ACTACCCGATTGGGAGTGCAAAGGTGCACCTCTTTTTTTTCCTGTGCAAGTACTAGGCAAAAGTATTTGCAAAGTTTTTTTGAAATAATTTGTAAAAAGCTCAAAATGAGGAAAATGTACCCCGAAACATTTTGAAGTTTTTTTTGAGACGTTACGTCAGGCTGCGGAAATAGGGCCGGAATGGATGGGAATGCGGTTGCAGGCTCTTTTATCGTGGTGGGGAAGTCGGGTTTGATCGCGCGTTGGGCAGATTAGATAATCTGTGCGTTGCGCATATCAGATTTGATTATGCGTTTTGTTCCTATATATAATAAGGAAAGAGAAAGTGTAGTTCAGCATAGCGGGTTTCCCGGATTGTTCACAGGAGGCTCCTAAGGAGCCCAGAGAAGCTTGGTCGTATTTACTGGCTAGAAACAGGTGGCTCCAAAGGAGCCTCAAAGAATTGTGTGATGTGATTTCTAGCCAGAAACAGAAGGCTCCAACGGAGCCCGGGAGAATATTGTGGAATTTTATGCTAGAAACAGAATGATCCTGGGGAGTTACGGAATTAAAAATTCATTTGCGGGGTAAATAATAAGATATGAATAGAAAATTTTAAGTTTTAGCAAAAAACCGGGAATGGATTGCATGATAATTACTATCCATTCCCGGCCTACTAAATATTATGTAACTGATACTATAATCTATTCAATCCTTCAATATCCGATACCGATTTTATAAGCGGCTCGCCTAACAGTTGATAGCCGTCTTGGGTGATCAGAAAATTCTCTTCTATCCTGGCCCCGCCAAAATCACGGAAAGCTGCCAGTTTATCATAGTTTATAAAATCTTTCAATTTACCCTGCGCCTGCCACATATCCATTAGTTCAGGAATAAAATATAAACCCGGTTCTACCGTAAGCACAAATCCCGCCTCCAGTCCCTTTCCTAATCTCAGCGATTTTAAACCAAACTCCTTACTTTTTATCATATCATCTGAATATCCCACGTACTGCTCCCCCAGATCCTCCATGTCATGAACATCCAGCCCCATCATATGCCCAAGCCCGCATTGGAAAAACAAGGCATGCGCTCCCTCACTTACCGCCTCCTTCGCATCACCTTTCATTAAGCCCAGCTGCTTAAGGCCATCCACCAGTTGCTCGCAAGCCAGATGGTGTACATCCAGAAAACGAATTCCCGGTTTCAGTGCGCGAGCTGCTGCTTCCTCAGCCTTCAATACAATTTCATAAACATCTTTTTGAAGAGACGTGAATTTTTGATCGACAGGGAAAGTTCTTGTCAAGTCACCTGCATAGTGCATGGCTGTTTCCGCACCACAGTCACATAAAACCAGCTGGCCTTTTTTCAACTGGTCGTGCGTTGGATGATTATGCAGTGTTTGACCATTGACCGTATAAATTACCGGATAAGCAATACTACCACCTGCACTTAATGCCATTCCTTCCAGAATACCGGCTACATATTTTTCCGTTCGTCCTTCTTTTGAATGACGAATCGCTGCTAAATGCATTTCATTACTAATAATGACAGCCTTATTAATTTCCTCAACTTCCATCAAGGATTTATATGACCTCTGCGCCACAACAGCCTTGATCAACTTGACCGAAGCGCGCTCCTTAACCTCCGTATATGGAATTCCAAAAATCTCACTCAGCTTGATAACAGCATGCGAGCGATATGGAGGCAGATAATGCACCGTTTGTTTCTTCGAGAGAAACTTCCTCACCAACTTATTCAGAGAATCCAAGGTATCCACATCGCTAATCCCGGTCAATGCCGCGACATCAGATACCGAAGGCTGTGTTCCCATCCAGACGATATCATCAATGGTCGGTTCATTGCCAAGCAATATCTCTACATCTTCGTCCACATTAATAATGGCAGCCAACCCGGGTTTGTCCAAGCCAAAGAAATATAAAAAAGAACTATCCTGGCGAAAATGATAGGTATTATCCCTGTAATTCATCCCCACTTCTTCATTACCGAGTAAAAGAATAACCCCGCTTCCTACCGCCTTTTTCAAAAGCCGCCTTCTCTCCTTATATATGTCAATACTAAACATGGTGAATTTTCAATTTTAATGATTCAAACTATCTTAATTATTATCAACCTAATCTTCAAGCATCAGATCCTTAATGTATTTTACCGGAGCACTGCCATAGCTTAGGAATTTTTCATGGAATGATTTCAGGTCAAATATACTTCCCAGCTTATGTTGATATGCTTTTCTAAGATCAATGATTTCTTTGTATCCTGTAAAATAACTTGTCAGCTGCACATTACTAACACTGACACGTCTCCACTTTCCTTCTGCCTCCGCCTGCTGCTGAAACGCCTCTTTTGTCAATAAATGCATCGCCTCTTCTTTACTCATGTTTCCTGCATGGACACTATAATCCAAAATTGTATTACAAACAGCGCGCAAATGCCACTTATACCACATCAGCCACATTTCCGGCTGATTATTTCCAAAACCATTTTCAAGCATCATCTGCTCGGTATAAACTGCCCAACCTTCCACCATCGCGCCATTCCCCAGCAGCGATTTGATCAGACTTGGCGACTGGTTGGCATAAACCAGCTGCGTGTAATGACCGGGGATGGCCTCATGGATATCCAGAATCTGCATGATATACTGATTGTACTCCCTCAGATAACTTTCCGCTTTTTCTTTCGGCCAGTTTTCAATGCTACCTACATTATAATAGGTATTGCCACCTTTGTCATACGGACCAGGCGCACTGATGGAAGCACCGGCAACGCCTGCCATGTATGCAGGTTCCTTACGGACTATAAGCGGTTTTGTCGGATCAAGTCCGATCAGCTTCTTTTCATTGATAAACTTAATCAGGCCTGGAATAATATCTGAAATCGCTGTCTGGAAATCTTTTTGTTGGACGTGATTGGCCGAAAGTGTATCAATCATTTTCCCGATCAATTCCAGAGAATCCTTTGGCATTGGTTTATTTCCAAAATATTTTGGCCAAAGTTGCCGGCTCACAACAGCCATTTTGGACTGAACTTCTTCCTTTCTTGCAACAGCGGAGTCATAAATCTGGTCTGCGGTGTAAGCGGACTGAATGTTGTACGCGAATTTTCTTGCATACAAATCTTTTCCTAACCGAAAACTCCTTGGTTTTTCGCTTTTCAGTACTTTAAGCCACTGCACATAATCCTTAATAGCGGTCACAGCTAGCTGTGACCGCTCGATAATCTGCTTCTTTTCAGCAGCATCCAATGTCGACACATTTACAGAATCCAGTAGATCTTTTTCAAAAACCGACAGACCTCCCCGATTCTGATCCACAGCCAAAGCCAGCAGTTCCGGTACCGGATTAACGATTGTATTTTTCGCTGCCGTATAATAGGATGGAACATTGGCCAGTCGCCCGCGGATACTTCTTAACCGCTCATTTAAGGGTGCATATTTTTCATTCAATATAAAGGCAAATGTACCGCTTACGTTATAAGACGTCGGATCCCATTTGTACGACTGCAAAGTGTCGGAGCTCCAAAGTGACTCATTGAGCAAATTCCGGATCATATAAAAATCTGTCCTGTTGGAGGCAGATAATCCTGCCGGATCAAAAGAAGATAACGAATCCAGATGAAGTTTGGCAAACGCTACTGACGATTGTACTGATTTTTCATCTGGTACTACCAAAACACTATCGTACTTATGATAACCGGCAGCCGTTGCCCAGTCGGGATATTGCTTCCACATTTTTTCGATAAAGGAAGCTGAGTAATTCTCAAATTCCTTATCGGTTTTAATCACCTTTGCTCTATCCGAATTTTTACATCCGGAAATAAGTATGGTTGCCAAAAAACAGCCACTCAATATCCATTTCATAGGAATTTGCATAACAGAAACTTTCGCGGGTTTAGATAATTTGTTCTATTTCGTAGGAATTCGCCTGCTCAGCGTATCAACCAGAATTACCAAAATTTAAGTTGTAACATAATGGTCAATTTAATTCTCAACTGCCAAATTTAGACTTAAAAGCCATTATATTATCTTCTGTAATTAGTAAATTATTATCCGATTTTATCCTGAACATCCTGGGATTTCAAATCAGCATTTTCCTGCCGACTTATTTATTTGTTCATTGCAGAGAGAATACAGAAGCTTAATCATAAATATTGACACAATACAGATGATGAAAAAATATAAGTTTGAAGAAATTGCTGACGAAATTGAAGAGAAAATTACGCAGGAACTATACAAACCCGGGTACAAACTCCCATCTGTACGAGAACTTAAAGCAAAATATAATACGAGTATCAGCACAATCCAAAGAGCTTATGAATGTTTATTGATTAAGGATATGGTTCGCAGCGAGCCCAAATCAGGATATTATGTGAAACGAAAATCAAATCCCATTTCGAAGATTTCATCCGGCTTCTCACACCACGTAATAATCCGGGATGCTTATTTTGAGAATAATCTTTCAAAAATATCATCTATGCAAATTTCCAAAAATGTCCTTTCCGAATTTAACGTTGCCCAACCCGGCGATTTTTTTATTCCGCAAAAACTCATTCTGAGAACCATGCAGCAGGTGATCAGGGAGAAAGGTGCAAGTCTTTTACGCTATTATCCTTCCAATGGATCCGAAAAACTTAGAGAACAAATATCCGAACGAGCCGCTTCTCATCAAACCCATTTGAACCCTTCCGAATTAATTATCACAGATGGTGCTTTACAGGCACTTTATATTGCGCTTTCCTGTATATGTATGCCCGGTGATGTTGTTGCCATTGAAAGTCCCTGTGTTTTTTCAGTCCTGGAAGTATTAAGAATTCAGAAATTAAAGGTCATAGAAATCCCTGTTGATATACAGGATGGATTCGACATCGATCATCTTAAAAAGGCTTGCTCAACGACACAAATTAAAGCCGTTTTGATTACGCCCAACTTCCATAATCCTACCGGCTGCCTTTTAAGTGATGAACAGAAAAAATCTCTGCTCTACCTGATTCAGGAAAAAGGAATTCCTCTTATAGAAAATGACATTTATGGAGATTTACATTATTCCGGTCAGCGTCCTGCAACCATAAGATCTTTCGATCAAAGCGGACTTGTGCTAACTTATTCATCCTATTCAAAATCTCTTGCGTCAGGGCTCAGACTGGGCTGGTTGTCGGCCGGGCAGTATTTTGAAAAGGCTGAGCAGATTAAATATACATTGGGAAGTACAGTATCTCCGGTTTATCAGGAAACCATTCTGAAACTGATTTCCACAACAAGTTATTATCGCCATTGCAGGCAATTAAGAAACCAGCTTGCAAGACAATCTTTTCATACACACAATCTACTTACGGAATTTTTCCCTAAACTCACCCGGTTCAGTTTTCCGTCAGGGGGAAGTAATATCTGGGTCAAAATGGATGAGCGTACAGATATGGAATTGTTTTATAAACAGTGTGAAACAATTGGTGTCCGCTTCACACCTGGTTACACTTTTAGTTATTCAAACATTTATAACCATTTTTTCAGGATTGTTTTCTTTGATAAATATTCCGTTAAGCGGGAAGATGTGATAAAACTTGCAGGAAAAGCCGCCTCGGAACAACTGGCAATCTGGTAATTCTTCTGTACCCTCCATTTGTACATCATGTGTATCACTTCATTATTGTGTACAGCGCTAATTTTGTGTTTTCTTCATTAAACAGGATCTCACATGTTACCGGAAGTTATCAAAACAAAGTATATCGTCGCAAATGAATCGGGAATTACACAGCTGCAAAAGTTGGCTTCATCGCTATTAACAGAACGCCTGACTAATAAAGTTGATAGCAAAACATTAAATCAATATATTCAGAAACATTATAACACGGAAACGATAATTAAGGATTTAAATGATTTTTCAAACCAGTGCCTGATCGTTTATTCCGGGGAAACACCAGCAGGTTTTGCTTTTTTCTCTGACAAAAAAAACGCTCCCCATTTTTTGGAAAGGAAAAAGATCAAATATCTTGTTCACTTCGAAGTTTCAAGTATGTACGCGAATACGCCCGTTATGCAAGTACTTCTTGAAAAATGCATTAATGTTTCAAAAACATATGATGCACTTTGGCTCACCGAGCCGGTGGATAGCGATAGGCTCCCCTATTTTCTCAGCTATGGTTTTGTAAAACAAAAACCGGTAAACCACATGAATGGTTTACCGGTTGAGTCTCTTATCCTGATCCGGAATTTCTAAGTCTGATCCTGTTTTTTTTATAAAACCACCAGTTGTTTTGACACATCCACATTGGCGCCTTTGATCCTGACAATATACTTTCCGGCAGAAAGGGATCTGATGAGTATTTTAACACGGCTTTTCATATCCTGTTTTTGCGTAACCATTACACGTCCGTAAAGATCGTAAACAGTAATTTCGGCATTGGCGATATCATCGCGTGACTCAACATAAACATTATCCCTGGCTCCCGGATTTGGAAATACTACGATGTCCGACTCGCCTTCTGTGATAACCTGCAAATCATTTGAATACGGTGAATAACAGGTCAATACATTGCTGGCTATTACATAAGTGACATTTGCACGTGTGGAATAAACCCCTGTTTGCGTTGTGCGCACTGTATTGGTGGTCGAGGTTGTAAGTGATTGCTGATCGCGGCGCCAGTCGTATTTTTCGTTAAGTGCGCTTTGGTTAATAGAAGCCTGGGCTGTAAACGGACCGACTTTTTCAATTACAGGTGTTGGTAAAGTCGGGCGGACAACCAGTGACGATACGTCCGAATTATCAGACAAACACCCAAAAATATTCTCACTTCTTACAAAATAACTTCCCGATTCTTTTACGGTAAGGGATGTATTGGTAGTCAGGCTCGCTGTTGTACCTTGTTTGTACCAATTGTATAAATCTGTACCGCCACTGATCGAGAATGTAAATGACGAGTCGGCACAGACCTGTTGCGATCCTGTTTGTAATATTGTTGGTTTATTGGCCCGGATTGCTGTGTTAACAATCATCGTTTGTGTACGCAGCGTGTTTCCCCTTGCGTCTTTAACCTTGGCAGTATACTTGCCAGGGTTTGACACGTTAATGAATCGGCTGTTGTTATACTGCGTGTTTCCATTGACTTCGATTGCCCATTCGTACGATTGAAATCCATCTGGTAAGCTCAAATTGATGGAAGCATTATCAGGCGCGCAGGCACTTACAATTTTCGGTTCCTGAGTAAGTGATGCCGGATTTACCGTTGCAAAGAAATTTATGCTCAAAGATTCGTTCCATGCATTTGCCAATGTTGCCAAATTTGCATTCCCGTAAAAGTGCGTTCCATCCAGGCGTTGAACAGGCAAATTATCCGTTTCAGGACCTGCATATGCGATACCCGGAAGCTCACTAATCGCAGCGTTCTGAGCCGCAATGATGTTTGGATCATTGTGAAAATCTACATACGACGTTCTGGCGATAACCCAGGGAATTTGACGGCCTACATCCGAGCTGAGCTTCCCTATTAAGGATTTCAGGTTATTTTTATATTCATTGATACTCATATTCAACGGAGAATTGTCCGTTTCACCCTGCATCCAAAGAACTGCACGAACTCCGTATTGCTTTGCGTAATGCTGAGTAGAAAGTCTTAAATTTGCATAGGGCATCTGATCAGGAAAGCGTGGCCCGTTAAAGCTGTAAACATTGTAAGTTGGCAGTCCCTGAGCACTTTCCCACCAGTTTCTGATCGAGGTTCCATCCCAGCCTGTGTTGACAAACATGATCGGAACATTTAACTTTTTCACCAAAAGATCACCTAAAATACCCCAGCACCAGCTACCATGCCCTCTCATGCCCATATTACCCTCAAAACTGTCTACATGTTTGAATGTTGGAACGGGAGGATCTCCAAGTGAGTTAACGGGTTCATTATTGTAATCAACATAATTTACCCGATCTTCCTGAGCACCCGGCGGCGGAACTTTTGTAATGGCCGGATCCACCATTCCCTGTGCATTGGACTGGCCAGAAATAATAAAAACTTCTCCGACGCCAACTTTGGAAATCGCATCTATATTCCCAACCCAGATATTATTTTTAATCCCGCGAACTTCTATCTTGTACCATCCGCCCTCCAACCGAAGTACTCCGCTAAAAACACCGCCCGTTGGTTTGTCCTGCAAAGTTTTCCAAGTAATCAGAGCCCCCTGATTTCCACCCACGGGAGTTGCCTGCACTTCAATTTTGTCTACCGGAATAGAATAACTTCCACTGATCGTCACATCGGCTGAACCATTGGTCTCGCGCTGATACACCGAACGCTCTAATGGAGCTGTTACATCAACCTGTGCAAAAAGGCTTAGCGGGATAAAAAACAGAATAACACAGGCCTTTGCAGAAGCTGAAAAAAGATACCTTTTAGAAGAATGAAGTAAATAATTTGCAGTATATCTCATGTATTGTGAAAAATCAAAAAGTACCATTCGTGTAACTTTCACGACACAAATTAGGCTAAAAACGTTGTAGCGTGCAACAAAAAACTATTAAGCGGATATAAATCTATCGATCGGTTTTACGAATTATTACGATGCAAATCATGCTTTTGTTGCATGCAAAAAGATTAAAAAAATAAGCTTTGATAAAATAAATTCCTGATTTAAAACAGGAATTTATTTTATCAAACTTCCTAATTATCAGATCTTTCCGGCGGCGTCTGCGCTTTTTGTTTTGCTCTTCATCTGGGCGTCTATCACGGCAACAAGCGCCATGTTATAAATACTTCTGACAGAACTTCCCAACTGCAACACGTGGACTGGCTTTTTCAACCCTAATAAAATAGGACCTATGGCATCCGCATTCCCTACTTCCTTCAAAAGATTATAAGCAATATTACCCGCCGCAAGGTTTGGAAATATAAGTGTGTTTACGTCCTGATTTACCAATTCGCTAAAAGGATAACTATCTTTCAGCATTTGTGGATTAAGCGCAACGCTGGCCTGCATTTCACCATCAACAATAAGGGATGGATTCCGTTTTTTAATAAGTTTTCTAGCTTCGGACATCACTTTCGCCTCCGGGCTGTCGCTGCTGCCAAAGTTGGAATAACTCAATAAAGCCACGCGGGGCGTAAGGTTGAAATTCTGCACTTCCCTTGCCGCAAGATGGGTAATATCCGCAATTTCTTCCGCTGTCGGATTGAAATTGACTGTGGTATCCGCGAGGAATAAAGGTCCTTTTTTCGTGATCAAAAGATACATACCTGCAATTTTCTTCACCCCTTCTTCCGTTCCGATAATCTGGAGAGCAGGACGAATCGTGTCCGGATAATTCTTGGTCAAGCCTGAAATCATCGCATCTGCATCGCCGGTTTCCACCATCATACAACCAAAATAATTCCGGTCATTCATGGCTTTTATTGCCTCATATTCATTAATTCCTTTACGCTGGCGTTTTTTGAAATACAACTCAGCATACTGATTTCTCTTTCCCTCCTGCTCTTCGCTTCTTGGATCTACGATCACAATACCTTCCAGATCAATTCCATTGGCGGCTGCAACGGCTTTGATATTGCTTTCCTCGCCCAACAAAATAGGATATGCTGCCTTTTCGTCAAAAAGAATCTGAGCGGCTTTCAGCACTTTCCAGTTATCCGCATCCGCAAATACAAGTCGTTTAGGATCCAGACGTGCCTTATTCCCAATCACACGAAGCAACTGATTATCAAGCCCCAGACGGTGATCCAGTTCTTCTTTGTAAGCATCCCAGTCCACAATCCCTTTTTTAGCTACTCCGCTTTCCATCGCCGCAAGAGCTACTGCCGGCGCAACGGTCGACAGTAATCTTGGATCAAGCGGTTTTGGAATAATATAATCCTTGCCGAATGAAATTGTTTTTTCGTTATAAGCCAGGTTCACGATATCAGGAACGGCTGTTTTCGCCAGTTCCGCCAACGCTTTCACCGCGGCCAGCTTCATTGCTTCATTAATCTGCGTAGCACGCACATCCAGTGCGCCCCTGAAAATGAATGGGAAACCCAGTACGTTATTGACCTGGTTTGGATAATCACTCCGACCTGTGGCCATGATTACGTCCTCACGTGCAGCAGTAGCTGCTTCATAGGAAATTTCCGGATCCGGATTGGCCATCGCAAACACGATCGGGTTCGGAGCCATACTTTTTATCATTTCCTGGCTTACCACATTTCCAACGCTTAACCCCAGAAAAACATCAGCCCCCTGCATGGCAGAAGCCAAAGTCATGTCAGCCGAAGCAGAAACTGCAAACTGTTTTCTGTCATCATCAAGATCCGTTCTTAAACCGTGCAGAACACCGTCCTTATCAAACAATGTGAAATTTTCCGCTTTCGCGCCGAGTGATTTATACAGAAGCACGCAGGACATTGCCGCGGCTCCCGCACCACTTACGACAAAACGAGCCGTTTCAATATTTTTCTTTTGAAGTTCCAAGGCATTCAGTAACGCGGCACTGCTGATGATGGCCGTTCCGTGCTGGTCATCGTGCATCACAGGGATTTTCATTTTTTCCCTTAACTGTTTTTCAATATAAAAACATTCAGGTGCTTTTATATCTTCCAGATTAATGCCACCGAACGTCGGTTCCAGTGCCAGTACGATCTGGATAAATTTATCCGGGTCCGTTTCATTGATTTCAATATCAAAAACATCGATATCCGAAAAGATCTTGAACAAAACAGCTTTTCCTTCCATCACCGGTTTGCTGGCATCCGGACCAATATTGCCGAGCCCAAGCACCGCAGTTCCGTTAGAAATAACGCCTACAAGATTCCCCTTAGCGGTATATTTATAAACTTCCTCAACATCTCTGAAAATTTCCTTACACGGTTCGGCAACACCTGGCGAATAAGCAAGAGACAGATCACGCTGTGTTTTTGCATCTTTTGTAGGTATAACCTCAATTTTACCGGGTCTGCCTTTGGCATGGTAATCCAATGCCTGTTCTTTCCTCAATTGGTCCTTCATAAATTTAATTTCAACTTCTTATCCGGCTAAAAATAACAGTTTATTGCCGGATGTTTTTTTCGATCTGGTTATTCTGTTTGATTACCCCAAAAGTATCACACTTTAAAGGGAATACATGAGATGTTTACTGGATTTACCAGGAATTGCCCTAATTATGCTTTTAACGACCAAAAAATCACGGTAAATTTCTTATCGCGGCTTCAAGCATTTTTATATATTGCTCCCGGTCAATATCATAAGCAACCTCAGTGTTGGGCGTTTTATTGAGCACATTGTAAAAATCCACAACCGTAGTTCCTGACGTGAGTTCTCCTTTTGTCTCAACGGCTACATAGCAGGATTTAGTTTTAAACATTTCCGGATTCATCAGCCAGGCAATCGCACATGGATCATGAAGGGCTGCACCGCCTTCCAGTTCCACACGGTTTTCTCGGTAAAATACAGAGTAAAATTCAAGAATTCCAGCAGCCGCTTCGCCTGTCTTATTACCAATGGAACGGAATAAATCGATGTCTTTTTGAAATACGACCGCCTTATGCGTTACATCCAGCCCGCACATCGTAATGGGAATCCCTGACTTAAACACAATCGCGGCTGCTTCCGGATCTACATAGATATTGAATTCTGCCAACGGGGTCATATTCCCTCTGAATATCCCCCCTCCCATTAAAGATATACGCTCAATTTTGTCTTTCAGATTGGGGAAAGCCAGTAAAAAAGCAGCAATGTTGGTCAGCGGGCCGGTAGGAACGAGGGTTATTTTCTCATCGCTTTCTCTGAGTATTTTGGCAATACCCTCAACAGCTGATATATTTTGAACCTGAAAAGTGGGTTCAGGAAGCGCAGCACCATGCAGACCGCTTTCTCCGTGGACATATTCTGCAATAACCAGATCTTTAAACAGGGGAGTTTCACAGCCCCGGTATACCGGTACATTCGCGTTGATCAGCGTTAGTATTTTTAATGTATTTCCAAGCGTTTTTTCCTGCGTCTGGTTTCCTGCGGAAGTCGTTACGGCTTTTATATCAAACAAACCACTTCCGAAAGCCAGCATGAGCATAAGCGCATCATCGTGTCCCGGATCACAGTCAATAATAAGGGGTAATTTTTTCATAGCTATTTTAATTCGTGTTGATAAGGTGCTGAACTTTGGGCGCCCATGCGGGTCACAGCGATTGCAGAAGCCCGACAGGCAAATTGACAGGCTTCAATCCAGCTTTTGCCTACTGAAAGTGCAGTCACGAGAGCTCCGTTGAAGACATCGCCAGCGGCAGTTGTGTCAACGGGAGTTACCTGAATAGCCGGAATTAATTCTTCATACTCGTCGTTCAGCAGGAAGACACCCTTTTCTCCAAGGGTTATGATTACATTCTCAATTCCTTTTTCTCTCAGAATAAGTGCCGCCGCTTTCAGCGACTCAGGCCTGTCTGGCAAAATACCGGTCAGCGTATGCGTTTCGGTTTCATTGGGTGTGATAAGATAAAGTCCTCGCAAAATACTATCCTCCAACTTCGCTGCGGGAGCGGGATTCAAAGCCACTTTTAACTTAAAATCCCGTGATTTCTGAATAATATATTTTACGGTATCAAGCGGAATTTCGAGCTGAATCAAAACCAGGCCGACATCTTCAAAAAGACTGTCCGGTAAATCCGCAGGTTTCAAATCCATGTTCGCACCCGAAGCCACAATGATCTGATTTTCTCCATGCGCATTAACCACGATGGAAGCAATGCCGGAGGGAAATTCCGTGGTTGTTAATATGTGCCGGGTATCCAGCCCTTCCTTTTTGAATCCTTCCAGCGCTTCTTTTCCAAAAATATCCTGTCCGGTTTTTGTCACAAACAGAACCTCCGCTCCGAGCCTGGCAGCAGCAACAGCCTGGTTGGCCCCTTTACCACCCGGATTCATCAGAAAACTTTCTCCCAAAACAGTTTCCCCAGGTTTCGGGAATTGTTTGGTTTTAATAACCATATCCGTATTGGAACTACCGATAACGAGTATTTTATGTGACATAATTATTTAATCCAATCTTAAAGTTTGCTGAGATTCTTCATTCCTAAAAATGATGAGGAGCGAAGTTATTCATTAACCTAACATAATCGACTTCGGAGCTGTGCTTTTAAGGAATTTTTAAGTTGTATAAATAATCTGTAAACATGACTGGCTCACAAAGAAACCATGTTGGAGAAATTTCAATTTCCTGTTAACCCGTAGGCACTTTATATAGAAAATGTCCATTTATTTCCCTTTAAAAATGGTTTTTATTATTTTTTCCCGGGAAAACTTACTGAAAAGCCGTTATTTAGCCCTACAATTGACTGTAAAGGTTATTTGTTTCCAAATACTCAGATAAACCCGCTTTGTTTATTTATTAAATCTTAACTCCGAGACCCACTTATCCACCATTACCCAATGTTAAAAATTACTTTTAGTCTTGTTTCCGCCTTTCTTATGCTTACCTGGTTTAATCCGCTGCCTAAGAATGCTGAGACTTCAAAACAATCTGCAAATCTCTACCGTGCTGATTCTCTGCCAAATGCGACCAGCTGGCCTTCTGAGCTAAAAATAACAAATTTTACGGGCCCCGATCTGACGCCAAGTCCCTCGTGCCTTGCCGTCGCTGCTACCGGCGAGGTTTTTGTCGGCGTTGATATGATGGGATCGCTGGGTAAAGATCCCGGAAAAGGAAGTATCATTAAGCTGGTTGATAGCGACAATGACGGAAAAGTAGACAAGCATTCCGTATTTGCCATGGCCGATAATCCGCGTGGCATTATTGCGCAGGGCGACAAAGTGTATGTTTTGCATACCACATTTTCCCCGGAAACAAAAATAGCAACCGGCATGAATCTGGTTGTTTTCGAAGATAAAAACCAGGATGGCATTGCCGATGGCCCTTCGAAGCCGCTTATTCAGAATATCAGTTCACCCAAGTTTCTTCAAAGCCGCGGAACGGACCACGCTACCAATGGAATCCGGATGGGTATCGACGGATGGATTTATATTGCTGTCGGCGACTTTGGTTTTCATGACGCTGTGGACAGATCCGGCAAAAAAATGACCATGCTTGGCGGTGGTATCGTAAGGGTAAGACCGGACGGCACCGAAATGGAAGTTTACACGCATGGTATGCGTAATATTTATGATGTCGCCATCGATCCTTACATGAATATTTTTACACGTGGCAATACGAACGACGGCGGCGGATGGAACATTCGTTTCAGCAACCAGATCCAGTCGGGCGAATATGGATATCCTGTTTTGTTCCAGCATTTTACGGACGAAATTATTCCTGCCCTTGTTGACCTTGGCGGCGGCTCAGGAACGGGTGCGTTGTTCATGGACGATTCCAGCTGGCCAGAAAAATATAACCACGTTCCGATGATGGCCGACTGGGGAAGAAGCCAGTTATTCGTACACCGCGTAACGCCGGATAAAGCCAGTTTTACCCAAAAAGATGAAGAGTTTATCAAACTTTCGCAAATCACGGATCTTGATGTGGATGCTTCGGGACGGCTTTATCTGTCCGCATGGGATGGTGCCGGTTATTCAGGGAGTCCTGCAAAAGGTTTTGTTGTACGCGCTGTGCCTCAAAACTGGAAATACAAGGCTTTTCCCAATGTAAAAAAAGCCTCAGTTAAAGAACTTGTTGTACTGTTGAAATCCGGTAGCGCCGTGGCTCGTCTGGAAGCGCAGCAGGAGTTGCTCACACGTCCGGCCAAACAAGCCGCAAATGAAGCATGGAAACTTGCCTCGGATAAAAAACTACCGCTTTACACGCGTGTTGCCGGCATTTACACGTATGCCCAGATTTCCGGTGTTGAGGCTATCAATAACCTGGTGAAGCTTACAGAAGAAAATGATGTGAGAGAATTTGCCCTTCGCGCCCTTGCTGACCGCAAAGGCAATCTTACAAATGTACCGCTTGAACCTTTCCTGAAAGGTATGCAGGATGCATCTCCGCGCGTACAGATTGTTGCGACTGTTGGGTTGGGACGTTTGGGTCGCGTGGAAGCTGCACAAGCATTGTTAAAGGTTAAAGTGCCTGCATCTTTCGTTGCTCCTGCAAAAAACGTGGAAGGACCGCACGCCACACCGAACGCCGATATTATTCCTCCGCACATTACCGTACGTGCGCTGGTAAGTCTGCATGCTGTTGATGCCTGCGTTAATGCTATCGGAACCGAAAATTCGGCTATCGCTTTATGGGCTCTTCGTTACATGCATGACCCGAAAGCTGTTAACGGATTGATGGCAGCATACAAACAAACCAAGGATGCGTCGCTGAAAAAGCAAATCATAATTACACTTTCCAGGCTTTATAAAAAAGAGGCGGATTATGACGGATCCTGGTGGTGGAGTACCCGGCCAGATTCGCACGGACCATATTACAAAGCAATTACCTGGGAATCGTCTCCTGCGATCAAAACCATTTTGACAGAAGAATGGAACAAATCCGATGCAGCGGGAAAAGAGTTTTTCGCAGATTTGAATAGCCGGCATCGTATGGAAATTGCTGAATTCGGTGGCGACGAGGTGGTGGCAGCGAAAGAAGAAGTAAAAATTGATCTTGAAAAAATAAGAAATAAAAAAGGCCAGGTTGGCGAATCGTCGATTGAAGATGTGATGCTGGCTATGGCCAAAATTGATGGCGATGCGGCGTTGGGTAAAACCTTATTTGTCAAACAAGGATGTGTGGCCTGTCACAGTATCACAAAAGGCGAAACCATGAAAGGACCTTTTATGGGCCAGATAGGATCAATTATGAACCGAGAACAAATTGCAGAATCAATCCTGAAACCGAATGCTTCCATTTCGCAGGGATTTGCTTCGGTGATAATTGAAGCAAAAGGTGGAAAATCATACATGGGTTTTATCACACAGGAATCTGCTGCAAAACTGGTAATGCGTGATATCACAGGCCAGCTTTACACCATCAAAACTTCTGATGTTGTATCGCGCAAGGAACTGGAAAACTCTATGATGCCGACCGGACTTGCCAATGCTTTGTCGTATGAAGAATTCGCTTCGCTGATTACTTTCCTTTCTCAGCAGAAAAAGTAATTAAAAAATTTCATTATAACTTAAAAGCAAAGAAGACAGATTTCTGAAAATCTGTCTTCTTTGCTTTTAAAACCGATTGCGTTACCGTTCCCTAAGTTGTATATGCCAATCACTAACTTTCCCTTGTTAATGTGTTGTGATATGCTTCAAATTTGCATCATCATTCAGATGTAAATACTACAATATCAGTCACATGTTCAAATTATCAGTTATATTAATGCTTTCCTGTATGGCCAAAGTGGTGAGCCTGACGACCACGGAAGAAACCAAATTGTCCGAAGTCTTCCCGATGGATAACGGGAAAGTTACCTATTCCGAAACCGTCGAATGCGGGAACATAACACAAGCAGAATTATTCAGACGTTCGAGATTATGGATAACGCAGGCTGTTTCTGATAATAAAGTGCTGCTGGCAGACAAAGATACTGGCGATATGGTAAGTACGGGCATCGTTACGGTAGTTTTGCCACGTTCCGAGCACTCAGCGGGAGGGATTTATAATTTCCGGTATAATATTGTTATTGAATGCGTTAACAGAAAATACCGCGCCACGATAAGCCATATCGAAATCCAGGAACCGAATTCAAAAAACACACCTGTTGAATCTTTTACGATGCAATCAGAAAAGAACCAAACGGAATTATACACGGAACTTGATAAAAAACTGAAAGAACTTCAAGTATCCTTGCAGCAAGGTGTAAAAGAGTACAGAGCATTTTAATTACAAATGCAGCACGCGTCACAAACTAAAAACCAAATAGACTGGCTACGTATACTGTTTTGAGTAATTAAAATTTAAAGCGCAGCCAGTTTTTTATTAGCCGTTAAAAGTAAAGAAATCCATTATTTTAGCCATGAATCATACATCATTTCCAGTATTCTATAAGAAATATCTGTTTCAGATACTCTTCGGACTGAACAGCTTTTCAGCCGCCTATCTTTTCCTGATCTGTTTAAAACGACTGATTCTCCAAACATCGGCGGATATGTTCACACCAATGCTTGCGGGGCTCTTATTTGCAATTTTCAGCTGTGCGGCGTATATGCTCAAACAAATCTCAGGTCACCCGCAACTGGCTATAATTGTGAGTATGTTACCCTTAATTTTTGCTATGGTTTTATTGTTAATGTAAATAAAATCGCGAGACTATAAAAATGCACGGTCCTTTTCTAACTGGAAATCAGGTATATCAAACTCCCCAGCTGGCCTTAAATATCTTTGTCGATTTTTTAAACGAGTCATCAAAAACAGTTACCCGCCAGGTTGAATGGTTGAAGGTTTTTTATTCCAATGTAAAAGCAGCCGAGTCTTTCGCCTTCGTACCAACTTCTCCGGCTGCTTATGGCCCTTCCGATGACTATTTTTACAAAAAAACAACAGAGGCACACGCTTTAACAGAACCGGAGAAAAAACGTTTGAAAACCTGTACGCAGACAATCCGGAAAGTCCTTAACCGGATAGAGCAATCTGTAAAAGCGCTCGAAATCCATGTCAGACTCAAAGCCTATGAAGAAGATCACTTCGCGGAAATGGATTTACTTGTGAAAACCATCGAACGGAACGTCAGCGAGTTTGTAGAAAATAAGCAAATTCTATTCGCTTTAATACAAAAAATATACAGACGTTATCAACCATTTCTGGCCCTGGATCCATATCTGTTTATTGAAATGGAATTTGAAAAAGTCTGGTATGGCCAAAAAACATTGCTCGATAAGTGGCATTATTATCTGTTCGAAAACCACATGTCAGATTGGCCGGTACTGGCTGTTAAGAAAAGTATTCTTACTGACCAAAAGTCGATTTTGAATATTAGAAAAGCGCAATCCTCATTAGAATATCCGGCTTCCGGTATGATTTCCGCCATCATCTCAGGGATTGAAACGATAAGTCGGGCTAAAATGGATGCGGTTGATGCAAATACATATGCGGCTAAGCAGGATTGCCGGCATGGAAATTCCGTTTATCAGGCACTTATAAACTTATGTAACAACGACTTACTGGTTAGTTATCAATATTTTGTAAAACACACGCAACCCATAAAACAATTACTCGGCTATGCTCAATACACACCACAATTCACGTTCAAACCATCAGAACAAAATATAGCTGATGTTACGTATCAGGATCAATTCAGAAACTATATCCCTCCGCCGGTTAAAGTCATCCCTGTCTCAAAACCAATAGATGCAGCAGATTTGAAAACCCTTAATGCGTTTGTCACTTTCATTAACCACGCCGCCATACAGGTTCAGCAACTTTATCGGTCAGTAAGAAATTATCAATCCGAAACCGAAAGATTCAGAGCAGATAACCGGCAAGGGGCGCTTCAATATTCGCATCAAGACTTTATGATTCAGGAATCTGCGTTTCTGCTTTTAATGAATTCCGTTTCAACTATTCACCCGAATCTGCTGAATTTATTACGCAAACAAGTTGAAAATCTGAGGAACCAGCTTGTAGAAATGGATAAAACACGGATTGCATTAATCCAATATATCGAACATAATACATATCATAAAGACAACCTGGAAAAATCTGATTTGTTTTTAAAAGACCTTAACCAGCTTTTCTCGCATTTTACACATGCGGGGAAGCGACTTCATCATGATCTTCGTGTTGTGTATGAAAGTTATCCTGTTAAAAAACCCGCAAGCATCTGGCAAATCCCAGGTAATGCCATGCTGGTAACCTTGGATATTTTCAGAGAGAATATTGAATTGGAGCCTAAAAAAATCAGTGATAATAGCAAAGGAATAATCTCATTGGAAATACTAACGAGTTCATACAAATCATTGATTTTGAATCATTATCAAAACCTGAAAGGATTAAAACAACTAGGAAAAAGTAACGGATTGTGCCCGCACGCTTTGTATGAGGATTTTTCAAATGATGCACGTCGACTCGCTGAAAGTATGGGAAAATCTCCTGATTTTTCTCTTGGAGATTTACATACCTTTTTTAACAATCAACTTGTTTATCAGTACAACAAATTTACGGATCTAGGGGATACATTTTTACTCAAAACCATATACGAGCCTGGATTCCCGGCAATAGGAGAAAATTAAAACCAGTTATAATTAAACTTTATTCAGTACAAAAATGGCAAATGAAATAGTAATTATTGATGAATGGTCCGTTAAAGATCTGGAAGATGGATCGTCCCTAAATGTTGTAGTTAACAGTTCAACCGAGCTCGGAAACCAGTCGCTTCCGGGTATACAGGTGAAGGTAATGGGCAAAACCATTAACTATGAGCCGGGCATTGTAGAGCAGTGGGCTTATAAAGCTTCAAAAGCGGGTACCGATGAATATTTTTTAGAAGATGACTCCTGGACGTACCATGAAGATCAGTATGTTAAAAATTATCTGATAACCGGCAGTCCTTTGAAAGCCAAAATCATCGTAAAGACACGCAGTTCCAAACCCATTACAAAGGAATATGAGCTTCCTTTTGAAGTTTAAACAAAATGTTCAGGATTTGAGAAGTGCCCGTTTCGTTGGAGATCACGCTACCGAAACGGGCATTGCCCAAAAATATCAAAGCTAGTTTTTTCATCCTCAAATTTGATCTTCATTTTTTCTCAACCGGAACGATAATGAAATTCAAAAGTTCAGTATGACGAATGACGGAAATATTTACAACCGATAGCACTTGCCTGTGTGTAAGCTCTTTAAATAATGCGTTACTGTTTTCCACTGGCTTATTATTGAAGGAAATAATGATATCGCCCTCCAGTAACTGTGATCGCGAAGCAGGTGAATCAGGTTCGATATGAGTGATAAAAATTCCGCTATGACCCGATAACTTGTAATGCTGCCGTATCTTTTCATTCACCGGAACGTCCTGCAACTGTAATCCCAGATACGCTTTAAAAACTTTTCCGTCCCTGATAATTTGGCGGGCAATTTCTTTCGCCGTATTAATATCCACCGAAAAGCTCAGTCCTTGCGCACCCTGAATAACAGCCGTGTTCACCCCCACTACTTCTCCATCGGTATTGATCATGGGACCGCCTGAATTTCCCGGATTCAGCGCTGCGTCGGACTGGATCACGTTGTCTACAAAGTGGCCGGATTGCGTCCGAAGTGTTCTTCCTAATGCACTGACAACACCGGTGGTTACTGTATGCTGATAGCCAAAAGGATTTCCGATTGCAATCACAAATTGTCCTATCTGCAACGCACTGGCATCACCAAGTTTTGCCACGGAATATTCTCCCGAATAAATTTTCAGAATAGCAATATCCGTATCCGGATCCTTCCCGATCAGCTCAGCCTCTATTTCATTGTTATTCAAGAGACTTACCATTATTTTTTCTGCACCGTCGACAACGTGACAGTTTGTAAAAATCAGCCCGTCAGATGAGAAAATAAAACCGGAGCCCGAACCAGCCGGACGAAGTTTTCCTTTATCGGTTTTGAAAACATCTATTTTTACGACTGCGTTTTTTGTCTTATCCACAGCGCTAATGATCATGCTCGAAAATGTATCCATGTCTGTATCGTTTGTATACATTGCGAACAATCAAAAATATACCAGACAGTATTTAATGCCAAAGTGGCAATACTACTTCGTGCCCCATGCCAAAAAGCCAGATATGATCCTGATTAAGAACAAAATTCAATGAAATGATTCCGGATTATTCACCGAAACCCATCCTCATATTAACGAGATACTTACTGAAACCGACCTTTTCATATGCCCTGATCGCTGGTAAATTCTGATCATATACATCCAGACGAAGCTCAGTTACTTTTTGCAAAAACGCCCATTCTTTTAAAGCTGCGATAATTTTTCCGTTCACACCCTTACCCCGATGCGCGGTATCCACATACATAAAACCCAGGTAAGCGTGAACCGGATGCTTCATATAGTGTCGTGATTTTTCAATTCTTGCATAACCGGAACCTATTAACTCGCCATCCAGCTCGGCCACAACAAGTTCAATGTGTTCTGCCCGGATCATTTCTTCTATATCATAATAATGGACAGGGTCCGGCTTGATCATATCGTCAAAGGGGCGCTCCGCAAAAATAACGCCTTGCTCAAAACGACGCAAAACAGGAACATCAGAGAAATCAGCAGTGCGGATTTGAAAATTGAACATTTTTAAGATCATTATTGGTTGTCTACATTATGGTTTTGCTTGTATCATTCCCTGTTGAGAGTACAATCACAAATCAAAGAATTGTGCAAATTAAATAGTTCAAATTCTAATAAGAAACCGACCCTAGAAACAATATAAAAAGCTAACGATAAGGTTTTTTAGACTCAATTCGAAGAAAAAAGTTTTTAAATTTTTATCCGGGGTAAAATACTAGAACACAGTTTTATACAAAAATACAGGCCGTCAAAATTCCGCATTGATATCACCGCGAGTATCCTTTTTATGAATCATACCTCGCAAAGGACGGTTATAAGTGCAATAAACGATTTTTCATTTTAACATTAAAATTTTGAAAACTTTTGCGCAACTGGCGATTCTGATTTTTGGAATAACCCTTATTTCCTGCGACGGACTTTTTCAGTATAACCCAAATCAAATTGTTTTGAAAGACAATGAAAGGGATCTCACTGCTAAAAATATAGCAAAAATCAAGCAGCTTTCCGCCAAAGATACGGTTCGGTTTATATTGATGGGTGATTCGCAGCGCTGGTACGATGAAACTTCCGATTTTGTAAAAAGCGCCAACAAACAACGGGATATTTCCTTCGTACTTCATGCCGGTGACATTTCCGATTTTGGTATCACCAAGGAATTTGAATGGGTGAATGAAATAATGCTCAAACTGAATTTCCCTTATCTCACCGTGATAGGTAATCATGATATTGTTGCCAACGGCCCCGATGCCTACGCTAAAATGTATGGCCCACTCGACTACTCTTTTGAGTTTGGAGACAACAAATTTGTCTTTGTTAACACCAATTCCAGGGAATACGCATTCGACGGAACTACACCGAACCTTCCCTGGCTGCGATCCGAGCTTACTAACAATCCGGGTAATAAAAACATCGTCGTAGTTGCCCACGTTCCGCCATTCGATGCAGATTTCGATAAAAATCTGGAACAGGAATATGCGGACATCCTTGCTAAAAGCGGGGTAAAATTCACATTATACGGTCATCAGCATGCTTTTAAAGACGGCCAGTATTATAATGACGGTGTTCATTATTACGTAACCACCAGCATGGGCGCGCGAGGATATATAGTTGTAACAACCTGGAAAAACGGATATAAAGTTGACAGAATCGAATTTTAATAGCCATGAAAAAATTACTTTTACCCCTATTCATACTTTTGAATATATACGCTTTTGCACAGGATGAACAACCAGCAGAAACAACCAGAAAATGGTACATACCTGACCATCTGAAATTGCAATATGCCGGAAATATCGGCTTTATGTCAGGCGGACCCGGTTATGTTTCCAAAAATAAAACGCTCGAAACAGACTTGCTGTTCGGTTTTTTACCTAAAAAATATGGAGGGGATGCACTGATTACGATCACTGCAAAAACAACATATTCTCCTTGGCGAATTCCCCTTAAAAATACGTATTACATCGCTCCGTTCTCGTTGGGTGCTTACCTGAGTTATACTTTCGGATCACAATTTACATCGAAATGGCCCTCTTATTATCCCTCCGGCTATTATTGGTGGGCAACATCCATCAGGCCCGGGGCTTATATCGGAGGAAAAGTTCGACGCGATTTTAAAGTGAACAAGCAAAACAGGACGTTCGAGCTTTATTATGAACTTGGAAGTTATGACCTGCTGATGATAAGCTACGTACAAAACAGAGAATATTTAAAACTTTCTGATATTGTAAATCTGTCCTTTGGTGTGAAAATGGCCTTATAAGTTTTTCACCTGATGGGCAAGAAATTATTTATAAACACGGGTTAAAATTAAGTTTTGACCCGTGTTTTTTCTTTTTCTATGGTTTCAGGGTATGATTCCGGCGGCCAGTCTGATATAGGTTTCAACTACATTGGCAACATAGGTGTAAGGCGGAATGCTGCGGTTAAACTGAAGAGTTGTAACATCGTTTTCAAGAAAAAAGGTATTCGGCCCATTGATCAGAAATGGTACAACCCCACCTCCGGAATCTGATAATCCATAGATGAAGGTAAACTGAAACGGAACTTCGGTCGTCGTTCCGACCGGAATAGCAATGGAAACCGGGGATCCAATAAAAGTCCTTTCTCCTGGCGTATGCAGGATCATAGGGCCAGCCGAAATAGTCGTTGAACTGAGCAGATACCCTGCTGAAACAGGAAAAGAAGGGCTGGCAATCCTGGTCACCGTTGCTTTTACATCATAGGCGACAGCACCGGAACTTCCCGCAGTCATTGCCAAAGGATTACTATCTGTTTTTGCCTTGCTCCTTTTTAATGCAATAACCGGAGTTCCGGGTACAACTTCCCCCAAAACAGACATATCTTTCGCATAGAATGTCAGCTTATCAATTCTGAATTCACAGGGATAAGTACGTGGTGTTCCGGCGGTTGTCAGGCATGCAGAAGACGGATCATCGGGTGTATCAGGAATATCATGATCGGTGCAGGACAATGCAGCAATTAAACAAAAATAAGTACAGACTACCAGTGATCTCAGGATGATTGCAGAATAATTCATAGCCCAAAAGTTTATGTGATTACTGACTGAATTCCGGTACAATGGTATTTAATCGCTTAATCAAAAACTAAAATAGTTACAGCTAATTAGTTAATGGTCAGAAATATATTCACTCAATAAGCACTCCTCATTTATCTTTCCGAAAGTTCCGATTTTAAGGGTTGAGGGAATGAATGCTATCAGGTGTAGCAGTACTATAATTTAGGTTAGATACTATTTGTTTTAACACAAAAACTGACTATTTTCAAGATTACATCCTTTTCCCAAACCACTTTTTATGAAAAATAAGATTACACTGGTAATAAGTTTTGTTTTATTGCTTTTTGGTTCTGCCAACGCTCTTTTTGCTCAGGAAGATGTTCTCAAAAAGTTACAGAAATTAGCCATAATCGAGCAAAAAATTATGATGCCGATGCGGGATGGTGTCCGCCTGGCCACGGATGTTTACCGTCCTAAAACAGATCAGAAAGTTCCTGTCATTTTTTCAAAAACGCCGTATAATTTTAATTCCTGGGGAGACGGCGAAATGAAAACCGGCACCTATCAGGCAGCCCTGGACGCGGTAACCCGAGGATATGCCTATGTAGTTCAAAACGAGCGCGGAAAATTTTTCTCGGAGGGAAACTGGGAAATACTTGGTCCTCCTACAACAGATGGATACGACGCATTTTCGTGGATGGCCGCGCAACCGTGGTCTAATGGCAAAATTGGTACGTTGGGCTGCTCCTCCACGGCCGAATGGCAAATGGCGGTTGCGGCACTTGACCATCCCTCACATGCGGCCATGGTGCCGATGGGATTCGGTGCGGGCGTAGGAAAAGTGGGACAATTTGTTGAACAGGGAAACTGGTATCGGGGCGGTGCACAGCAAATGCTTTTCACAACCTGGCTTTACGGAACGGAAACGGATAACATGGCACGTCCTCTTTTTCCCAAGGAAGCAACGAGCGAAGATCTTACAAGAATTTCCCGGTTTTATGACCTGGCTCCCGAAATGCCAAAAGTTGACTGGGCTCAGGGACTAAAACATTTACCGGTGCAGGATATTATCAAAAATGTAGACGGGCCGAAAGGAACTTACGAGAAAATGATTGTCAGAAAACCTTCTGATCCTGAATGGTATAAAGGGGGATTGTATCATGACAACATGCCTTTTGCCGTGCCAAGTTATTGGTTTGTCTCCTGGTATGATGTATCCACGGGTCCAAATCTTGCGCTATTTAACCACGTTAGAAAAAATGGAACCGATCAGCAGGTGCGTGACGGACAGTTTTTAGTGATAGCTCCGACGCTTCATTGCGCATACAAACGTGCCACCGAGAATACGATCGTTGGCGAAAGAAGTATGGGCGATGCACGCCTGGATTATGACGGACTGATCTACGGATGGTTTGATTACTGGCTGAAGGGCGAAGATAACGGCATGTTGAAAAAAACTCCGCGCGTCCAGTATTTTACGATGGGAGCAAACAAATGGCAGTTTTCAGAAACATGGCCGCCAGCTAACGTCGTGCCGGCGACGTACTATTTGTCAAGTAAAGGAAGTGCCAACAGCCTGTACGGAGACGGAAAACTAACAACCAAAATGCTTGGCAAAGATGAGAAACCGGATGCTTTTACTTACGACCCGGCATTTCCTGTTCCCTCTTACGGAGGCAATGTTTGCTGTACCGGCACGGCTATTCAGGGAGGAGCATTTGACCAGCACCAAATGGAAACGCGGCAGGATATTCTTGTTTATACCACGGAACCTTTTAAAGATGGCGTTGAGCTTTCGGGTTCAATTGAAACTACACTTTATGTATCCTCTGACGCGAAAGACACCGATTTTACCGTGAAATTAATTGACGTATATCCTGACGGGCGGGCTTATAATCTGGATGAAACGATTCTGCGTGCCCGCTATCGCGAAGGTTTTGACAAGGAGGTCATGATGGAAAATGGAAAGGTTTACAAACTAAACCTGAGTCCTTTGTCAACCAGCAATTACTTTGAGCCAGGGCATAGCGTAAGAATTGAAGTATCCAGCAGTAATTTCCCCAGATTTGAACGTAATTTGAATACCGGAGGCAATAATTTTGACGAATCAAAAGGCGTGGTTGCCCGAAACAAAGTTTTTCATACCGCGCAATATCCTTCGCATGTTATACTGCCGGTGGTTAAAAAATAAATAAGGGGCGGGTTTTAAAATCCGCCCCTTATTCAGGATGTTTTTATATAACTCATTTCATTGAAAGAATCTTTACAGGCAACTTTCATCACATCACTATCTTTCCTTCTGCACGTCAGTCTCCGAAATTTCACCGGCTGTTTGATCCGGCACTTAACTTACTTTCGGCAATTTGTATCCCATTCAAAGCCCCCCCCTTTATTATGCCTTTGGTATAAAAAACCGCTTGATTATTTCCTCCGTCAACTGGCGGTCTTCAACCAAAGCCCATGTTCCGCTATCAGGAGGAAAACCGTTTCTGCAATATCCGGCCTTCTGGCCAAAATCGAAAAGTGCATGGCAATGATCGTTGATCAAAAGGCTCGCAACCAAACCATCTTCATCCCAGCAGATTTGGAGTTTTGTCGGCAGTTTTTTCTCGGTTATTTCCTCGACATTATAAATATGCAACCCATCCAGCACTTCGGGATTTTCTGACTTATTTATGGCATAAAAATAACCGGTTGTCTGATCGTCTTCAAAGACAACACCAAATTCATGCTGTGCAGAAAAACTGTGAAAGAAAGTATCCTGGCCTATCAAAAATTCCTGTTCTATATCTAAAATCACCTTCAAAAAATTAAAAATTCGTACTGTGAAATGCTTTGTTATCTATTCCGGCATAGATAATCAATATTTCGGAAAAATATGAACGTATAAGCCAATCTTGCACGGATAGTTTATCTCAAATACGAAATCAACTTGTCTTGCGGTAATTCCAGATCGCCCAGCCATTCAGTACTCCCGCGAAAAGTACCAGGTAAAAAAATTCCAGTTTTACATCATTAAAGCTACTTCCTTTTAATATGATCATCCGGTCGGTTCGTACGAAATGTGCTACGGGAGTCATATCGGAGATAAACTTTGCCCACAAAGGCATACCATCGGTCGACGTGAAAAAACCGCTCATCAAGATGAAGATCATGATAAAGAAAAAAGCTACGAACATCGCCTGAACCTGATTTTCGCTGTACGTGGAAATCAGCAGACCAAATCCCAGCAATGCAATGAGATATACAGCCGCAAAGGCATAAAGAGTTATGAAGCTTCCTTTGGGCACTATTCCGTAAATAAGCCAGCTAACAACAAGTCCAAGTGTAAAAACGATCATGCCGATCACCCAAAACGGGATAAGTTTGCCCAGAATAAATTCCCACTTTTTAATCGGCGTAACATTGATCTGTTCAATGGTGCCCACTTCTTTTTCTTTAACAATGTTAAGCGCCGTCACAAATCCGCCGATCATCGTGAGCAGGAGTACCAGAATTGCCGGGACAATGTTATACTTATATTCTGCCCGTGGATTAAACCAGTTTGTAAATGTAATATCAATCTTCCCCTGCTGCTGAATCGTCACGGCATTTTTCCAGTTCATCTCAATTTCTGAATTAAAATCTGCGATAATTGAATTCAGATACTGGCCCCCTATTCCTGCTTTTGTTCCGTTGATCGCATCAACTGAAATACCGATTTTCTGTACACCTTCACGCACCAGATTACGCTCGAAACCTGCCGGTATTTCCATAATCAAGTCTGCTTCACCCGTTTCGATATAGGTGAGAGATTTCTTAAAAGAGGATTCTGCACTTACGATTTTAAAATAACCGGTCGACGCTATTTTGGATATCAGTTTTTGTGAATACGTACTGTGATCCTGATCAACGATGGAAATATTTACACTTTTCACATCAAAATCCATTGCCAGCGGGAAAACAATAAGCTGAATAACAGGCACCAGAAACATAATGCGAAGGATGGTGGTATCGCGCAGGATCTGCCGGAATTCCTTCTGTAATAAAAAACCAAGAACCTTCATTGCAGTCTGATTTTAAAGTTTTTCAAAGCGAAACCCAGTAAAACAACCGTCATAACGGTGAGTATCAGTGTTTCTTTCCATACATATTGAAAACCCAGCCCTTTCAGCATGACCGCCTTTACGATAATAAAATACCAGCGTGCCGGAATAATGTGCGAAATGATCTGAAATACTTTGGGCATGTTTTCCAACGGAAAAAGAAAACCTGTAAATATCAATGTAGGCAACATCATGCCCATCATGGATAACAACATGGCTGTTTGCTGCGAATTGGTAACATTGGATATGAGCAAACCTAGCGACAGACAGGTTATAATAAAAAGAACACTTTCTGAAAAAAGTAAAACGATACTTCCCTTTATTTCAACATCAAGTAAAAATACCGTCAGCAGCAAGATCAGGATTACGTTAATCATAGACAGGATCAGATACGGAACTGCTTTGGCGATCAGTACAAAAACAGGTTTGAAAGGAGAAACAAGCAACACTTCCATCGTGCCCAGCTCCTTTTCCTTTACCACCGCAACGGATGTAAGTGTGGTACAAACGATCATTAAAATTAACGCCATCACGCCGGGAATAAAATTAAGCGAACCGTTGCCTTCTTCATTGTAAAGCATTCTCGTTTCGGGAATAATTTGGTAAGGACGCGTAGTTGTGCCGGAAATCTGCTGTTCATAACCGGTAATAATGGCTGTGAGATAATTGACAACCGTTTTGGCGATGTTGGGATCGGAACCGTCCGTGATAATCTGAATCTGCGTTTTTCCGGCGTGAAACAAATCGTCGCCAAAGTGAGCAGGAAAAATCAGCGCACATTTTAAATCACCTTTTTTGAAAGCCTTCTCTATCTCATTATAATCTGCTATCGGTTCCTGTACATTGAAATAGGTTGATGCTTTAATTTTGTTGATAATTTGCCGTGAATTAACATCGTCCGCGTTATCGGATATTAAGATCTGAATATTTTTTACCTCATTCGTTAAGGCAAAACCGAAAAGAACTATTTGCACCACAGGCAAGCCAAACATGATGAGCAAGGTTCTCCTGTCTCGAAAAACATGATAAAATTCTTTCCTTATAAATACTAATAATTGCTTCATTGGCACTGGGGTTTATGCTTACACAGAGGCTCACAGCGTAGTTATGAGTGGCACTGAGATTTTGCTTTAATTATAAAATACGGCGTCTGTATTTTAGTTAACGTCATAGAACGTAACTATGAAAACACCGTGATTTACTATGGTCATAAAAAAACTCTGTGTCCCTCGCCTTTTCTCTGCGGACCTCTGTGTAAGCGAAAAAAATCAATCGCCCGAGCGGGTAGCTCCACGGGCCAGTTGGTAAAATACTTCGTCCATTGAATCGGCATTAAATGCTTTTTTCAAATTGGCTGGCGAATCCAGTGCTTCCACCTTTCCATCAACCATCACAGAAATACGATCGCAATACTCCGCCTCGTCCATATAATGTGTCGTTACGAAAATGGTAATTCCCGCTGCTGCTGCTTCATAGATCATATCCCAGAATTGTCGGCGGGTAACCGGGTCAACGCCTCCCGTCGGTTCATCCAGAAACACAATTTGCGGTTGATGAAAAATAGCCACTGAAAATGCCAGTTTCTGTTTCCATCCCAAAGGCAATGCCCCAACCAGTTTTTTCGCCTCAGACTCCAACCCAAGCGTCTTGACAAGCTTGTTACTTCGCTCTTTTATTTCGCGTCGTGAGACACCGTACACACCTCCGAAAAATTCAATATTTTCAAGAATAGTCAGGTTCTCGTACAAAGAAAATTTCTGACTCATGTAACCGATATTCTTTTTAATATGCTCCTGCTGCTTGCAGACGTCGAATCCAGCAACCGTGGCAGTGCCTCCTGTGGGAAACGACAGACCGCAAAGTATACGCATCGCCGTTGTTTTTCCCGCCCCGTTTGCACCCAGAAAACCAAAAATCTCGCCCTTTGCAACCTCAAACGATATTTTGTTAACCGCATAGAAATCACCGAACTGTTTTGTAAGATCCCGGCACACAATAGCCTTCCTATCTTCCATAATCACGTTTATTTATTTGGCAGAAGCCTATTGAACAACATCCCAGGCATGAACGGAATCATTCATCAGGCGAATAAAACTGTCTTCAATGCCTGGCCTAATTTGCTTGACAGTTATATTTGCGTGTCCCTTTGCAGCAGCGATTTCTTGCAGCTTATCAACTCCCACCTCCGGATTTGCTTTTAAAGTAACATGCAAAAATTCTCCGAAAGCATAACAGCTATCCACGTGTGCATCGGCACGAAAATCAGTTAAAAGCTTATAAATATTATCTGATTTTGCTGCAAAAAGTTTGACTGGAAAAGCTGATATGATTTGCTCTGGCGTATCCACGCTCATAATTTTCCCGTTCTGGATCAGGGCAACACGGTCGCACAAATTCGCCTCATCCATATAAGGTGTTGAAACCAGAATCGTAATCCCTTTTTCCTTCAACGCTTTCAGCATGGCCCAGAATTCTTTGCGGGAAACAACGTCTACGCCTGTGGTGGGTTCATCCAGCAGCAACACTTCGGGTTTATGAATGAGTGCACAGCAAAGTGCGAGTTTTTGTTTCATTCCGCCAGACAATTTACCTGCACGACGGCCGCTGAACGGTTTTATCTGGTCATAAATATCCTTTATCAAATCATAGTTTTCTTCGATAGTCGTTCCGAAAATAGTGGCGAAAAATTCCAGGTTTTCCTGAATCGTAAGATCCTGATAAAGTGAAAACTTTCCTGGCATATAGCCCACCCGGTTCCGGATAGCACGATAATCTTTTACCACATCATAACCTGCCACCGTGGCAGTGCCGCTATCTGCCAGCAAAACCGTAGTGAGAATGCGAAAAATAGACGTCTTCCCTGCACCGTCTGGCCCTATCAGCCCAAACAACTCTCCTTTTTTTACTTCAAAGGAAACCTCATCTACGGCCTGAACTTTGCCTTCGCCATAGGTCTTCGTGATTTTATGAAGAGTAACTGCGTTCATTTTCTTTGTTTCGACTTATTTACAGTATCACCTCGCCATACATCCCGATTTTCAGAAATCCGTCATTTTTTACCAGTACCTTGATCGCATACACCAGATTGGCACGCTCGTTTTTGGTCTGAATGGTTTTGGGTGTAAATTCGGCCTTGGCAGAAATCCAGTTTATTTTCCCCGGATAAGACTGATAATCCTTTTCTCCCTTATCAATACGAACTTTCACTTGCTGTCCATTTTTTATTTTTGCCAGCTTATCTCCTGTTATATAAGCCTTTAAAGTCAGCGTATCCACATTGGCAATTTTATAGAGCGGCTTCCCGTTCGCCGTTACCTCGCCCTTCAAAGCATATCGTGTCAGCACAACCCCTGCCACCGGGTTAATGATCTGCCCCCGGTTTATTTGTTCCTGATATTGTTTGGCGGCAACGGCAAGCGGCGATTGCTCACTTAAAATCCCACGGTTCTGTGTAGCAGCATTGTAGTTATAAAGTTTTATCTGCTGTCGTGTCACATTGATCTGTTTTTGTATCTGATCAATAGCGGCATTCAGGTCATCCAGCTGCTTTTGTGTGGCAGCATCGGCTTTGACAAGATTCTCCGTTCTTTTCCGTTCACGGATCTGCTGTGCGAGCTGCGATTCCTGGACAGCCAACTGTTTGACAGCAACTTCGGTCTGATCTCTTGAACTACCCGTTTTTTCCCTTAGAGCTTTTATAGAAGCTTCTATCTGCTGTTTTTGAAGTTCCGGAATTTTTACATCAATCTGCCCCACGATATCACCTTCTTTCAACGAATTCCCTTCCTGAACAGTAAAGGAAAGCAACTGGCCGTTTTGCTGGGCTGAAACAATAACCTCATCAGCCTCAAAATTTCCTGACGCATCATAATCTTCTTTTGTTTCACAGGCCGCCAAAAGAAAAAGTGAGGCAAGTCCAGGTAATACCTTATGAATCATAACATTATATTTTTTAATTTTCATCCCCTGATATATGGTTGTGCTTGTACTGAGCCTCTAAGCGTTGTATGTTATGCAAAATCATGGTTTGTCTTGCAGTATTTTCTGAATTCAGCTGTGATATGTACTCGTGAATCGTGATCACGCCATTTTCAAACTGCGCCTGCGACGATTTTTTGACGGATTCCCGCAAGTCAATAACCAGTTTGTCCTGCGTTATTAAATCGCTGAACTTTTGTATTTCTCCGTTTTGCTGACTTAATGTAAGGGTGGTATTGTACACAAATACCTCCTTATCGACGTCTACATGCTGCCGGTTGTTATGCAGGATCTGTCTATTGTTTTTTAGTGCATACAGACTCCCCAGGTTCCAGTTCAGGCGTAGTCCGGTCACGAACCAGGGTCCAAACTTATTTTCAATAATATTCAATGTCGGCCGGCCATAAGCACCCTGAATAAATGCACTTAATTTTGGCGTATAGGCTATTTTAAGCTTACGTTCTTCCACATCGTAAAGCCTTTTTTGCAAGTCATAAAGTTCTAATTCCGGACGGTTAATAAAAGCCGCGATCTGTTGCTCTCCGGGAACGCTCAACCTCGTTTCTGAATCCAGTTTTTTATCGATCATCACGGACAACATCTGCAAATATGCTGCGCGGTTCGACTTAAATTCAATACTGCTCATATCTGCATTGATAAGTTCCGCTTTGAGCTGATCCACATTACTTCGAAAAGCAGTTCCGTTTGTCAGTGCAGCTTGGGTTTTGTTGAGCTGACTTTGAAATTCAGACTTCCTGATTTCATTTTGTTTCAGCTGTTCATCCATCAGAATAATGGCAAAATAAATCTGATTCACCCGGTTCTTTAATTCGCGAAGATTTACCTCAATACTCTGCTGCTGAACCGCTTCATTCGCCTTGATAACAGCCTTTTGATTTCGGATATCGCCCGCGTCGAATATAATCTGGTTAATTTCTGCCTGTACCTTATACTGATCCTTACTGATTGAGGGCAGGTTCACGCCCGGCACAGCAGGAATCGCATCTGAAAAATTAATAGTCTGTGACTGATAAGAAGCTTGTCCGCTCACTACGAGCTGCGGCAGATACAATTTCGACGCATTTGCCAGTGAAAATCCACTGCTACTTCTAATCAGATCATGTTTTTTTATGAGGGGATAATTTTCACGGGCCAACGCATAACATTCCTCAATGCTAATTATCGTACCATTTTGTGCATAAAGAGCCTGATATTGCCCCCCAATGCAAAAGAATAAAAGTAAAAGTTTCGACCGTTTAATCATTTTATTTAGTCTTTTAATTTAATCGTTTGATTAATTATGATCCAAAAAAATGCTGTTAATGCAGCATCATTTTTATCCACATGGGAATCAGCTCCTTACGCTGTTTCATCAGGTTGTCAAAATCATTTTCATTTCCTATAATTTTGGATAAAACAGGTTTTCCTACAAACGGAAACACGGTTATTCCTAGTAAATTAATTAATATATGAAACGGACTTATACTTAATTTACGTTCCAGCAACTGCCTCATAAATACCGATTTTGTGACCCGTTCTTTGGCATTCACCAGCGCTGCAAATTTCTCTGGCCTTCTCCTGATTTCACTCAAAACAAAAATCGGCAGGTCTGGATGTTCAAGAAGCAGATCAATATAAGAATTCGCAATCTTGTCTATCTTTTCTTCCAGATCGGTTGTTTCATCATGCAGCATTGGTATAATTGTTCCGAATAATTTATTGATCCGTTCCAGCATCACCAGCTCAAACAACTTTTCCTTACTTCTGAAATAGTAATTCAGCAAGGCAAGATTGATTCCCGATTCCTCTGCAATGTCACGTGTGCGGGCAGCGGCATATCCCTTTTCGGTAAAAACTTTACGTGCTGCTTCCATAATCTTCTCCTCTGTCGATAAATCCAGATCCTTTTTCCCTTTCGCCATGAATTAACTTTTATTTACCCTGCAAAGATTATTGATAATTTTATTAAATCAAAATATTTAATCAGTTGATTAAATATTTTGATATTCTTTATATTTCCGTTGTCCTTTAAACTCATGGAATAATTATTTCCCCGCTTACATCAGCGTTCAGCTTTAATGCCGCATCCCGACTCAGTTTTTTTCGCAGATTTAAAATTGGTTTTTCTATCAAATGGAAGGAGAAGAATCCGGTTACGAATACGATTATCAGATTTTGAGGAAATAAATTAAACCAGTATTGGTATCGATCCGTTAAAAATATTTGCTGCCACACGTACAGAGAATAGGATAAAACGCCCAGATGAACAAGCACTTTGCTGCTCAGGAGCTTTGAAAAACTTGTTTCGATATACATGATTTGAAAAATGAAAATAAGTATGAAAATATTATCCAGACTCATTCCGAAAGGAAGGTTATAAGCGCCTCCGAAGGTTATGGAGAAATACGGTGAGATCAAAAACAGAAACAAAACGGTGCTCACAGACAGCCATTTATTGGTGAGATACTTTATACGTATCCTTCTGAAATTCGATGTTTTTTCGATCAATGCGCCCAGGCAACCCATTAAAATAGCATCTCCTCCGGTATGCAGCATCCATCGGATATTCCCGCGATTTTCGGGTGAAAAATAATAAGTTCCAACCCTAAGCATCGGCATTAAAACCAGGATCGTTATCAGAATAAAATTGAACTTTGATAGCGACTGACGGCAGTAAAAAATAATAAAAACGAACGGCCAGAGCAGGTAAAATTGCTCTTCCATCGATAAAGACCAGAAATGCCCTAAAAACCAATTAGCATTCCCGGAAATCGGCGTCAGCAGATTTTTATAATTCCAGAAATAAAATGCTGCTGGAATTACATCACTCACCTTGTTTATGATATCAGGAATAAAAAATAATTTCAGAAGGATGATTGCCAGAATGTAGAGATAAAAGATGGGGAGTAACCGAAGTGCCCTGCGCATGAAAAATTGCCTGACGTCAATAAAACCGGTATTTTCATCTTCAATTATCAGTGTTTTTGTAATAAGATATCCGCTGAGAACGAAGAAAATTGTAACGCCAAGCTGCGAATTCGATACGATTTCAAATACAAAATTATCGGTTAGGAATCTTGGCATTGTCGGTCGTGCATGAGCCAGCAATACCATCAGGATTGATATAGCCCGCAGTCCGTCCAGGCTTTTTATTCTTTTCATAGTCGATGAGTAGCGTTAGTAATCCAAATACCAGCATTCAAAAAAATATCCTCAAAAAATTATATTTTTTGAAACGAAACTATGAGATGTCACAAAGAAGTTATCCTCACTTAATTTTACTGCAATACATGAGTTCCTAAGGGACGATTTAAAATTCTACACTATCAACAGGCCACCAGGAAAAGTAAAAAAAGGATGGCACACGCAGTTCAACAGCGTGACGGTACTAATGAAGATTCAGGTCTGAGACGATTGCTGAACAACAGCAAGATGGGCGGTAAAAAGGTAAGATTTATTGTCCGTTTGGTTGAAGGTATCCTGGCCTTTGGCCAGAAGCTAACTTCTTTGTGTGTATTATTCAAAATTCTGATAGATTAGAGAGGTGATTGTTATGATCAAAAATAACATTTTTATTGTCATTTCCAAGAGAAAACTTAGCTTACGGCGCAGTTTCGGATCCCGGTTTCTTCCAAAATGTAGTTTTCCAGTTTTAACAAACCACTCTTCGGCACTATGAAATTTTCCATGGAAGATTTCCGGCTGATCAGCTAAGATGGCAGGGCTATGCTTTCGTGGACAAAATCAACAATTTTAGCTGATCAACACAGAATAAGACGGTGTAGCCGTCACCTGTTTATAGAAAATATAATGGCCAACCGTTTTCCTGACTCCAGCGGAGTCTCCTATGAAATTATAGCAAAGTTCCTGGTGATTAACAGGAGGCTCCTAAGGAGCCCGGCCTTCATACCTCCCACCGTTTTCTATAAACAGGAAGCTCTATCGAGCTATGAAGATTCAATGAAACCAGAGTCCATCCTTGATGAAATCCCCAATAAAGAGTCTCTGATGTTAGCTCAGATAACAACACCATACTTTCATGACAAAACAATCAATTTTAGCAAGGCAACACAGACCCAGACGGTGTAGCCGTCACCTGTTTATAGAAAAAAGCAGCCAACCGTTTTCCCGACTCCAGCGGAGTCTCCTATGAAATTATAGCAAAGTTCCTGATGATTAACAGGTGGCTCCTACGGAGCCAGGCCACATACCTCCCACCGTTTTCTATAAACATGAAGCTCTATCGAGCTATGACGATTACTAAACCAAAAAAACTATTCCTTATGAGATCCGCAATGACGATTCCCGGATGATCAGCTCAGACGGCAGTACAATACTTTCGTGGACAAAATCGCCCGAAGCATTCACCTGATTCAAAAATAACCTTGAAGCTTCCATACCAATTTTCCTTCCCGGTCGGCTGATGGTTGTAAGCGACGGAAAAGTGTACGCCGAAATGGGAGAATTATCAAAACCTACAATCCCTATATCGGCCGGGATTTTCAGACCTCTGTCCAAAATTACCCGCATAGCCCCTATCGCAACCTGATCATTAACTCCAAAAATCGCGTCTGGCGGCGAAGCCAGATCCAGCAACCGCTTCGTTGGCACGATAGCACTTTCAACCTGAAAATTGGTATTGATAATCAGATCCTCTCTCACGGAAATCCCATACTTGGTCAGACAATCCTTGTAACCTTTAAATCGCTGCTCCGAAACGGCCAGTCCGTTCGGTCCTTTCAGGTGTGCAATATTTTTATATCCAATCGTAATTAAATGTTCAACAGCCGCAAACGCTCCGTGATAATCGTCGACCGTTGCCCGGCTGGTTTCAAAATCTTCATATTCCCTGTCTATAAAAATAAGTGGCGTTTTTCGTTGAATCACACTTTCAAGGTGCTCATAATACCCGGAATCGTAGGTTTCCTGAGCCACAGAAAGAAAAATCCCTTCGGCGCGGTTGGATAGAAGTTTCGACAAATATTCCTTTTCCAGCAAATAATTCTCGTTTGTAACACAAATATTCAAAGTATAACCAAGTGGCTGTAAGATTGTGTGAAGTCCCTCGATTACAGCAGTTTCATAATAATTACTTACCGTCGGTACCACAACCCCAAGCGTAGCAGTCTTTTTATTTAACAAACTCAAAGAGACTTCATTACGCTGATAGCCAACCTCTTTGGCATATTCCTGTATGTTTTTACGCGTGTCTTCATTGATGGCCGGGTGATCATTAAGTGCCCTGGACACCGTTGAAGGAGAGCAACGAAAGCGACGGGCAATGTCTTTAATAGTAACCGGACGAGAGGAATTCATGAGTAGGATAATTACAATTAAATATTTAAAATTTTTTCAAACGTTTGCATTCAATATTAACATATTTACACTTTGTATTTAATTTATACAACGCTATCATTGTGCAAATGTAATAGAAAAGCAACAATGAGCGACCTTCTGGTAAAACCGAAACCTGACCAAAAAACTTACCACTCCCTGACCAGCGATCAGGCCGGATGGACTTATTTAAACTTCGAAGCCAGAGTTCTTGACCTGAATGAACAATATACGCTGAACACCGGAGAATTCGAATATTGCATCACACTTTTAGGCGGAAATTTTAAAGTTGAAACTGCCAACGGAAGCTGGGAAACAGTAAATGGACGAAAGGATGTATTCAGCGGAATCGGTCACGCGATGTACTTATCAAGGAATACTGAGTTTACTTTAACAGCCCAATCGCCTGATACTGATATTGCTGTTTGCTGGGTGGCTACCGACGAAGATCATCCGCCCTACATGAAGCGCCCGGAAGTAGCCGCAATCGAATTCAGAGGAGGCGATAACGCAAACCGCCAGATCAACAGTCTGCTTCAACCCGGATTTGACTGTCACAAGATCGTTTGTGTGGAAGTTTACACCCCGTCAGGCAATTGGAGTTCTTTCCCGGCGCATAAACATGACGAAAGAAAAGTGGACGCCGACGGAACGTTGATCGAGGCAAATCTTGAAGAAATTTATTTTTACAAAATCGACAAACCGCAGGGTTATGCTATTCAGCAGGTTTATACGGACGACCGATCATTAGACGAAATTGTGCGCGTGCATCATAACGAAGCCGTTTTGGTCCCAAAAGGTTACCATCCTGTGGCGGCTGCGCATGGCTATAATGTTTATTACCTGAATTTTCTTGCAGGCAGTGATCAGTCGCTTGCCAATACCTCTGACCCGGACCACGACTGGATTTATGGTTCATGGAAAGGTCAGGATCCACGGCTTCCGATCGTGACGCTGGAAATGAATAATACCAGATAGGGTTCGTCTGGAACAACCATTCTTCAATTTTTAAGATTAATCCGGCTAAATATTTTATTCAATGCCTCAACATGATCTCTTAACCATCGGACGCTCTTCCATTGACCTTTATTCGGCCAACATCGGCAGTCCGTTTGAGAAAATAAGTGCTTTTAATGCGTTCGTCGGTGGATGCCCGCTGAATATTGCAACCGGAGCACAAAGACTTGGACTTAATACCGCTATTCTTACCGGAATCGGTAACGACCAGGTGGGAAATTTTATCAAACATTTCCTAAACGAAGAAGGAATATCCACAGCCTTTATTCCAACGATTGAGGGAACCCGGAGTTCGGCGGTTATCCTCGGTATTGAACCGCCTGACAAATTTCCACTGGTGTATTACCGTGAAAATTGTGCTGATATCAACCTGAATATCGACCACATTAATGCCATTCCGTTTGACGAATTCAAAGCCGTGGCATTTTCAGGCACCGCTTTCAGCAAAGACCCGAGCCGGACTGCTATGTTTTATGCGCTGGAATTAGCGAAAAAGAACAACCTGACAACACTTCTGGATATCGATTTCAGAGCAGACCAGTGGGATGACCCAAGAGCTTTCGGCGTGACGTTACGCGCTGCATTAAACAATTTCACGATCGTTGTTGGTACAGAAGAAGAAATCCTGGCAACCTATTTAACTGATAAAGAACAGCTTTTAATAAAACATCAGCAAATCTCTGCTCCCGAAATCCGCGGAAATATTGATACGGCTATTCAGGAAATCCTGAAATCGGGTGTGGAAACTTTGGTGGTCAAACGCGGGAAAGATGGCGCTTCCATTTTCCAGCCCGGAAAAGAAGAAGTAAAAGTTCCGGGTTTCCCGGTCGACGTATTGAATGTTTTAGGGGCCGGCGACGCATTCTGCGCCGGTTTTTCATACGGCATCCTGAACGGCTGGGACTTATTCAAAAGTGTAAGAATGGGAAATGCCTGCGGCGCAATCATCGTAACAAGAGAAGGCTGCGCCAACTTCATGCCTACCTTGACGGAAGTAAAAGACTTCGTCGAAAGCCGGGGCGGGTTTTAAACGCAGAGGTAATGGGAGCGGCCGCCGCGCGGTTTAGCGCAGAGTTACAGTGAGTTTTCTATTCTTAATTATTGAACAAACATAAAAAAAACAGCGCAACGCTGCGGGTAACTCCCCAGACTCTGCGTTTAACAAAAATTTTATAATGGAGAAATTACAGAATTATATTAACGGACAGTGGGTGGATAGCCATTTGGATAGTTTTACGAATGTTTTAAACCCGGCTTCGCAGGAGGTTTTGGCACAGGTGCCCACAGGCAATGCACGGGACGTGACTGATGCTGCTGCGGCTGCCCATGAAGGGTTCCAGGAATGGAGAAGCACGCCGGTTTCGAAACGCGTCCAGTATCTTTTCAAATTAAAAACATTGCTGGAAGATAACATCGACGATATCGCTAAAACGATTACGCTTGAGTCGGGGAAGACTTTCCTGGAAGCGAAAGCCGAAATGGTGCGCGCCATCGAAAACGTGGAAAATGCCTGCGGAATGCCCGCTCTTATGCAGGGTGAATTCTCAGAAGATATCGCCAAGGGAATTGATGAATACATGATCCGTCAGCCGCTTGGACCTTGTGCCTGTATCGCTCCGTTCAACTTTCCGGGAATGATCACTTTCTGGTTTTTGCCTTACGCCCTGGCTTGCGGAAACAGTTATATCATCAAACCTTCGGAAAAAGTACCGCTGACGATGACTAAGATCGTCGCGCTCATGGAAAAACTTGACCTTCCAAAAGGTGTTTTAAATCTTGTACAAGGTGGAAGAGAAGTTGTGGACGCACTTTTGGAACACCCGGTTATCAAAGGAATCAGCTTTGTGGGTTCATCCAATGTTGCAAAATATGTGTATTCAAAAGGCGCCGCCCATGGCAAACGTGTTCAGGCACAAGGTGGTGCCAAAAATCCGGTTATTGTGCTGCCGGATGCTGACATCGACATGACAACGCAAATTGTTATCGACAGTGTTTATGGTTGCGCCGGTCAGCGCTGCCTGGCAGCTTCCACCATTATTACAGTGGGTGATCATAAGGATATTACCGAAAGTCTGGTTGCGTCGGCCAGGAACCGTAAAACCGGTTATGGACTTGAAAGTGATGTGCAAATGGGGCCCGTGATTACGGCTGAAAGTAAAAACCGTGTAAACCACTTAATTGAAAAAGGACTAAGTGAAGGCGGAAGATTACTCGTGGATGGCCGAAATGCCAACGTTCCCGGTTTTGAAAACGGAAACTTTATTGAACCTACCATTATCGAAGATATCCCGCTTGACGGAGAATTGGCAGCAACCGAAATTTTCGGACCGGTTTTGAGTTTGGTGCATATCAATACAATCGAAGAAGCAATCCGCTTTATTAATTCCGGGAAGTACGGTAATATGGCTTGTATTTTCACAAGCAGCGGTTTAAACGCACGGAAATTCCGCCACGAAGCCGAAGCCGGAAATATCGGGATCAATATCGGTGTGGCCGCTCCGGTCGCGCAATTCCCTTTCTCTGGCTGGAAAGATAGTTTTTACGGAGACTTACACGGACAAGGAAATCATGCCGTCGAGTTTTTCACCCAAACCAAAGTGGTGATCGAGCGCTGGCTGAAAGAATGGAACAGGAAATTCTAAGTTGGCTGCCGGCCGTCAGCGATCGGCTTTCGGCCGGCTACTGATCAGTCAGTTTTAATTAAAAAAAAAGGTTGACCAATGACGGCCGACCGGTGACAACCATAAAAAAATCTCGGTTAATCGGGTTCAAGTTACTACAAACTGACAGCTGATCGCCGATAACTGACAGCCATTTAACTATTATTTAACGCTATTAAAAAAACTCATGTCAAAAAAACTAAAAATCGGAGTGATTGGATTGGGGCGTATCGGACAGATACACCTCAGCAATCTGCTGCACCACATTCCCGGCGCGGAAGTTGTTATTGCCTCGGATCTTTCTCCCGAGTCTCACGCTTTTGCTAAAAATCTGGGAGTGCAAACGGTCACAACAGATGCGTATGACGTCATAAACCATCCTGATGTGGAAGCGGTGATTATCTGCTCTCCCACGCCATTTCACGTACCTTATACAGTAGCAGCCGCGAATCAGAAAAAGCATGTGTTTTGTGAAAAACCGCTGGATGTAACACTCGATGCTATTTATGCAGCTCAAAAAGCAGTTAGTGAAAATGGCGTAAAATTAATGCTCGGTTTTAACCGCCGCTTTGATGCCAACTTTTCCAACGTTCGCAACATCGTTTCCGATGATAAAATTGGAGACCCGCAAATTCTGCGTATTACGAGCCGTGACCCTGGGCCGCCGCCAATTGAATACCTGAAAACCTCCGGCGGAATATTCCTGGATATGTCCATTCACGATTTTGATATGGCCCGTTACATTGTCGGCAGCGAAGTAACCGAAGTTTTTGTTAAAGGAGATGCCCTCATTAACCCTGAAATCAAAGAATTCGGCGACATTGACACGGCTGTTATCGTTCTGACTTTTGAGAATGGCGCTATTGGGGTGATCGACAACAGCCGCAAAGCAGTGTATGGGTATGACCAGCGACTGGAAATTTTCGGTTCAAAAGGTATGGCGAAAGCCGAGAACAATACAGCTGATAATCTGGTACATTTTGATAGCAATGGCGGCCATATATCGCTTCCTCTGCATTTTTTCCTTGAAAGATATGAAACGGCATACCGGGTTTGTCTGAAATCATTCGTTAATTGTGTGCTCAATGACACCCCTTCCCCTGTGGACGCGCACGACGGATTAATGGCCACCGCAATAGGTATTGCAGCCATGAAATCGTTACAGGAAGGAAGACCGGTAAAATTGGAAGAAGTTATGAGTCATACATTGGTGTAAGAAGATTATACCCTAAAACAACCCCATGAAACAAGGTCTGCATTCGCTTGATTACGTCGTATTTTTCATCTATTTTATCGCTGTCTCCTCGTATGGTTTTTGGATTTACAAGAAGAAATCAAGCAAGGAAACAAGTTCAACCGATTACTTTTTAGCAGAAGGTTCTTTGACATTCTGGGCCATCGGCGCATCACTGATTGCTTCCAATATTTCGGCAGAGCACTTTATCGGCATGTCGGGATCTGGTTTCGCGATAGGTCTTGCTATTGCCTCTTATGAGTGGATGTCGGCCGCCACGCTGATCGTTGTCGCTATTTTCTTTGTGCCGATTTATCTTAAAAACAAGATCTATACGATGCCTCAGTTTTTGAGACAACGATACAATCCTGTGGTTGCCACAACCATGGCGGTTTTCTGGCTGCTTTTATACGTTTTTGTTAACCTTACTTCAATTCTTTATCTGGGTGCTCTGGCACTGGAAGTAACGGCTGGAATCGACTTTACGTGGGCAATCGGAGCGCTTGCTGTTTTTGCGATCATTATCACGGTTGGCGGCATGAAAGTAATTGGTTATACCGATGTAATTCAAGTTGTTGTACTGATTGCCGGCGGATTAGTAACCACGTATCTGGCCATGGATCTTGTAGCCAAACACTTTGGAAACCCGAACGTTTTCAGCGCATTCGGCACTTTAAGAACGCAGGCGGAGCCGCATTTTCATATGATTTTGAAAAAAGACAATCCTTACTTTAAGGATTTGCCGGGACTGTCCGTAATCATTGGCGCGATGTGGGTTAATAACCTGAACTATTGGGGTTGCAATCAATATATTATCCAGCGTACATTGGGTGCCAGTTTACCAGTTGCCAGGAAAGGAATTTTGTTCGCAGCGGGTTTAAAACTGATTATTCCAATTATCGTGGTACTTCCGGGGATTGCAGCTTACGTTCTTTTTCAGAACGGCATGTTTCAAACCGAAATGCTTGACGCTAATGGTGTTGTAAAACCTGACCACGCTTATCCTGTTTTGCTGGATTTGCTTCCTTCGGGATTAAAAGGAATGGCGTTTGCAGCATTAACGGCTGCCATTGTAGCTTCGCTGGCCGGAAAAGCGAATAGTATTTCAACGATTTTCACACTCGATATTTACAAAGAATACATCAAACCGGATGCATCCGAAAAACACCTGATCCGCGTCGGACGTGTGGCGATATGGGTCGCTATGGGCATTGCAGCCGTCATTGCGCCGCAGCTTCGGGTATTGGAACAGGCTTATCAGTTTATTCAGGAATATTCAAGTTTCATAACACCAGGCGTTTTCGCGATTTTCTTTCTTGGTTTTTTCTGGAAAAGAACGACGGGAAATGCAGCCTTGGTTGCAGCTTTATTGACTATCCCGCTGTCAACGGCATTTAAGTTCTGGTATTCCGAAATACCGTTCCTGGATCGGATGGGAATTATTTTCCTGATTCTGGTAGCCGTTATTATCCTTGTTACTCTGGCTGATCCAAAAAGCAAGAACAATCCGAAAGGGCTTGAAATTGAAGCTTCGATGTTCAAAGTCAGTACCGGATTTATGATCTGTTCCATACTTATTTGTGGCATACTCGGCGCTTTATATACTGTGTTCTGGTAACACCAAACCGGCCGGATGATTTTTCCGGCCGGTTACCAATCAAATTAATATGCTTTTAACAACCAAAGAACTCTTCCAAAAATGCTACGGTCGCTATGCAATTCCTGCGGTAAACGTGTTTTTCATGGAAGAAATACATGGCTTATTTGCGGCAGCTCAGGAGGCAAATGCACCTTTTATTGTTCAGACAACGCCGTTTGCAAGAGATTACGCCAAAGCAGATATGCTGCTTGCGATGATTCAGTCGGCAGCGAGATTATATCCTAAAACAGTTTTTGCAGTGCACGTCGACCATGGTGTTGAAGATCATATATGGGATGCCATTGAAAGTGGCGGCTACACGTCTGTCATGATTGATGCTTCTCATGACAATTTTGATAAAAATGTTCAGAGAACCCGCGAAGTGGTTACTAAGGCGCATGGCAAAAATATCAGTGTGGAGGCTGAACTGGGTGTTTTAGCAGGCGTTGAAGATGACCTTACCGTCGACGCAGAGCATTCGTCTTATACTAATCCTCAGCAGGTTGTCGATTTCGTCAATGCAACCGGTTGTGATAGTCTGGCGATTGCTGTTGGTACCAGTCACGGAGCGTATAAATTCTCAGGAGGACAAGGACTTCAATTTCATATTCTGGAAGAAATACAAAAACGATTACCAGGTTTCCCCCTCGTTTTACACGGTGGCTCCAACGTCAGTACCGAAGTTGTCAAACGTATCAACGCGGCCGGTGGCAATCTCAAAACAGATGCAAAAGGTGTTCAGGAAGAGGAGATTTTGAGAGCCATTCCACTTGGTATTTGCAAGATAAACATTGCAACAGATACCCGTTTATTATGGACGATGGTGAACCGGGAATTTTTCCGTGATCATCCTGATGAATTCGCACCCACAACGCCCGGGAAGATATTCATGGAAGAATACAAGCGTTTTATGTTACAGAAATTTGAACTGTTCGGATGTGTTGGAAAGGTGGATGATTTTTTGTATTAATTTGATTAACAGATCAATATAGAAAATTTTCGATAAAATTTATAGATCGAGATTGAGACATTCTTTTTACAAATCCACCCGTGATCCCAAGGTGCAGTGTACCATAATATCTGCCTATTTCAAACAATGACACTTTCCCGTAGTCCAACACTTCTTAAAATCATCAAAAATATTCCTTAAAACCATGACCAGAAGATTAACCGTAGCCCAGGCTACCATAACATTCTTAAAAAATCAGTACATCGAAAGAGACGGCGTGGAAGAACTTTACTTCGGCGGGTGTTTCGGGATATTCGGTCATGGAAACGTGGCCGGACTTGGACAAGCTTTACAGCAAAATCCTGATTTCCGTTATTATCAATGCCGGAACGAACAATCGATGGTGCACACGGCGGTGGCTTATGCCAAAGTAAAAAACCGTCTCGGAGCCTTCGTGTGCACCACTTCGATAGGCCCCGGAGCCACCAACATGATTACTGGTGCAGCTTTGGCGACCATCAACCGTCTGCCCGTTCTGCTTTTACCCGGAGATATTTTCGCAACAAGAGAACCCAACCCGGTTTTGCAGCAACTGGAAAGTGCTTCAACACAGGACATATCTGTTAACGACTGTTTCAAACCGGTATCCAAATACTGGGACCGCATTAACCGGCCGGAACAGCTGATTTTCTCGCTTCCTGAGGTCATGCGAGTACTCACGTCACAGGCGGAAATGGGTGCCGTAACGCTTTCCATGCCTCAGGATGTGCAAACCCACGCCTACGATTTCCCGGAAGATTTGTTCAAAAAGAGAGTTTGGCACGTGGGTCGTCCGCGGCCTGATTTGCCCACTTTGCATAAGGCTGCGGAATGGATTCGTGCTTCGAAAAATCCGGTGATTGTTGCCGGAGGCGGTGCAATTTACAGTGGCGCGGATACAGTTCTCCATGATTTTGCTATAAAAACAGGTATACCTGTAGGTGAAACATTTGCAGGAAAAGGTGCGGTAAAATTTGATGAACCTTACAGTATCGGTGGATTGGGTGCAACGGGTACCAAATACGCGATTGAAATTGCCAATGAAGCAGATGTGGTGATTGGCATAGGAACACGTTACAGCGACTTTACAACGGCCTCAAAATCAATATTTAAAAATCCTGACGTTAAATTCATTAACATCAACATCAGCGAATTTGACGCTTTCAAACACGCAGCGCTGCCGGTTATTGGTGATGCAAAAGTGATTTTGGAAGAACTGTTGACCTTGCTTGGTGATTTTGAAGTAGATCAAAACTACCGTAAGAAAATAGCCGATTACAACCACGCCTGGGACAACGAAGTCACGCAGATATACAAAGACGGCAACAGCACCGTCCCTCCTATTGATCAGGCGATTGTGATTGGTACGTTAAACAACTTTATGGGCCGTCGAGACGTGATGATCAATGCATCGGGAAGTGCTCCGGGGGATTTGCACAAACTTTGGCGCGCAACTGATGCCAAGAATTTCCATCTCGAATATGGCTTCTCCTGCATGGGTTATGAAATTGCTGCCGGATTGGGAGCAAAAATGGCTGATCCATCACGCGAAATTTACGTGATCTGTGGAGACGGCGGCTATCTGATGAATAACCATGAGATTGTCACTTCCATTCAGGAAGGCGTAAAGTTCACCATTTTGCTATTGAACAATAACGGTTACGCCAGTATCGGCGGACTTTCAGAAAGCATTGGCAGCGAGCGTTTTGGAACGATGTATAACTATCGGGATGCAAATTCCGGTCAGCTATCAGGAGATTTTCTTCCTGTTGACCTGGCCAAAAACGCGGAAAGTCTTGGTGCAATTGTAATCAAAGCCACAGACAGAACTTCTTTGGAGCAAGCACTTGAACAATCCAAAATCAATACGAGAACGACAGTGATCTACATCGAAACCAGTCTTTACCGGACCGTAAAGGGATATCACGCGTGGTGGGAAGTTCCGATTGCGGAGGTTTCAGAATCAGCATCTGTGCAGAAAGCCTTCGAAACTTATACCGAAAACAAAAAGCAACAGCGGATTTTCCTTTAATAATTCCAATTGATTTTCAAGACCGTAACAACTCCCAAAATCTAACAAAATGAATTTCGAAAATATAAAATTAGGCGTCGCTCCGATCAACTGGACCAACGACGATATGCCCGAGCTTGGCGGGGAAAATACCTTTGAACAGTGTATCAGCGAAATGGCACTGGCAGGTTTTACCGGCTGCGAGGTTGGTAATAAGTTTCCCCGTGATACCGATGTGCTTAAAAAGGCACTTGAACTGCGCGGTCTTCAAATCTGTAACCAGTGGAATAGTTACGAGCTTACCACAAAATCATTAGAGGAAAATATCAAAAGTTTCACAGCACTGCTTGATTTTCTGGAAACGATGGGTGCAAAAGTAATCGGCGGCGGTGAGGTTGGAAACAGCTGTCAGGGACAAATGACAGTACCGGTTTTCGAAGGAAAAGGGATGCTCAATACCGATGAAGAATGGAAAACGTTTACGCATGGCTTAAATGAATTGGGCAAAATAGCACGTCAGCGAGGTATGAAACTGGCTTTTCATCATCACATGGGGACGTGCATTCAAACCATCGCTGAAACGGATCGTTTAATGCGTGAAACAGATCCGGAAAATGTATATCTGAATTATGACTGCGGCCATTTCTATTTTGCGGGGGAAGATCCGGTAGAGGCTTTGAAAAAATACATCGGCAGGACAGCTCATATTCATTTAAAAGATATTCGACCGGATGTTTTGCAGCGCGTGCATGATGAAAAGCTCAGCTTTTTAACCGCGGTAAAACAGGGTGTTTTCACTGTTCCGGGAGATAGCGAAGGCTGTATCGATTTTCCTTCTTTGTTTGATGTGATCAAAAACAGTAAGTATGAGGGATGGATAGTATTGGAAGCGGAACAGGATCCGGCATTGGCCAATCCGTTGGAATATGCAATCATCGCCAGAAAATTCTTCAAAAATCTGACCGATATTTAGATTTCATAATTGGTTTTGTAAGAATTTAGGATTTATCCAGAGAAGTCAACTTTTTAAAAGTTGACTTCTCTTTTTTTGTTCGCCCCTCTACAAATTATTATTGTAACCTGTCAGTCTCCTTATATTCTGTAACGAACCACTTCGCTCAAAATATTTTAATCTTCATAAACAAAATTTCTGCCCTCCCGCCACACTTATTTTTAAACTGACGTAATATCAAATGTGCACAAGCAAACAATTTCATCATTTCTAAATTTCTATGCATAGAAGCTTACTCAATTTTAATCTGACTAAATATGTTCCATTTTAAAAAGTTCAGCCAAATTGGGTTTATTGTTGCAGCCTTGTATTTGGCAAGCTGCCAGGATAAGGACGTTGTTCCTGCCACGACAGAAATTACAGACAGTACGAATTACCAGGCCGTAAACAGCTGGATATATGATGTAATGAATGATGCGTATTTTTGGTATAAAAATATGCCTGCGGAGAATAGCCTGGACAGTAAACTTAATCCAAATGCCTATTTCGAAAAGTTAGTCTATCAGCGAACCACAACCGACCGGTTTTCTACCATAACCAATGATATAGACGCACTTACGAATGAATTTAACGGCGTTAGTAAAGTTTTCGGTATTAGTTATGTCCTTTCTTATACAGATGACACGAAGACGAGCTTAGCCGCTTTTTTAAGTTATGTTATCAAAGGCAGTCCGGCAGAAACTGCGGGATTGAAACGTGGAGATATCATTATGAAAGTCAACGGAACACAACTAACCGCTGCCAATTACTCCACGCTGCTTGGTAATGAATCCGTCACTTTGACCCTCGGAGTCTTGAACGGAACCAAACTTTCAGCAGACGATTCTAAAATAATTCCGGTTACCAGGGCAGAGATTAGTGAAAATCCGGTTTTGTTTTCCAGCGTGATTTCCAAAACCGCTTATGGCAAGACAATAGGTTATCTGGTTTACACGCAGTTTATTCCCGGAACCACAGCCAATGCAAACAAATATGATAACGAACTACGACAGGTTTTTGCCGATTTTAAAAGTAAAGGCGTAAATGAACTCGTCCTGGATCTGCGTTTTAATCCGGGCGGTTATATCAGTTCAGCGGTAACACTTGCCTCTCTGATTGGTAAAAATGCTTCCAGCTCAAAGGTTTTCTATAAGGAACAATGGAATGATAAATACATTAGTTATTGGCAGGCAAAAAACGGAGCAAATGCTTTAAATTATAACTTCCTGAATGAAGGGAACAATATCGGATCCTCGATAAGCCGTGTGTTTGTACTTACTTCAAACGGAACTGCCTCTGCCAGCGAGCTTGTAATTAACGGTCTGAAACCCTACATGGACGTGATCACAATCGGTGAACATACCTATGGAAAAAACCTTTTTGGCTCGATCGTTGGTGATGATCAAAACCGATGGAAATGGGGTATATATATGATGCTGGGGCAAACTGCCAATGCAAATAATCAGTCGGGTTACGGAACCGTTAATGGTATTGCTCCGACGTATGAAGTTGCAGATTCGGCTATTCCGTTCAAGCCTTTTGGGGACGAAAACGAGACATTGCTTCGTAAAGCCCTGGATGTTATGGAAATTCCTGCACCGACTGGGACAAGGTTATCTGCAACAAAGGCGGTCGAATCCTTTATCAGCGAACCGCTGAAAGACAATATAATTCCTGAAAAACGGATGATTAAGGATTGGCCTTCATTGAAAGTATCAAAGTGACCCTTCTTGATTTGTAACAGGTCAGGGGTGGCCGGCGTTTCGATTTTTGTTTTCAAAACGAGACGCTGGCTACCCTTTGCCACTGCTATTTTTTAATTAAAATATCCCCGTGTCCACGGTATTCGCAGGAATTATCTATGTATTTATAGTAAACACGCACAGTATCCTGTATACCAAATTTAGAAAAATCAAGCATTGTAGACTTTGAATAAATCGAATCCAAAGCCAGAAGCACTTTATAATTCCGGTCAACTACGCGTATGGCTAACCGTACAGATTCAGGCTTGCCGGCATCAATAACTACTTTGTCGATGATGGGATTGGGGTATGCCATGATGTTATAAGCTTCCGGCAACATGCAATCTGATCCATAACCTTTCCCAAAAAGTGCAAGTTCCTGCGCTGCCCAAGTATCCTTAAAGTTCCAGTCATCAGGATCAGCCTCACGAACTGGAACGCCTGTCGGATCTCTTTCAGATATTCCATTGAACGTGATTTTATCCTCCACGATGCTATTAACACCAGACTCTTCTTTACTACATGTTAAAAAGAGAAAACTCAAAATTATACAGGCAAAAAATGTTTTTATAAACATAAATCCTAAGCATTTTTTTACCCTTTTCTCATTTTCAAGTATTCTTCAATTTCTACCAAAGAAAATGCATTAAACGTCATGTCACGCGTTAAGCCACCTTTTCGTGCAACCGCCACACCGTAGTGCATATCGTAATACCCTTCTTTTTTATGTGCATCGGGATTGATACTTAACAAAACGCCTTTTTCCATACAATAGGAAATCCAACGCCAGTCGAGATCCAGACGCCACGGAGAAGCGTTGATTTCAATTACAACTTTATATTCTGCGCAAGCGTCGATAATTACCTTATGATCAATCGGATAACCTTCTCTTGACAATAAAAGTCGTCCCGTTGGATGCCCGAGAATTGTTGTGTAAGGATTTTGAATCGCTTTTAACAAACGAGACGTTGCCTTTTCCAGCGTCATGGTAAGATTGCTGTGCACAGATGCAACAACATAATCAAAACTCGATAAAATTTCATCCGGATAATCCAGCGAGCCGTCGCCAAGAATATCCGATTCAATTCCTTTTAAAATCTTGAAACGCTTTTCCGGCCCTGCCATGGCAAAACGCTCATTCAAACGTGCAATTTCCTCATGCTGACGAAAAACGTCATCTGCTTTCAGGCCGCTGGCATAGGAGGCCGTTTGTGAATGATCTGCTATACCCAGATATTCAAATCCCAGTTCCTGACAAAACAAAGCCATTTGCTCCAGCGTGTGCTGCCCGTCGGAATAAGTACTGTGATTATGTAAAATTCCTTTGAGATCATCCCATGTTACAAGCTGATCCGGTGTATGATTTTCAGACCAAAGAAATTCTCCCGCCCCCTCACGCATTTCCGGCACAATAAACGGCAAACCTGCTTTCTCGTAAATCGCCTCTTCGGTTTCGAAAACTTCATATTTTGCATGTCTCCACAGTGTAACACCAGAAGTACTCACCGTTCCCAAATGTTGCTGAGATGCCGTTTCCAAAAACAATTCATTAACAAAGTTATCCGGATTAACAGCGATAATTTCGATAGCGACGGCGATATCCTGCATTTTGCCACGCCAGACAAAAGGCGACGATGTTTTCTCCTCTTTGATAAGAAATGGAATCTGGTTCAGAGTTTCCTGTAACGCAACCGGCGAAACCGTACCAACCAGAATCTGAATCGACTCCACAGTTTCTGCTTTGCGCCTCACCTCGCCCGCTATGGCTACCTGTTCGTAAACTTTATTTAATTCTTCTTTAATTAATTCAGCGATCGCCTGCGCTTTATCCATACGCAACTTTCCGGCCTGATCTTTCAGAAACGCAAGCGAGTCCAAAATCTTCTGCTCTGTACTTCCGCCAAAACCTTTTACTTTGGCAATTTTTCCGCTTTGGCATGCAAGTTCCAGTTCATGAAGGTTATCAATACCCAGTTCTCTCCAAAGCACGGCTATTTTTTTTGCCCCGATCCCCTTGATATTAAACATTTCCAATACACCCAAAGGCGTATTTTCAAGCAGCTCTTCCAGCTCTTTAAATGTTCCTCTTTCTACAATTTCAATAATTTTGGATGCTGTGCTTTTCCCGATGCCTTGAAGTTTCGTCAGTTCTTCAAGAGACATTAAAGCGATCTCACCATCTTTATATTTATCAAGGTAAAATCCTGCGACGCCATAACTTTTCACTTTAAAAGGATCAGCTCCGTGAAGTTCAAGTAGTTTGGCAGTAAGTTCTAGGATCTCAACAATTTCATCGTTGCTCATGGTCGGCTTTATTTAATAACAATCTGCGAATTACGAGGTATGCCTCAGCATTTGCAAATATGAGCAGACTTGTTTTAATTTTTACGTCGACGGTTAGTATCAGGAATAAAGTTGTCAGCCAGTTTTGCTAACAATGCTTCGATTATTGCGGCATCTATTCGTCTGTGGGATTTTACAAAAAACTAATAATGGGTGTCTGATAGTTATCCTAAATGAATTGACGGAAAAGCCTGAAAAAAGTACAATATTCCTGATAAAAATATTTATAATGATAAAAATTCCCATTCGATAGCCAATAATCCAAATATCGACGTAGTATATTTAGTGTTGCCTCTTACACAGCATAAGGAACGGGCACAACCAGATCGAACCAGTTATTTAACATAAATCCTGAAAACCACTTGACTGCGCATGAATCTAGAACAGCTTAAACAGTACCGAGACGAAGCATATCACCATTTGACAAACGAGTTATTACCTTTTTGGGAAAACCGTTGTGTGGATAAGGAAAACGGCGGCTTCATCACACATTTTGACAATGCAGGAAACGATTCCGGGGAAGACGAAAAATCGCTGATTGCCCAGACACGTACCGTTTTTACGTTTTCTTCCGCACACAGAGCAGGTTACGGAGATGGCCGTTATGCGGAGATTGCCAAACACGGTGTTGATTTTTTGATCGACAAGATGTGGGACAAAGAGTATGGCGGTTTTTACTGGCTCATGGATCGGAAAGGAAATGTAAAAATTGATGAAAAAATAGTGTACGGTCTCAGTTTTGCCATTTACAGTTTAAGTGAATACACCCTGGCAACGGGCGATCCACGCGGTTTGGAATATGCGGAAAAGACATTTGATCTTTTGCAGATTCACGGTGCAGATACTTTTTACGGCGGCTATTTTGAAATGTTTACCCGCCAGTGGCAGCTGAAAGGTGCCGGCCCCGCCGGAGGCGACAGAAAAACGCTGGATGCGCACATGCACCTGATGGAAGCTTTCACAACATTATTTGAAGCAAGCGGAAAACAGGTTCATCACCGGAAACTGCTTGAAATTATTCAACTCCTCATTTCCAAAATCATGCACCCGGTTTATGGCACGGGAATTCCGCAGTTTTGGGCAGACTGGACTGTGGCACCTCAGATTAAGTTTGACATTATCTGGGGTTGGGACCGGTTTACAGAAGACGGGTTAAAAAGTGCGGCAGAAGATAATACCAGTTATGGCCACAATGTAGAATTTGCCTGGCTATTGATGCATGCGCTGGATGTTGCCAACATTTCTTATAACGGATATAATGTTCAACTGTTAAAATCGCTGGATCATGCCGTGGAAAACGGTATTGACTGGGAATTCGGAGGCGTTTATGTTGAGGGCTCTCATGCAGGTGAAGTTTATGACCGGGAAAAAGAGTTTTGGCAGCAGGCTGAGGTTCTGATCGGGATGCTGGATGCGTACCGGGTTTACGGAGATGAAAAATACCTGAAGGCTTACCATGCCACACACCGTTTTGTTTTCGACAAGATGATTCATCATAATGTCGGCGAGTGGCTTCCGCTTCTTACCCGTCAGGGCGAACCGATCTGGAAACATATGAGCCACTCCTGGAAAGTAAATTACCATTCCGTCCGATCCATGGTGCAAAGTATTATACGGCTGGACAAACTGATAAAAAAGGCCTGAGCAAATTGTGTATTATTGGTATCAAGTATGCAAACCGATACACGTTTTAGGGAAAAGAATACGCATCATTTTGTTATTTACGAGGATCAAACAATTGAAATAATACAATCAATACTACTATAAATTCTAACAAAAGACAGCCGTGTAATTTCTTATTATCTGAAAATCAATTATTTTATTCAATAGTATAGTTTTACAGCAAATCCTGATAGTGCACCTGAACACGTTTGTGGCATGATTTATTTAATATTTAATGCAAATGCTTGAATAAAGCAATATGTTAAACCTTAAATCAACAAACCTATGAGCGCTTTCACACAGCAAGTAAAAGGTAACTGGAACGAACTAAAAGGAAAATTAAAGCAACAATACGCGGACCTTACAGATGATGATCTGCTATATGAAGATGGTAAGGAAGACGAATTGCTTGGCAAAATCCAGAAAAGAATTGGCAAGACTCGCGAAGAAGTAGAGAGCGAAGTCGACAGCTGGTCAAAATAATATTATAAATTAAGGTTCAGAAAACACCCGGGAGTCAAAACTTCCGGGTGTTTTTGTTATGAGGACATATTAGAAAAAATATCTTTGTGACTACGGATAGTTGATATGTATTTGTTGCTCTTAAAAGCCATTTTACTGATTCATATTAATGTCCATGCATGAACAAAAGTGTTCGGTTATGGACAATTTTGGCGACTTTAATTTTTATAAATAACTGACTTACTGAAAGTTTCAAGACAGGCATGAGATTTTAGCTTAAATTTATTCTCTTGATTAAAGGTAAGATATATGTTGAAAAGCTTCTTCATTACAGCATTCAGGAACCTGAAAAGAAACAGGTTATATTCTGTTATTAATTTATCGGGCCTGGCGCTTGGAGTAGCCTGTTGTATGGTTATCTTCGCGATCGTCAGATATGAAACTTCTTTTGATGATTATCACAGCAAAGCGGACCGGATTTACAGGATAAATTTATACCAGGAGACACCAGACGGCGCCCGGTTTGATGGTTGTAATTTCTCACCCTTGGCTGAGGCGATCCGAAATGATGTTTCCGGCCTGGAACAGGTCACGGGTGTCTATTGCTTAAAGGTTTATCAGTTTTCAAGAGAAGCCGATCTGTTTGAAGATAAATATGCTTTTTTTGCTGACCAGCACTATTTTGACGTCTTTGATGTAAACTGGATAGCGGGCAATAAAGCGGAAGCATTAACCAATCCAAATACCGTTGTGGTTACGGATGAGTTTGCTGAAAAATTTCTTGGTGGCTCACGCTACGCGCTGGGTAAAACTTTTATGTTGGAAAATAAGCTTAACCTGACTGTTTCGGGAATTGTCGAGGCACCTCCTACTAACACCGACCACCCTTATAGCATACTGATATCTTATCCTTCGCTGTCCGTCTTTATGCCCGATCAGGTCAATAATTGGGAAACTGTTGGTAGCGGAGCAACCTATGCGGTATTCGACAAGAATACCCAAATGGATAAGATAAATGATCAATTTAAGAAAATTGCAGGTAAGTATCTGAAAGCTGACATCGCAAAAAATACGACTTTTTTCCCACTGCCGCTCAGTGACAACCATGACAGGAATTATGATTATACCAGTTTTACATACGACTTCCCGCTGCCAATAATGACAATTTTGTCTATTATGGCCGGGATGATCGCATTTATTGCCTGCATTAATTTCGTTAATCTGGCCACTGCGCAATCGTTAAGAAGAGCCAGGGAAGTTGGTGTCAGAAAAACCATGGGCAGCAGTCGGCTTCACCTGATCATACAGTACATGACCGAAGCTTTTATCATTACATTGCTGGCGGTGGTTGCGGGATTGGGACTGGCTGATGCAAGCTTGACACAACTTAATCAGATATACGGGGTAAATTATCAATTTGACATTTTAAAAGATCCTGTCACGTTGCTGTTTAGTGCAGGAATTACGATTTTCGTGACCTTTCTCGCTGGTTTTTATCCTTCTTTTATACTTTCAGGTTACAAGCCCGTTTTAGCCTTGCAAGCTCAGACTTTTACAGGAAAATCCAAAGGTCTTCCGATTCGGAGAGCACTGGTCATTTCACAATTTGCAGGCGCGCAGCTTTTGATCATCGTGACAGCCATTATGATCAGTCAGGTGAGTCATTTCAAGGAGCGTCCAATCAGTTTCGACCCAAAGACAATTGTAGTAATTCCGGCACTTCGTGGCAATGAAAATCAGCAGCACGAAAAGCTGAAATTTGAATTGCAAAAAGTCCCTGGCCTGATTCATTATAGTTTTGGAAACCTGGGCAACGAGATGGGTGAAATTTATACTGATAAGCAGAAAAAACACTCAGGGATTATCAGCTATGCCGACACGTCGTACATTCACACTTTTAATATGGAGCTGCTGGCCGGCAAAAATCTGTCGTCCGATGTTGCCGGAATTTCTTCACAGGTTTTGGTCAACCAGGCTTTAACAAGGACTTTGGGCTTTGCGAATCCCGCATCAGCGATTGGCAGCACCTACGTATTAAAAGGCAAAATAGTCGTGATCCGGGGTGTTATCAAAGATTCTTATACACAAACTCTAAGCAATAAAGTTGATCCTGTCAGCATTATATATGATCCTCAAAAATTTGCAGGACTAGCTATGAAAATCTCTGCAAACAACGAATCTGAAACCCTGGCAGGTATTGAAAAAGCATGGAAAAAGGTTTATCCCAAATACCTTTGTAAATATCAGTTTATGGATGATATGATGAACCGGGAGTATGGATCTTACAATATTATCTTTTCAATACTTGGTACAGCAGCTTTTTTGGCCATTTTTATCGGATGCCTGGGTTTGTATGGCTTAGTTTCGTTTATGGCGATACAGCGCACAAAGGAGATTGGGATTCGTAAAGTATTTGGCGCCACCATTTCGAATATCATGATGATGTTCACAAAAGAATCCGCCATGCTGCTTGTGATCTCTTTTGTAATTGCCGCTCCGTTAGCACATTTAGTGGGTATTGGTATGCTTATGGAATTTCCTGAACGTGTGGAGCCAGGCATCGGAATTTTCATCATTGGTTTTTTTGCCTCCCTTCTTATCGCCCTTCTCACAGTGGGCTATCGTTCTTTTATCGCAGCTATTCAGAATCCCGGGGAAAGTCTTAGAAGTGATGGCTGAGATATCTGGCTGATCAGGAGCATTATAACAAAATTGAGAATGCTGGATTTTCATAAAAGCGATTTTGTTGAATATCTTTAAGCAGTCAAGCCACATTTGCTTGTCTCCTAACCCTGAATCACTCATGAATACTCAAGAAATTACTGTTGGCATCGTCGGACTCGGTCTGATGGGTTCCAGCATTGTTACCTGTATGCTTATCGCCGGACATCCCGTGATCGCGCTGGCTCCGCAAAGCAACGACCTTCTCTTTTCGAGAAAAAGAATAACGGATGATCTGGAAAAATCACGGCAGCATGGTATCATTAACAAACCTGCCGAATCATTTCTACGGAACCTGACAATTACAGAAAACTATTCAGATTTATTCGCCTGTAAACTCGTCATCGAATGCACAGTCGAAGATGTTGCAATTAAAGAATCTGTATACCAGAAAGTAGAGGATGTCATTGCTTCCGATGCTATTCTGACGAGCAATACCTCGGCGATTCCAATCAGCACTTTGCAAAAACTCACCCGTTATCCAGAACGATTTTTCGGCTTGCATTGGGCTGTCCCGGCACACACAACACGTTTTCTGGAAATTATTTGCGGTGATGCAAGTAATATTACTTTTGGCGAATACCTTTATGAACTTTCGTCAAACTGGGGGAAAGAACCTATTTTGGTCAGAAAGGATATTGCAGGGTTTATTACCAATCGCCTGATGTATGCGATGTATCGGGAAGCGATAAGTCTGGTGGAAGGCGGTTATGCAACCGTTGAAGATATAGATCGGTCCTGCCGCAACAACGCAGGTTATTTCATGACTTTTGTTGGTATTTTCCGTTGGATGGATCTCACCGGTGTTCCCGCCTATCACACCGTGATGAAAGATTTGCTGCCTACACTTAACAACAGCACCGAGGTTCCCGACCTGATCACCAACATCGTAAAAGAAGGCGGAAAAGGTACAGCAAATGCCAAAGGATTTTACGATTACACGCCCGAAGAAGCAAAACTTTGGGAAGAAACGTATGCCAGATTCAGTTACGAAATCAGGGAGCTCGCACTAAAATATCCGGCAGATCTGGTAAAGAAAAAATTGCAGGAAAGGCAGCAACAGGAGCAAAATCAATAACAAAACCTATTTCAAATTTCCGATCAACTTTCTTAGCGCCGGTAATTGAACACCTGCGCCTGTGTGCTCGTGTGGCTTTCCATCGAGCTCCCGATTTTGATCTATGACTTCATTATCCTGATTTTTGATATTTTCGAGATTGCAGTTTTCAATTTTAAGTCCGTTTCCCGGCGTGTGGAAAATGGTATTATTTTTTAAAGTAACACCGGCAACTCCATTGAGATGAATACCGCTCCCCTGCTTTTCAATTTCCCCAACATATTGAAAAAGATTATTTTCAATAATACAGTTTGGCACAAAACGCTTACGCAAATGACCGGAAGCGCTGTCTGAAGAATTATCAATAAAAGTAAAGCCACTGCCGCCTATGTGAGAAATCAAACAGCCAGAAACGCTGACATTTTTATTATAACCGTCAATAACAATGGCGTTTCCTCCCAAGTCCGTAAAAGTGCAATCTTTTATTTTACAATTTTCAGTATCCGATATCGTGAGCGCGCCACCGCGGTAAACCGCCCAATCACTTCCGGCAAGCATATCTTTACTATCCATAAAAGTACGCTCGTTATACTCGAAATGTAAATTTTTGAACGTCAGATTTTTAACAGGTTTGCCGGGTGTACCTTTTACGACAATACTATTTTTGAGATTGGAAACTTCGATCAACGCTTTGGATAAATCAGTTTCTGACACTGGATAATAATATAGAAAATTCAAATCCTTGTCGAGATACCATTCTCCGGGCGCATCCAGTTCACCTAATAAATTTTCTACAAAACGGTAAGATTCGTGCATGTGAACGGGATATTTATATTGCCAGCCGCCATCCAGCTCCACATTATCCGTATCATCCACACCGGTTATTCTGTAATGGAGGCTCCCCTTTTTATTCTCATCAAGCGCATGCACATAACCGCCAGATGGATTCCCCCATGTTAAAACCCGCATATAATAGGTCGCATCCTGCGCTGTGCCATTAAAAACTTTCGCAGTGGAATCTGAATTGGGATAACGTGCCAGTGTTTGCAGCTTTCCATTGACATACAATCTTTCAAAAGACATCCCGGCGGGCACCTGAGTCCGGTAAATTCCTTCCCGAAAATACGTCCAATCCGGTTTTAAAATCTGCGCGGCGCGGATCACCACTCTGTGGTTTTCAAAACCCTGTATTTCCAAACGCGCCGGAAGTGGCAAGGATTGATCAATGTTAATGGTTTCCGTAAGATAATAAGTACCCTTCATCAGTTGGATACTTACATTTTCCCCAGTGTCCGTGTTCATTAAGGACAATGCTTTCTGTAAGGTTTTAATTGGCTTATCCACCGTCCCGGAATTATTATCATTACCTTTCGGCGATACATAAATTGTATAAATCTGCCCATTAACGGATAATGTCCAAAGCATAAAAACGCCGATTATCAAACTTTTAAAATACATTTCTGTTTTTGAGTTATAAAATCCTTACCCAACGTTTGATTTCAACTGGTCAAAATAACAATCGCTTCATTTTCAAAAAGCACCCACGCACTTTTCTTACTCTTACCCTCGGTATATTCATCGGTTTTTTACATAATAAAAGTGGTAGTTCTGCCAAGTCTTGAGTAGCTTTGAAGTGTTCCGGCCAATACTTATTTTCATAGTTTTCAGATCAGTTAAAATATGAAATAAGTAAGATTTTAAAATCTTTTACATTTATCGGAACACATTTAATATTTACCATACAAAGGAAACTCACCTATGGATAATTTTCTTGCAGCAAGATCACAAATGGCACTCTCTTTGGGGTTTCATATCATATTTTCCTGTATCGGCATGGTCATGCCATTTTTTATGGCCGTTGCACATTATTACTATCTCAAAACAAATAATATCGTTTACAAAAATATAACAAAAGCGTGGAGTAAAGGTGTAGCTATTTTTTTCGCCACCGGTGCCGTTTCGGGAACTGTCCTGTCCTTTGAACTTGGGCTGTTATGGCCAAAATTCATGGAACATGCCGGGCCGATTTTCGGAATGCCATTCTCCCTGGAAGGAACAGCATTCTTTATCGAAGCGATCGCCCTTGGCTTTTTTCTATATGGCTGGGATCGTTTTAATAAGTGGTTTCACTGGATCACCGGAGTAATTGTGGGTGTGAGCGGACTTGCGTCCGGAATACTTGTAGTGGCTGCGAACGCATGGATGAACAGTCCCGCCGGATTCGATTTTATCGACGGGCAATATCTGAATGTAGATCCTATTCAGGCAATGTTCAATAAAGCATGGTTTTCACAGGCACTTCATATGTGTATCGCGGCGTTCGCAGCGACAGGTTTCGCGGTGGCAGGCGTACATGCCCTCATGATTGTAAGACGGCAAAATGTATATTTTCATACCAAATCTTTTACCATTGCTGCCATTTTCGGATGCGCCGCTGCTTTGTTACAACCCCTTAGCGGCGATATTTCTGCCAAAGATGTAGCAAAACGACAACCCGCAAAACTAGCCGCGATGGAATCTCATTTTCATACAGAAAAATCCGCCGGACTGATCATCGGCGGTATACCCGATCAGAAAAACAAAAAAGTCGAGTATGGTATTAAAATCCCCGGACTGCTTAGTTTCATGGCGCATGGTGATTTTGATTCCGAAGTGACCGGCCTGGATCAGATCCCCGAAAAAGATCAGCCGCCAGTTGCCATCACGCATTATGCTTTTCAGATCATGGTTGGACTTGGTATGGTTATGATGGGCATTTCGCTGGTGTATTTCCTCTCCTTATGGAAAAAGAAAAAGTGGCTGCAAAGCGACTGGCTCCTTAAACTCTTTGTAGCCGCAACACCGTTAGGATTTATTGCCGTGGAAGCCGGCTGGACCGTTACCGAAGTAGGAAGACAACCCTGGATCATATATAACGTGATGCGCACTGCCGATGCCGTTACCCCAATGCCGGGCATCGGATACTCGTTTTATATGTTTACGGCCATGTATGTTTCGCTGGGTATTATTGTAACTTTCATGTTGTACCGTCAAATCAAGATGGTCGGGAAACTTTACGACCTGCCAACCGGTGCAAAACATTAATCCTTATTTCATTCCTACACTATCTGTTCAAACATTCTTTTATTCTCACATTAAACTATGTTGTACGTCGTAATCATATATCTCTGGACGGCGATTCTGCTTTATCTTCTGCTCGGCGGCGCTGATTTTGGAGCGGGCATTATTGAATTGTTCACTTCCAAAGCAAATAAAAGCCAGACCCGAAAAACGCTTTACGAAGCGATAGGGCCGATTTGGGAAGCCAATCATATGTGGCTTATTATCGCAATCGTTATCCTTTTTGTTGGCTTCCCTACCATTTACAGCACCATGTCGGTGAATTTGCATATTCCACTGACAATCATGCTTTTAGGTATCATTGCAAGAGGAACTGCCTTTACTTTCCGGCACTATGACGCCGTACAGGATGATATGCAGGAAGTTTATAATCCGATTTTCGCCTATTCCAGTTTCATTACGCCCTTTTTTCTAGGCATTATAGCCGGCAGTGCCGTTTCGGGTCATATCGATCCCAAGGCAACGAATTTTATGGATGCTTATATTTTCAGCTGGCTGCACTGGTTTTCCGTTTCCGTCGGGCTGTTTACGGTTGCCATTTGTGGATTTCTGGCAGCTGTATTTCTTATCGGGGAAACAGACAATACCCATGACCGACTTCGTTTTGAACGAAAAGCGAAAACATTCAATATTGCGGCAGTGGTCAGTGGAGCGTTGGTATTTATTTCCGCGGCAGCCGATGGCATTCCCCTGCTTGACTGGGTTTTCGGAAATATTGTAGGCATTATCGCCATCTCTGCCGCAACGTTATCGCTTATTTTACTTTGGTACTTATTGTACAAAGGAAAATCAAATATTCTGCGCGTGCTGGCGGGTTTTCAGGTTACCATGATTTTGTTAACCACAACTTACAGACATTATCCCAATATCGTGATTTTGAAAAATGGAGGTTACCTTTCATTAATCGAACATAGCGGGCATGAAAAAGCCATTGAGGCGCTGGCAATGGCGTTATTAATTGGCAGTATTTTTATTCTTCCGGCACTTTTCTATCTGATTTACAGCTTTCAGAAAAAGAAAGTGGATTATGTCACGGAATAATTAATTATATTTTTAGGAGAAATCAGGCTGTAAGAACCTGGCTTCTCCCAAAAATAAATTTGGATCATCAAGCTTTGTTTTCCTTAATTATCTTCAACCCCTTGGTCCAGCGAAGCAGTTCCTTTAATAAATTTTCAGCCGATCTGTAAGAAGATTCCGCGGGGACGAATTCTCCTTCATCATTAATAAACTGTGTGAACAACGGGAAATTTACTGCCTCATAAAGCGGCACTATTTTGAAAGTTGCGAGATCCGCTTTAAGCGCATTGGCAGCCCTTGTTCCCGCAGAAATACCTCCATAACTCACAATACCCGCAGCTTTGTAAGACCATTCGTGAAACAAATATTCCAGCGCATTGCGCAACGGAGCCGGGTAATTGAAATCATATTCCGCTGTAACAAAAATAAAAGCATCCGCTTCGTCGATCTTCGCACTCCATTTTTTTGTGTGCTCGTGTTCGTATTTCTGCATCGTCGGATGATTTGCTTCATCCATCAAGGGCAATTTAATTTCGCCAAGATCAAGCAGTTCTACGCTAAAATCTGCATGTTTTTCAGCAATGTCCTTTATCCAGGCTGCCACAAGTGGCCCTTTTCTGCCAGGCCTGACAGTGGATGTAATAATTTTCAGGTTGTACATAAATGAAATAAATTAAAAAATTATTGACCAAACTCACCATCTGCCGTTATCGTAACCTCTTCGCTCAGCATAGGCGCAGGAAATTTTGTCCCGATACTAAAATCAGCACGTTTGATCGTACCCGTAGCGCGAAACCCGGCAACCGGTTTTTTATTCATTGGATTGGAAATTGTACCCCGATACCATAAGTCAAGCATTACAGGTTTGGTTACTCCGTGCATTGTCAAATCGCCAGACAACTGATATTTTCCATCACTTATCTTTTTCACACCCGTACTTTTGAAACTTAGCTCAGGATTTGCGGCTGAATCGAAAAAGTCAGCCGATTTTAAATGGTCATTTCTTTTTTCAACACCTGTATTAATAGAAGCCGTTTTGGCAGTCAAAGCAAAAACCGCATCGCTAAAATCCGGTTTCGATGACTGAATGGTTGCGTCAAAATCAGTGAAGTCGCCTGAAACTGTCGAAACACCAAGGTGGGTAATATCAAATTTCAGCTGAGAATGTGCCTTATCAGATTTCCAGGCAGTTTGCGCGAAGGCAGCAAAAGAAGAAACAAACAGCAAGGCAGACAGTGTTATTTTTTTCATTTCGTTTAAAATTTAATGATGGTTATCAAAAGCTCAAGGTAAATCAAAAAGATAAGATAAAGAATAATAACACGGTATGATAACATGAAAATGGAAATCAGGTAATTGTTGTGTCGATGGTAATGGTATGCGTCAGCGTATTGTGGATAGGGCACTTGTTCGCAATGGCCAGCAACCTGGTTTTTTGTTCTTCCTTCAAATCTCCGACAAGATTGATCGTTCGCGTCATATGGGATACGTTCAGCTGCACATCTCTCGAAAACGTAACATCTACCTGAATATCTGTCAGTTCTACCCAGCCCTTTCTGTTCGCATACATACGAAGGGTCCCACAGGTACATGCGGCCAGCGCCGACGCTAACAATTCTTCCGGTGAAAATCCCAGATCCTGCCCACCGGCAGAAACCGGCTCGTCGGAGATAATGGAATTGGTTGCTGATTTTATTTCGGTTTTATAGAGCGCACTACCAATGGTTGCCGATATTTTTGCCATTTTTCTTTTTAAATTATGTGATTAGCTGAGACATGTTCAACGCCGGTTTCGAAGGGAATTCTCTTCTCTGAAAAGATTGTGTCAGGCATTTTTGACATTTTAAAACAGAATATTATTTACGAACAAAAGTTAAAAACTATAACTGGTTTTACCCGGCAACAGCAATTATTTAACGATTACCAGGAAAAAACGCTGAATTTGCTTATCTACTTATTAGATTTGAAAAACACATTCCGTTACCATCCATGCATGCCAATATTCCAAGAGTAGATATCAGCACACTTTCCGCTTACCGGGAAGACGATATTTTAATAAGCCGCTTTGCTCCTTATCTGGCCATTCATCCTAACCTTACCGCACCACACCGCCATAGCTTTTTCCATCTTCTTTTTTTTATGGAGGGTGCGGGAAAACACACGATCGACTTCAATCATTTCGAGGTAAAACCTTATCAGATTTATTTTATGATTCCCGGACAAGTTCATTCCTGGAATTTTGAAGGGCATGTCGATGGTTATGTGGTGAATTTTTCCGAAAGTTTTTTCCAGTCTTTTTTGCTCAAATCGGAATACGTCAGTTCATTTTCATTTTTTAACGGAATTACAACTGAGAATGTACTTGATCTCTCGGAGACTATTCAAAAACCGGTTTGCGATATATTTGAAGAACTGATCAGACAATCACAGCAGCGATATGTTTTCAAAGAGGATATGATCCGGGTTCTTCTTTTACAGTTGTTTATCACCATTGAACAAAGCGTTTCAGTAAACCATCAATCCCCTACCGGCTTTCAAACCAATCCGGTTTTAAAGAATTTTCAAAAATTGATTGAAAAAAATTTCCTCGAAACCCGGTTGCCGGGAGAGTACGCGGAAATGCTGAATATTACACCCAATCATTTAAATGCCTTGTGCAAAGAACATCTGGGAATGCAGGCCGGAGAATTAATACGCGACCGGGTTGTGCTGGAAGCAAAACGGCTTTTGGTAAATATAAGTCTCAGCATTTCGGAAATTGCCTATAAGTTAAACTTTAACGATAATTCTTATTTTACCAAATTCTTCAAGAAAGAGGTTGGCGTGAGCCCTGAGATTTTCCGTAAAAAAGTCAATGCCTGACAAATGATTTGCTATCATTATAAAAGTATTTGGGCATATTTTACGAACTGGTTAATATGCGCCAATCGGAATTTCAGAAGCTTTAAAGACATAAAAAATCCCGCATTTTTTGATAAAAGGACGACTTTTACGAAAAAATGCAGGAATATCCTTAGCAGCTTATTTCCCGATTTCTTTTGCAGCGCTATGTTTGCTGTCGGCGGTCAGCTCCCGGTAATCAGCTGGAAAAATCTTTTTCCTGAGTAGCCCGACTGCCGACAGCCCAAATATCCTTACAAGATAATTCGCGATAAGATCTGTTATTTAGGCACTATTTCTTCAGCTCTTGGCGTGATGAAAATAGCCAGCCATGATCTTCTTGCAAGACGATAAAAATAAGGCGTCAACAAAATCAGAACCGGAATGATACTATACAGAAAGTAGTCAAGATAGGGTTCAAAAAAATGGATGAACAGGAAAAAATAAACCAGCATAAAAACTACATAAAAAGCATAACTCATATATAAGGCTCCCTGATAAAAGCCCGGCTCCGGAACCAGATTCTCATCACAATGCGGGCATCGCTTATTCATTTTATCAAATTTAAAGCTGTAAGCACTTTTGGTAATAAAAAAATCTCCTTGCGCACAACGTGGACATTTATTAAAAAGCACGCTGTATATTCTGTTATGTTTCATGGTAAGCTATGGATTAAAGTGGGCCAAAAATAACTCCTGCCACTATTTCTGAATAACTGATTTCTGCCCATCACCAGATTCGCCTTCTGTGCTCTCAGTGATGATCTGTTACAAATATCGCGTATATCCATCTTTAATAAAATGACAGATGATGCCTTCAGTGGTATAATTCAACGATTTTCGTGTTTTTCGAAAAATCAGATTCTCTCATCTGAGTTCAAGAATACATCGTATGAGCAATTTAATATGTCAAAATACTTTAATATCTTTATAAGACAGTATACTCCAATAATACAACATCATTTTATTATTACCCGGGAAGATTATCCATCACCATCCCGGCTTTTCATTTCCTGCATTTTTGCCTGATCATTGTTCTTTTTACTTTCCCATTTTGACGAACGGACAGCAGAAAAAAAGTGTAATGAAAAAAATTCTTCAATTTAATTAGGAATGAACGTTCCGTTATTGTTACCTTTACGGAACAATCATTCTATTATAAATTAAGTAAGGGTAACTAAATCAACTTAAATTTCAATCATGAAAAAGAAGATCAACACAGTCATTCTGCTGTTTTTGCTCTCAGCCCTGAATGTAACGGCACAAGCACAGACAGCTGCAAATCCGCCTGCAAACTTTAAACACCACATTACAAAAGTTAATGGCATTAACATGCATTATGTAATTGGCGGGAAGGGAGAACCCCTGGTACTCGTACACGGATTTGCACAGAACTGGTACATGTGGAATCGAATGCTACCAGAGCTATCAAAACACTTTACGGTAATCGCGCCTGACCTTAGGGGTGTTGGTGAGTCCGACAAGCCGCAGTCTGGCTATGACAAGAAAACGATGGCAGTTGATATACATGAACTTGTAAAAAAACTGGGTTACAACAAAATCAATATCGCCGGACATGACATCGGGCTGATGGTTGCTTATGCTTAAGCCGCCCAGTTCCAGACCGAGGTAAAGAAAATCGCCTTGATGGATGCTTTACTACCTGGCATTGAACCAGTTTGGAGCCAGGTATCCGCAAGCGCCTGGTGGTTCGGGTTCTTTTCGTGGCCTGCATCCGGTAGTATTGTAGCCGGAAAAGAAAGGGCATTTCTTACGAATTTCTGGCCAATGGTTGGCCATGTTGAAAACCCTTTTACCAAACAGGAAGCAGATGAGTTTATCCGTGCGTATTCAGTTCCCGGTGCTACTACGGCAAGCTTTCGCTGGTTCGGAGCCTTCCCCCAGGATGAAAAAGATAACCTCGAATTTGCCAGACAAAAACTGACCATGCCTTTATTGGCTATGGGTGGTGAGTATTTCGCAGCGGCGTTTCTAAAAGCGCATTCCGAGCTGGTGGCTGCCCATGTTTCCGAAGTAAAAATTACAGGTTCAGGACACTGGCTTGTTCAGGAAAATACGGCTCTTGTACAAAAATCGCTGCTGGAATTCTTTGTAGATAAACCCGCCGTCGTTAACGGAAAATAACAAACCCATATAAGGAACGAACATTCCTTATATAAATAACTTTAAGAATAAATATTCCAAAATCATAAATTAAAAATTAACATGTCAGATCTTAAAAATAAAGTCGCAGTTGTAACAGGTGGTAACAGTGGAATTGGTTATGCCACAGCAAAAGAATTCGCTGCACAAGGTGTACAAGTCGTAATCACAGGTAGAAATAAAGAATTACTGAAAAGTGTCTCAACTGAGATTAATGCAATTGGTATCGTAGCAGATCAGGGCAATCTTTCTTCGATTGACAGCCTTGTCGAAGAAATAAAAAATAAGCTTGGAAAAGTAGACGTTCTTTTCCTTAATGCTGGCCTGACGGCTTTCTCCTCACTGGAATCCGCCACAGAAGAACATTTCGATTCGCTGATGAATGTGAATGTAAAAGGAGCATTTTTCACGCTGCAAAAATTCCTTCCCATACTTAATGACGGCGCTTCAATCATATTGAATACCTCCATCAATGCCAATATCGGAATGCCGGATACGGCGGTTTATGCTGCTACAAAAGGAGCTTTGTTATCCCTGAACCGGGTTTGGGCAACGGAGCTTGCTCCCCGGAAAATCCGTATCAACGCCGTATCTCCCGGACCTGTTGAAACACCTCTGTACGGAAAGTTAGGTCTGGGACAAGAAGAACTGGAAGGATTAGGCGGAACATTGGGTAAAAAAGTGCTGCTGGGACGATTTGCCCAGTCAGAAGAAATCGCCAAAACGGTGGCATTCCTGGCTTCTTCTGACTCATCATTTATCACCGGTACAGAAATCGTAATTGACGGAGGACTTACTGTAAACTCGGTTTTTAACTAATTTTTTGTCAAAAACCGGAACAAATGTTCCGCATATAGTAACTTTGCTGAGAAATCAGCAAAGTTTTTTTCATATGGCACGTACAAAAGAATTTGATAAAGAGGCAATCTTGGACAAGGCGGTTGACTTGTTCTGGTATAAGGGATACAACGGTTCATCCATGCAGGATGTCGTTGATGCACTGGGTCTCAGCCGGTCGAGCCTTTATGATACGTTTGGGGATAAACGCCAACTTTATCTCGCTGCTCTGGAGCGATACAGAAACCAATCTGCCGGTGGTTTGATAGCCATGGTGAATGCATCAAAAAACACAATAAAGTCTCTGGAGAAACTGTTTGATATGCTGGTCAATGAGAGCTTTTCAGACAGACTTCCGCGCGGATGTTTCATGGTGAACAGCACGGTTGAACTCGCTCCGCACGACAAAGATATTGATACCATTGTCCGGGACAACATGCAGGATATTGAAAATGCCTTTTTTGAACTTATAAAAAAGGGACAAAATTCAGGCGAGATTTCACCCGATTCCGACGCACGCGCATTGGCCAGATTCCTTTTTAATACAATTTCCGGTCTGCGCGTTGCGGCCAAGTCAGGTGTTGATAAAAAGGTCTATAAAGATATCGTCAAAGTGGCACTTAATGCAGTCAAATAACTGGTTACAAGTAATATATCGGGCATTATCCTCTAAATACCCGATATAATTTTACAATTGCTTCTCCACAAGATCACTTTCCCTGATCATTTTCAAAAGATTGGAATGATATTTAAAAGCGCTTTTAAGGTCATTTTCATCCCAGACCACATTATCGAGCGCGATGATACTCGTTTTAGTTTTTGGAAAATAAAAATTCATTGAAATAAAACCCGGCGTAAAACCAGTTTGTCCAAGCTGTAAAATCTTGTCGTTGGTATCCACGGTAATGCCATAGCCATAGTCAACAACCCCGAAAATCGGATGGTTTCTCACAGCACCTTTCTGCCTGGTAGTCATGAGTTTATAAGTAGATCCCGACAAAAGTTTCCCCTCATGCAAACACTTATTCCATAAAACCAGATCGTGGGCCGTGGAGATAAAAGAACCAGCCGCCACAAAGTTTTGAAAAGTCTTCGTTTCCGGCATCAGGTCGCCGTTTTCCTGTTCTGTATAACCTCCAACAAGGTTGGTATATTTCTTTACATCCGGATGGAAAGTATTGTACATCCTGCATTGCCTGAATAACTCAGCTGATTGCGCCGCAAAAGATTTTTTTGTAGTCCTCTCTGTGATTTTCGCTAGCAAATCGTATCCTATCTGCGAATAAGCATACTGCGTACCCGGCTTGAAATTTAATGGCTGATCCAGCGAAACGATCCCATGCATATGCGCCAACAAATGATGCACTGTCACAGTATCCGCCCAGGATTGCGATAATTCCGGCAAATATTTTTTGATAGGCTCATGAAGTTTTACGTGGCCTTTTTCATATTCTTTAAGCAATAACACAGCGGTAAATTGCTTACTTACAGAACCTATAACAAACTGATTATCAAACTTAAACTGACCAGATTTTCCAACAGACGGGTGTCCATATACTTTGGCGAATCTGGTTTTGCCATTTTGCGAAACGAGGACCACTCCGTTGAATGGTTTTTGCGTCGGAGCTGATAAAAAAGAATCAGCCTGCGACGGATAGTCTCTTCGTTTTACAGGAGCTGTTCTTTTGGCAACCTCAAAATCATAATGCCCCTTTGCCCATTTTACGGACGGCTGAATCCATTCCGGAAGTGCTTTGAATAAAAAGCCGTGTTTCAATCCGGTCGAAAGTTCAATCTCTTTAAAGCGCCCCACCACATTTTCAGAACGGGTTTTCATGTTCTGACAGGATTGGCCGATTACGTCACTTTTTTCATAAATGGACAAAATATTACCACAATAATTAATATCCTTGTTTTTAACCAGATCCTCTTCGTCACAGCTGCCTATAAATACAAAATTAACATCCTTGTTTTTAAGGAAGCTCGATGTAAACTGTGCGATATAACCACCCTTCGACGTTCCGACTACGGTAATCTGATTGGCTTTTGCTCCCTTTTGTATCAGGCTGTCAATTTGCCCGACAACTTTTTGAGCATAAACCCGCCCATCGGTATTCTTGGGCCGGATCTCGCTGATGACAGTCAAACCCTGCCTCTTGAACGCACTCAGGATCTGATAATACTCCGCTTTTCCGTACTCCGGGTGACTGTCGTTGAGATAATTTTCTTCAATGAATTTATTATGCAAAAAGAAAACATAATGTTGTGCGTAAATAAAATTCGATAAGGTAATAAACAGGCAAGTTGTAATAAACTTTTTCAAGTTTGGGACTATTTTCATTGGCAATTGACGCATTTAAAGATTGGCCATAAAGTTAGTTCCCATAAGTCACAATCTCTGTTGAACGGCAAAAATAATTATTCAGAGCTTCGATTCATATAGAATCGCCTTATTACCAGTATTAAAAACTGATCCTGTTTCTCAGATATTTCGGGATGTAACTATTTTTCACTTCTTTCGCAGGTTGCAAAGTACCAGACGGATACAAATCAGCTGTAAGCTTCAACGACCGTAATTCAATATTCCCCTTCATATCAGTTCATAACAAGATGAATAAACTTTGTTTAATTATTGTCACTTGCTTGATCTCAACAGGTTTAGCAAAGGCACAGCAACATTACCTGGAACTCGATCCTGCCTGTGCAGGTACAAAATCGCCCTTTACAAAAGTACAAGTCATTGATAATTTGTCTGAAAAACAACTTATAGGTTATGTTCAAAAAGGAGTTCTTAACCGTGTTGAAAAAATTTATTATGCAGGAACTTTACCTGTAACCCTCGGAAAATTTTTCACATGGGGCAGCAAAAGTGGGACAAAAGAAAAAAATCTTGTCGTTGTATTAAACGAGTTATTTCTTAGCGAAAATACACATGAATTCAGTGAAACGGGGCGATTCAGGTTATCGCTCCGCTTGTTCAACCAAAATGATAATGGGAAATTCAGAGAAATACTTGACGTAGACAGTGTTTTTACGGTAAAAGGTCTTGATGTAACAAAAAGATTATTGCGCTCGGTCAATGAACAGTTTTGCGCCATTGCACAACAAGCAGCATCGGTCAAACCAAACGAGCTGGACAACAAAGAGGAACATTTACTGGAAGATCTTTATAAACTTGACAGTCTGGATAAACTGCAAATCCCTTTATATACTTCCAATGCGCTGGCAAGAGGAATATATAAAGATTATAATCATTTGAAAATGAACACACCAAATGATGATTCGGAAATCATTATCGATGCTAAGAAGCCGGACAAGGTGAAGATTTATAAGGTTTACAAAGCCAACAACCGCAAGATCCAATTGAAAAGCGAAGGAATTTATGCGGTATGTGATGGTAAAAGACTGTATAAGGCAACATCCAGAAATTTTTACGAAATACAAAAATTAGGATCAGATTTCTATTACGACCGGCCAGCCATATTATCAGAATCCAATACCGGAGGTATCGTAGGTGCTGCTGCTTTTGGCCTGATGGGTGGTATTGTTGGTTCGGCACTTTCCGAAACGCAAAGCAAGACTTATCGTTTCAAAATTAATCACCGTCGTGGAAATGCTATACCGGTGGCTATGGTGTATTAAATAAAAATGCCGGTTAAACCCATATGGGAAGTAACCGGCATTTTCTTCAAATCAACTTATCAAAACCAAAACCCAACCTGAAATGCAATTCTTGGCTTTTCTTCTTTCTTTTCCTTGGGAATAAACGCTCCCACAGACAAGGTTAAAATATCAACCGGCGCCAGCCAGATACCTCCTCCATAACTGTAATGCCAGTTGTCCGTCGGATCATGTTCCTGCCAGACTCGGCCGTAATCGAAGCTACCAAACATACCGTAAGTAAGTGGTAAAGTCGGGTTATAACTACTTCCAAAACGAATCCGAAGATCATTGGCATGCCACAAGCTGCTTTTCCCATAGAAACGCTGTGTGCGATAGCCACGCAGTCCCTGATTTCCTCCGATGGTGGGCATTTGAAAAAACTCATATCCTTTACCGAAATTAAGCCCTGTTCCGACCTGCGATGCAAAGATTATATTTTCCTTTCTGTCCAGACTGAAATAAAATGCCAATTGCGCTTTCAATCCCGTAAAAGCTTTATCTTCTTTCAGATTTTTCGTGTAGTTAAATCCTGAACTGAAACGGATTCCCGAGTGCGGCGCGAAAATATTATCGACGCTGCTAAAATTGAACAAAAGCTGCCCGCCACTGTAATATTTGGTTTTGAAAATATCCTCAGGCAGTTGATTGTTGTCGGATGTGATAAACCGGCCGGGTGTAGAGGCCACATCTGAAATTTCAAACAACGGGCCTAATGAAACAAATCCGCTGTTGCCGGCAAAGTGCTTTTTAACGGCCGGGTAAATATGGAACGCGCTTTGTCTTACGCGATAAAAATTCGGGTTATCGACCGGCCTTTCGGAAGTATTTCCCAGTCCTGCATAATTAAAAGCATAGGCAGGGCCATGATAGTACGTATCCAGGTAAAAATCCAGGCTTTTGAACGCATTCAAAAAATCACCGGTATAGTTTAATTTGACCGCTTTCGTGGCAAATGAATAACTTCCGCCAAAACGCTGAGAAGAAGCATACGGCTCTTTTTTAAAGCCATATCTGATCATATTAAAATTAGCACCTATCAAAAATCCGTCATCCGGATTAAATCCTATGATTGGCAATGGTATGGTAATATCGTAGTCACTCTCGGCACTTCTTCGGTCGTAAATATTATAGCGGTATAATTTTGTTCGTTTGTCCTTGGTTTCCGGCCCGGCGTTAATGGTATTTTTACCCAGGTCATCATATACAATGGTTTTCTTTCCGCCACTGTGCACGTTTGAGCTGTCCGTGAAAACATCCTTGCCTGTTCCCCCGATCAGACGTACTTTAATCCCTTTTTTTACATCGCCTTTCACAATGAACTCGTCCTCGTCCCCATTCCCATAAACATTGATGATTTTGGTAACGGCATGATCAAACGTTCGCTGATAATTCTGCTTTTTGACGTTCCCTTTTTTACTCAACTCTGAAACCGTGACACGGGTATGCTGGTCGTCAAGACGCTCTATTTCAAAACGCTCCTCTTCTTCCGTACCGATCACATTCACCGAATTACTCACAAATGCATAATGCTTCCGGGCAAGTTCAAGCAAGTTATCACGTCTTTCTTTTATGCTTTTGATCACATAACCAGCCGACATTTCCTTCGCTTTTTCAGGCCAGTCGGCGAAGGCGCTTTCGATAACCTGATCGGTCATATTTTTTTGAACAAAACGTACCTGCTCTTCCCAATCCGCCCAATCCAGGCTATTCAGAAAAGTTCTGTCAAATAAACGGGCACTCCACGTCGTCCATTTCATATTGGGCACCTCCGGCCCATAAACCTGTAATTGACGCAGAAACGGCATCGTCAGCCTTGCTGCATTTGTAAACAAACCATCATATTTTGAAAAAGCCTGATCGCGGTCGCGCGGAATAGGCCTGTAAAGATTAGACCCATCCGGTTGCTTGATCGATGCCCAAGTCCACTGATCATCATGGCGATCCCAGTCTCCCACAAGCAAATCCAGAAAACGGGTTTTCAGAGCCCATTTTTCATCCACTTTATACTTATTACTTTCAAGGATATTTTCTAAAAGATCCGGTGTGCTGATGATCTTGTCGGCCTTACCGAAATAGGGCGCATCTTTCCATTTTTTACCATCCGGTCGCTCTTCCACTAAACTCAGGCTACCACCAAAAACCGTATTAAAATCCTGCAAACCAGGTTGTGACGGCACATAATAAATTCGGGGATTGGTATGATAAACACCGATTGCGTCGGCAAGTTTCGGCATGGCCAGCGGCGCAAAAGGATGCGTGGAAAGAAAATTTTCCTGGGCCAGGAACTGAGCGGCCATCATCTTGTTGAACGGAAAAGGCAAAAACCGGCTTACATCTTTGGTCATATCCCGAAGTACATATTCTTTTCCACTCTCTGCTCGAACCCTCAACGAATTGGTCTGGTTACCCCCTCCCTGCTTCACAGGCACGATTCCTCCCTGATAAGTTTTGAAATCAAGTACAGGAAAAGGATATTTTTCCATGTAGAGATTTCGGTGATGTGCCCCAAATAGAAAGTTATGGAAACCATTGACCGGTTTTATTTCGTTTTTAAGCACAAACTGATTGGAGCTGTCGGCGTGCTGCTCGTATTCTTTATAAGCCAGCGTTGGCTCCTCTTTTGGCGTCGAAAGTTTGTCCTTTATTTTTTTCTGATAAACGATTTTAGCACTGGTGCCCTGCGGATCTACCTCCCAATACTGAACCCAGGTTTCACCTCCGTCATAAAATGAAAGTGTGCTATAACCCAGCGCGGTGGAAGCGAACTGAGAACCTTTACCCATACCAACAGGACTGTTCTTAGAACCGCTTCCGCTGACAATAAACTCCTGACCGTCGTTTTCTATAAATTGCAGTGCGTGCTCATGACCACTCGCGAAGATAAAATTTCCATTCTTTCTTGCAGCCGCCAGGATTCCGTCCCGCATATCCTTGTACAACTTGTTGTGGGTATCCTGTCTGGAACCCACAGTTCCGCGAAACAGTGCACTCAAACTACCCACGACCGGTAAAGGAATAAATAGCTTGGGATTCATCTCAGTCAGCGGAAAAATATGCTGCTTGATTGTAAACTTCCCGCCATGCGGCCCGTTGGTATAAGGCGGATGGTGCATCGCGATCACCACATTTTTATTCCTGTATTTCCGGATCACATTTTCAAATACAAATTGAAAAGTAGCCCGGTTTCTGATTTCACAGCCATCGTTGATTTTGGTATCCTTATCCCAATCTGAGAGCCACCATTGCGAGTCGATAGCAATCACGACCACGTTGTCGTTCATCTCGATCACTTCCGGTCCTGAGCAGCCATCCTGTGGCAGAAAGTAATGTTCCCAGTCTTCCTTATCTGCTTTCCCTCTTCTGGTATTAAGATAGGATTCGATAAAATTTTCCTGACGTTTCAAACCTTTCCTGCCCCAGCCTCTCCAATCATGATTTCCGGGAATAAAAAATGGTCTTCCTTTAAAATCATCCAGGGTTTCAAGCTGCGAAGTGATACGGTATTCAGCTACTTTTCTTTTGGAAGAATCATCGGACGGCGGCATGCCGTATTCATAAATATTATCGCCCAAAAAAAGAGCCGAACTATTTTCGGATTCTTTGGCAAGCTTATTTTTAAGATACAACAATACCGGTGCTTTGTGCTCGGGAGAATCATTTCCGGCATCCCCTACCAGATACATTGTATGTTTAAGAACCAGTTCCGGACCCGGACCAGCCTGATCCCAGTTTTTTGATTCTTTGGAATATTGTAATTTCTTGTAGCTTGAACAGGAAGAAAACACCGCAAGCGTTACTGCTACCGAGAGGGAGTAAATATTAAATTTCATGCTAAAAATCAGTGGGATACGCTTTGTTTTTATTTACCCATTCTGGCAAATTTCAGAATATTTCCTTCTGCAAAATCATCACCTTCATTGGATATATAAAGGTTTCCTGCGGCATCAAAGGTGATGCCTTCCGGCTGGGTAAACATATTACCATTAAGCGAAACGGCCTGTTTCACCTTCCACTTGCCATCGGTGATGACAAGTAATTTGTTCACGGCCGATATAATATACCAGTCTTTCGTAATTGGATTCTGGGCAAAACCTGATGGCCGGAAACCTCTTTCCACCTTTCCCGTAAATGCTTTGATTTCTTTGACGCTGATCTGAAACGTATTTTGCACGGCTGAGCTGTCGCCCAGGTGAAATTCATAACCTGTTATGCTTTTTTTAGAATCATCCTGAGGACAATTTTTGCAAAGCACATAAATATTATCCAGTGATTCATCAGCGTAAATACTCTCGTACTCCCCTTTGGGAAGTATTTTTTTCCATTCCACCACACTGTCTGCTTCCACAAAAGCCGCTTCTTTCATAGGGAAAGAATACATTGTACCATTACTTTTAAGGATAACAGCCCTATCATTCGCTATGGCAACATCCTCATAATCGCCTTTTTTTCCAAACTTGCTGTTAAGCTGTTTTTTAACACCCCAACCTAACCGGAAAAGCCTGCCCTCTTCATCCTGAATAGCATAAATCGTATCACTTACGCCTCTGTTAAACGTTATTCCGGAAATTTCGAAAAGGCTTTCAGGCATGAAAAACTTTTCAGGATTTTCCAGGTTATAATCTTTTAACGTCTGTTCATTTTCATGAGAATTGGTACAATTGACGAAGACAAATGCCATCAGGAAAAATACGATCCCAAATTTATTCAATATATAGTTCATAGGAATTCAATTTCTGGTACTATTCAAAGTACGGTAAAAGCTTCCTGTTTTATGTAAAATTTTATTTTCCAAAAAACATGGATGCAAAAACAAACGAGACAACCGATGCTACAATGCCAAACATAAAAACATTGTATCCGACACGAAGCAAGCGATATTTTCTACCTAAAACCACTCCCTGCGAATAAACATCTTTGGTAAGACTTCCATATAAAAAGTCTCTGTCGTTCATCATGGCCTGCATACCCGAAGCATAATCATTATAACTCATCCGGTAAAAATTCCCGAAGAAAAGCAGATTCACCGTTTTATCTGTAATATCCTGCTCGCTGAAAGTTCCATGAGGAATCGTTGGCCGTGTGGCCAGAATAGAAAACACCATGGTAATGACACAAATGGTCAAAAGTAAAATGGTTGGAAATATCAGATAAGCATTATCTTCCAGCTTTCTGAGCAAAATACTCAGCAAAACCGAAATAATGATGGATGTCGTCGTGATCATGATATGTGCCTTATTATCAGCCATATCACTGAGCCTCTGATGGTTATTTGAGCTTATGCGAAACATCGTTTCGATACCTTTTTCAGGACGGTCGGATTTTGCCTTCTTGTTATCCTGGCTTTCCGGTTCTGCCACTGCCTGTTTGTCTATATATCGCAACAGATTTATCTGCGGCTCCTCTGCTTTCACGCTTTCCAGATCTTTATCTTTCAGCTTTTGAAGATTTTTATTTTTCTTCTCATTAAGCAGGTCCTGACAATAATCGGTTTGATAAGTATGATTTTCAAGCAGCGCTATCGTACTTTTTCTCCACTCGCTTTTATCTATTTTCTTTCCTTCGCGAATCTCTACTTCTTTCCGCATCAGCTTGTTCCGGTCTGCAAACTTATCCGTACCAAAATGATAAAGATCTGCATCACAAACAATCTGTTCCAGAAAATTTAACGGTTTCTGGGGAATAACCGTTGCCTTGATACAGCCCTGAACCGCAGCGATCACCTCATCCTTAATCTCATGTTCAGTAAGAAACGCTCTGGCCATTTCAGCACCGCGCTCCTCATGCCCGGCCGCTTGCCCGTTCCAGTAGCCCATATCATGAAACCAGCCTGCTGTAACTACGATAAAATTATCCTTTTCATGCAATTCATAATGCTCGGATATTTTGGCCGCGTGCGCTGCAACCTCCTCTGTATGTGTAATGTTATGATAAATTAACGCCTCACCCTGCTGTGTTTTAAATGTGTGAATGACATGCTGTTTTACATGTTCAAGGATCTTGGTATAATTCATGAGTTCATTTATATTGTGGCTTCTGACAATTTACTAATTTTATTTCCAATCACCTTCCAGATTCACACCAATCCTGAGTGCCCGCAAACCGGCAACGCCTTGCAGTTCTTCCAGTTCTAGAAATTCCAGATCATTTTTTAAAGTATTTTTTTCCTGCAAATACTTGATATAATTGACATACTCCTCAGCAGATTTATTGTTAAAATAAACGAGAGCGATTTTGCCCGGCTGTGTAAGTCTTTCACCTGTGTTTTTGACATGTACCTTATCGATCCGTTTTTTGATAACGTGATACCGGATATTGTAAGAACCTTCAACGTCAAAACGTCTTTCATCGTCACGGAAACTAATATCAATACTTCCCGAATTAATGAAGATCAGCTGGGTCGTCTGTAAAGGTTTTTCCATTTGCGGTATTAACTCGTGCGTGATTTTAGCTATGGCGGCCATGGAAGTCAGCTGCCACAAACGGATATTATTAAGATACAGCACGTTAAAATTTTTTTCAGGGGCTATTTCCTGTCCGATATAGATATCATATTCCACTCCGTCTGTTCTGAATTTTTCAAAATAACAGGGAAACGACTGCTGTATTTCATTTTTAAAAAGTTCAAGATACAGATTCACGGAAGAATTGATCTTCTGCATGGATGCCTCCAGCGAATTTCTGTTCGAAAAAGCGATACCCGTTTCCTTATCTACCAGGGCATAATATGCAGCGATACTTTCCCCCAGCCTGCCTTTACTTTCTTTAAAATGATGCAGAAACGGATAAACTTCATATTCAAGAAAATCCATCACCTTCATCTCGTCATTGTCGGTCGACTCATCTAAAATAATGGCCATCCACTTTTTGCATTTGAATATCACTTCGTCAGCAAGCCCAAGCCCTACTTCTTCTTTGATAGTCGATAAAACTTTTATCAAAGCTTCAAACTGAACCGTTAGGTCAGCATGCAAGGCTTCATTGCGCTCAACCGTAGAATTCCTGATATCAATTGCGCCATAAAGCGGATACACATCCTTGAAAAGAATACTTTCAATCGCAGTTTTGGGAAGCTGCATGGAATTATCACGCAAATAATGCCACGCCACCTCTTTGAATTTCCACTGAACAGCAGGTTGCAGAGAAGTAAATTTCTCTTTGATTACATTTTCAATCCGTGCGTCAAATTCATTGATGTTGTTTTGCAGCAACTGCCCGATCAATGGCAGGGCAGGTTCCAGCTGAGAAAGCAATTTCTCATCCATCAAATCCTTCTCTTTCGAATAAACTTCCAGCACGCCGACAAGTCTTGCATTGTTATACACCGGCACCAGCGCATAAGACTGTACTCCGTTTCCTTCGAGGATCGCTAAAAATTCATCCTTTTTCGCTTCGTCGGTTATATCCTTATAGATCAGGATCTCCGGGTTTTTAAAATATTCATCCGCAAGGAGAAGAAAATCATCCTGCTCTATCCCTTTCTCGACAGAAGTTTTTACCAAAATGCTGTTGGTACAAAAATCTTCATTGAAAACCAGCTTTTTATTAACCCGCAATTCAGGCAGCAATCCAAACTTTACATCCAGACTTCCTACCAGCAAGTTCAACGAGCCGATGATCTTGTCGTAATCCACCTTGGCATTTTCAGCAAGGGGGTTCAACAAAACATTTTTGATATTCTCAACAGCCTGATCGGATGTAACATCGGTAAGCGTTATTACCGTAAAGCCTTCAAACTTAAACATCGAAAACGGAAGCAGATTCGTCAGGATTGTCCAGTCGAAATCTTTCTCACCATGCTGTTTGATAATATCCAGGCTAATTTCCGGAAGCGGCTCTTTTGCTGTAATCTCGACATAATCCGTCCCCAGATTCAAGCGATAATATCTTGACAGACAAGTACCTTCATCTTTGATTGCAATAACCAGATCATGGTTATGGAAGGTTGGAACGCCATAAAACTTATTTAAAAGATGCGAATAAATCATCTGCATCTTTTGTTTTTTTTCAATACTGATGTCAATATCTCTCAGCAAATCACACTTTGTATTTCCTGTTCTTTTGTCAGTCAGCAAAGCATGAAAGGCGGCGGTTTCGTAAAAAACAGTTTGGGACAGCGGAACACTCAAAGCCCAGAAAGTTTCGTTTTCATCCGCTATAACGGGCACCAGCATATTGTACACCAGGCTGAGCTGCTCCTGGAATTCTCCTATCTCACTTAAATTAATATCCTCTGAAAATCTGGAATCGTCTGTGAACCGGTCTAAAACAAATTCAAAAAACTTCTTTTTGACAGTTGTCTCTTTTGCGATCCTGTTTTCTATGTAACCTATAAATTTCCTAAAGGACAGTGACACATCCATATTTTCCATTCCCGGAAGAACGTTGGGGGATATATCAAGTATGGTTTCCTTCATCATTCACTTATTTCGGTGAAAATCATTGATTTGTATTTCAAGATTATATGTCGGTGCCGGGGCATGAATCTGATTAAATTCGTATTCTTACCCAGTCCTTTATATAATTATAATCAGGAATAATATAACCTTAAAAAGCCAATCATCAGACAATACTAATTGCCTGATGATTGTACCCTGATTAACAATAAACAAAGCTATTGAATTCCTTTTTCCGGTTCACTTTTATTTTGTCTGGACGGTTTTATAATCATACGAAGGGACTGATCCTTGGTAAAATAGGCAATCATCCAGTTATAAAATGTCCGGATTCTGTTCCGGTATGTAATCAGCGAAAGCAAGTGAATGAACAGCCAGATGAGCCATGCAAAGAAGCCTTTAAAATGAACTTTTGGTGCCGGTAAATCTACAACAGCTTTATTCCTTCCAATAATGGCCATAGAGCCTTTGTCAAAATACCCGAATGCTTCTGGCGCTTTTCCTTCTGCAATCCGTTTAAAATTTTTAGCCAGTTTTTTTCCCTGCTGAATAGCCACCTGAGCAACCTGAGGATGGCCGCCAGTAAAATTGGGATCTGTCTGCTGGATACAGGTATCACCGATCGCATAAATATTTTCGACTCCCTGAACCTTGTTGTACTCATCCACAATCATTCTTCTGCCTCGACCGTAACTTTCCGTAGGAATTCCTTCGAAAACTTTGGCTGTTACACCAGCAGCCCAAATCAGGTTCTGGGTTTCAATTATTTCTCCATTATCGAAAATAACCTTGTCATCCACATAATCCTTCACATGACAGTTCAGCTTGATTTTTACACCCAGCCGTCTCAAATCATCATAAGTATTTTGCTGAGATTTTTCACTCATCGGCGATAGCAGCGCATGCCCTCCGTCTACCAGGTATATCTCACTTCCCTTACCTGCCAGCTCGGGATATTCTTTTCTTAAAATCCCGTTTCTCATCTCGGCAAACATACCAGAGACCTCCACACCCGTAGGGCCGCCACCGGCGATCACGATGGTCAATAACCTTTTGGTTTTTTCAGGATCGGTGCAAATAGAAGCCTGTTCCATCTGCTGCAATAATTTATTTCGCATTTCGATGGCATCGTCGAGCGTTTTCATCGGAATCGCGTTTTTCTTCACATTTTCCATTCCGAAATAATTGGTTTCGGCACCCGTGGCAAAAACCAGAAAATCGTAGTCCAGTTCGCCGTTGGAAAGTATGATTCTCTTTTCAGCCGGAATTACTTTCAGCAATTCTCCCAAACGAAAATGGAGGTTATCTTTTCCCGAAAAAAGTTTACGAAAAGGATAACTTATGCTCGATGGTTCTAAAAAAGCCGTAGCAACCTGATAGATCAGCGGCGGGAAAAAGTTGTAGTTATTTTTATCAACCAGTGTTACTTCAAACTGCTCTTTATTGGCAAGATCCAGTGCCAGGTTAATACCTGCAAACCCGCCGCCTATAATCACTACTTTCATTATCAATATTATTTTAATTTAATACGAATCCGATCACACATTTCCCTGATTCTGGTCACTAAATTATCAGGCCAAAGGGAATTATTATACGGATGTTATGCCAAAATACCATTTTTCGCCCCGGAGGACGAAACGGATCCGGCAATAGACGAAGATAATAAAAGAAACATGTATTCAAGAAAGTTCCCGTCAATACAAATCCCCCGCAGAATGGCTGTAAAGGGATAAATAAATACCGGAAAACTTTCCCGCCAGGTGCTATGGGAGAAGAAAAGTTTGATCTCAGATTTTTGGGATACGGATTACTGATCCGATAATCCGCCTTCTGCTTCCGGCGAAAACAACATGGCGGTACAAAGACAGTTTTTGCATTGCTTGTCTTGCAGGGTTTTATAATTCACGCAGCTTTTACAACCTTCCCAGAATTTTTTCTCTTTCGGGATTTCATTATAGGTTACCGTTTCAAACCCAAGTCGTGCATTCATTTTCATCACCGCAAGGCCGGTGGTAATACTGAATATTTTTGCTTTTGGAAAACGTAAGCGGGATAACTCAAATATTTTCTCCTTGATCGCTTTCGCAACGCCACATTTCCTAAATGCAGGTGCTACGATCAATCCAGAATTGGAGACAAATTCCCGATCCTGCCATACTTCAATATATGAAAAACCGACCCATCTGTTTTCCGAAGTAAGAGCGATTACCGCTTTCCCTTCTTTCATTTTTTTAGCAATCGAGGAAGGCTTCCGTTTCGAAATACCACAGCCGCGTGCAAGTGCTGAAGCTTCCATTTCATCCGTAATTTGTTTGGCGTACTTGGCATCTTCACAGGTAGCCATCCGAACGGTTATGTCTGGCACGTTATCATATTCCAGCACATGATCTGCTCTTTTAAGGACTTTTACATGTTCAAGTTCTTTCAGGTAAATCGCGTAAAAATCGTCAGGAATAAAAAATTTCAGGCGTTTTTTCTCCACTTCATCTTTTTGTAAAAATGCTGAAAATGAAGTGATAAAGCTTTTTTCAATAGCGCTCCGAATGATTAGGTCGCCTTGTGTGTAGAGACGTTTGGCCAGAGCAAAACACTTACGGGAAAGATTTAAATTATAATCCAGAACGGCTTCTTTGGAAAAGTCGAGCAAGCGCTGGACTGACTTGTAAATGTCGGTGGAGAGAGAACTTCTTTTATATAAATTGGTCAATTGCGGAAACTCAGATTCAATCAATTTTGTGCCTTCGTACTGCGAAATCATGGTTTTAAATGTTAGTGATCTTTTTTAATTGTTGTTAACAAAGATTATCCAAAAAATATATACCGGATATCACACATCCAATTCAACTAATTCACTATCAAATAACTACACTTTATTAAAACCATAGGCCACAAAAAAATGCGTTTCATTTTGATAGGTTCTTTATCAAAATGAAACTACGAAATTTCGGTTTGGCAAAACGTTTACACTATTTTAATTTCCGGTAATCCTGATCTCTGATATAAGCTCCCTACTCGCTTTTCAAACTTTTCACCGGATTCAAAAGCGCGGCTCTAATCGCCTGGTAACTTACGGTGAGCAAAGTTATGAGCATGGCACCCATTGCTGATGCGGCAAAAATCCACCAGGAAATTTCGGTTCTGTATTCATATTTCTGCAACCAGCCGTTCAGAAAATAGTAAGCAATTGGTACGGATACAACGCAGGAAATAATAACGAGAATCACAAAATCAGTTGATAACAAAGCCCATAGATTGGCCACAGAAGCCCCCAGCACTTTTCTGATCCCGATTTCTTTGGTACGTTGTTCGGCCGTAAAAGATGCTAATGCAAAAAGACCGAGACAACTGATTAATATAGCAAGTCCCGCAAACGCAGAGGCCAATTTGGCTATACGTTCTTCCGCTGAAAATTTGGCAGCATATTGATCATCCGTAAACTTATAATCAAAAGGACTGCCGGGATTAAATTTACGGAAAACGTCTTCAACCTTCGCAAGGGAATTTGCGGCCGGCAATTGCGGGTTCAGTTTAATAATGATAACATTAGCCCAACTGTAATTTAGCATAAAAAAAGTAGGACGCACCGGCTCGAAAGGTGAATCCATCACCATATCGCTAATAACGCCAACCACCGTAAATGCTTTTTTATTCCATCTGACTTGCTTGCCAATTACATCTTCCGGTTTCTTAAATCCCATATATTTTACAGTTGTTTCGGTCATAATCATACCGGAAGAATCTGTGGCAAACTGCCTTGAAAAATCACGCCCGCTTTTGAACTGCCAACCTACTGTTTTTCCAAAATCATGCGTCACTGCGACTGTACCAAAATTTTCTTTAAAGTTTGGATCCTTACCTTCCCAATCAAACCCACCATTATTAGAACCTAATTTCGTAACCCGCGACGAAGAAGTGGACATCTCTACCACCGCTCCCGTTTCCAGCAAACTACTTCTCAAATTATTATAATGACTGTACAACTCAGGTGTATTCATGTCAATGGTAATCAGCCCACTCCGGTCGTAACCTATCGGCCGGTTTTTAACAAACTGAATTTGCCTGAAAACAATAACAGTACCTATAATCAGTGTCACAGAAACAGTGAACTGAAGAACTACAAGTACTTTTCTGGGAACGGCTGCAAAACGGCCAATATTAAACGTTCCTTTTAAAACCTTTATCGGTTGGAAAGACGACAAATAAAGTGCCGGATAACTTCCTGAAATAATTCCTGTGATCAGACAAAAGCCGATTCCTGAAAGCCAAAAAATCGGGTTGCTCCATAAAACGCTCATTTTTTTATCTGCGACCTGATTGAAAAATGGAAGCGCAATGACAAGCAAAAAAATGGAAAGTATAAAAGCTAACGAAACAACCATCAACGATTCGCTCAAAAACTGGTATACAAGTTGTCCACGTTTTGAACCGATCGCCTTGCGGATTCCCACTTCTTTTGCGCGCTTTTCCGAGCGTGCGGTACTTAAATTCATGAAATTAATGGAAGCCAGCAAAAGCACAAAAAGCCCGATAATTCCAAAAAGCCAGACATATTGAATACGGCTATCCAACTTTCCTTTTTTGTCCCACCCCGTATACAAATGCCATTCAGCCATGGGATGTACATAAAGCCGGGGCTTTAAAAATGCTGTATGTGGTGCATGTTTTAATTTTAAGTCTTGTATTTTTCGGGATACCGCAACGTAATCTGAGTGAGGATTAATCTGAACCAAAACCTGCCAGGAATTATTGTCCCACTCGTTATTATCCAAAGCACTCTTAACCCAATCCTGCGTTGCTACATACAAATTCCAGGGTGCGATAAAAGTTATATCGTTAAATTCCGAATTGTAGGGAAAATCTTCATAAACACCCGTCACTTTTACATTCAGCCTGTTATCGATTTTTACAATTTTGTCGAGCGGGTTTTCATTTCCAAAAAGTGCATTTGCAACAGACTCGGATAACATGACAGAAGACTGATCTTTTAAACCGGAACGTGTTCCCCTCAGCATCTTTAATGAAAACATTTCGGGGGCCTGCTCACCAAGATAATTTCCGCTTTTTGTGAATTTTTTATCGCCGTAGGCCACAATATGCTCTTCTGTCCAGGAAGAATTTACAACGTATTTAAAGTCGTCGGGAAAATTGTTTCGAAGCTCATCGCCCATCGGCGCAGGCATATGCTCCTGGTGGTAAATATTCCCTCCAAAAGTTCCAGACTCCATAATCTTCCCAATCCTGTCATAATTTTCGTAATTTTTATTAAATGACAGTTCATCATAAATCCACAAACCGATCATCATGGTAACGGCCATACCAACAGCCAGGCCACCAATATTGATAGCAGAGTACCCTTTGTTTTTCAAAAGATTTCTGAAGGCGATTTTGAAATAGTTACGTATCATATGCCTTTTCTGATTTATCAGGTTAAACTAAGAAATTGGGATTGCGCTTTATTTTGCGATGGATTGAGCGAACGCCAGGGCTGCCCTTACTCACTTTTCAAACTTTTCACCGGGTTCATCAAGGCCGCTTTTATGCTTTGATAGGAAACAGTCAGCAATGCGACCATCAATGCTAAAAAGCCTGAGACCACGAAAATCCACCATTGAATCTCCACCCGGTATGCAAAATCCTGTAACCATTTGCTCATAGTATACCAGGCGATCGGAACAGCAATCACAACTCCGATTAAAACGAGTTTGATAAAATCTTTTGCCAGAAGCTCAACAATACCGGCGACACTTGAACCCAGTACTTTTCTCACACCAATTTCCCGTGTTCGCGTCTGCGCTGTGTAAGCGGCAAGCCCAAACAAACCCAGGCACGAAATGAAAATTGCGATGCCTGCAAAAATATTGAAAAGCAGACTGGTTTGTTGTTCCGTTTTGTACAGATCATTAAATGAGTCATCCAGAAAAGCGTACTGGAAGATAAAGTCGGCATTATATTGCTTCCATAAACGTTGTGCAGAGGCGATGACTTTATCTGCATCCTTACCGGTAGTTTTTATAAAAATCCGGTCCATTTGATTCGGTTGGTAAAAGAAAATTGTAGGCTCGATTACCTGTTTCATCGACCCATAATGGAAATCTTTTACCACGCCAGTAATGGTCCCCGTTATATTCCACAGCTTGAATTTCTTGCCAATCGGGTCTTTGATCCTGGCAGCTTTTACAGCTGTTTCATTCAAAATAAAATGACTCGAATCCGATACAGAACCCGTAAAACCGGCGCCATCTGATAGCTGCATCTTAAAAAATGAAACGAAATCTTTGTCAATCGATAATGTTCGTAACATCATCGTTTCGCCAGCCTCCTTACCATCCCACGAATTATCTCCGGTCATCCCAGCCAGATTGATAATATTGGAATTGGCTCGTGTAATGCCATTCACGCCCGATTCATTCAATAGTTCTGCTTTGACAGCCTCGTAATGTTGGCTCATATCCTGCATATAAAAAGAAAGCACATGGGATTTGTCATAACCAAGTGCTTTCGAGCGAATATAGCTGAGCTGACTGCCGATGATAAAAGTACCTGCAACCAGAATGACTGACACCGAAAACTGAATGACAACCAACGCTTTACGAAATATCGCCTCATTGATTTTACCCGAAACTTTTCCTTTTAATGCCCGTAGCGGCTCAAATGAAGACAACAACAACGCCGGATAAATACTTGAAGCAACCAGGGTGCCGAAAATGGTAAAACCTACAACTTTCCAGATTGCGTAATCACTAAAATCAAGCATCAGCGACTTACCAGAAATCTGGTTGAAAACGGGTAAGATTGCATACATCAGGGCAAGAGCAAATGCAGTTGTGAGAAAAAATACGAGCACCGTTTCCACCAAAAATTGCAGGAATAATTGTGATTTTGCAGCACCGACAATCTTCCGCATACTAACCTCTTTCGAGCGCAAAATAGCTCTTGCCGTTGACAGATTTACATAATTTATGCAGGCAATAGACAGGATTAAAAGTGCGATGATCAAAAACATCCTCACGGTTTCAATACCGCCGTCCGTTCCATCGGAATGATACAAATGCGTGTCGGCCAACGGTTGTAAAAGATACGTAAGATCGGTATCATCCGGTTTATTACGCAGGTGGATGTTTCGTAATTTCACCGCAAGATCCACAGGGGATTTTCCGGCCTGCAATTGTAACCAGGTATAATAATTGAACTGGGTAAAATCATTATCTGAATTCCTGCCATCACGTCTTTCCATATACATCTTGTCAAAGAAAAGCCCAATCGGCAAAAACATATCGCCCTTAAAACTTGAATTTTTCGGTATATCGCGTATAACTCCGCTTACAGTGAAATTGGCATTGTTGTTTGCCACAATCACCTTTCCTATGGGATTTTCATTACCAAAATATCGTTTGGCGGTTGTCTCCGTTAATACAACAGAATGATTATCAGGAAATGGTTTCGACTGATTTCCCTGTATCAAATTGAAATCAAAAACAGAAAATAGTGACGGATCGGTAAATAGTGAATTGTTTTCATTGAAAACTTTTCCTTTGTATTTGAATAAAGTAAATAAGCCGTCATGCGTTATCCGAACCGCTTCTCTGACCTCAGGAAGTTCTCTTTTGGCAAATTCCGCAATCGGCGCAACCGTCGAAGTCCAGATTTGCTGGCTCGATCCGGTTCCTACCTTATTTTCAAGTTTATAGATGACATCAGATTTTTCATGGAACCGATCGTAGCTAAGTTCATCCTGAACCCATAATAAAATTAAAATTCCGACACTTAAACCGACAGTTAAACCGGCGCAGTTGATCAGTGAGTAGAATCTGTTTTTCAATAAATTTCGCCAGGCAACTTTAAAATAATTCGTGATCATAGCCATAATTGGTAATCTGTAAATTCCTATTCGTAAATGTTTTACGAATTTTATATCTGATAATTTTATTCACTTTTCAAACTTTTGACAGGATTCATCAGCGCAGCCTTTATGCTCTGGAAACTTACAGTCAACAAGGCAGCCATGAGCGCTACCAGCCCCGCCGCCGCAAATACCCACCAGTGAATTTCTGTTTTATAAACAAAACCCTGCAGCCAGATTCCGATACCATACCATGCAACTGGCGACGCAATGATTACGGCCACCAAAACGGGTTTTAAAAACTCTTTTGAAAGTAAAAACACAATACTGGAAACCGAGGCTCCCAGTACTTTGCGCACCCCGATCTCGTTCGTTCGTTGTTCGGTAGAAAATGAACTTAATCCGAATAACCCAAGCGAAGCGATAAGGATTGCAACCGCTGCAAAAACAGAGAATAGCTGTTCAATTCTTTGTTCTGTTTTATACATGGCATCAAAATCTTCGCTTAAAAAAGAATATTCGAAGGGCAGCCCGCGCGCAGTTTGTTTCCAGATTTTTTCAATGGAGGCGATTGAAGTTGCCAGGTTCGTCGTATTTAACCGAAAAGAAACTGATTCAGAAAATGCCTTTTCCACGCTGCTTCCCATCGTTGCTGAACTTACGGCCATCACAAGCGGCTCAATCGTCGACCGTAATGATTCGTAATGAAAGTCCTTCACTACGCCGATAATCGTCAATTGTTCGTCTCCGGTTTTATGAATAACTTTTCCAACCGGGTTCCGATATCCCAGACGTTTGGCGGCACTTTCGTTAATGATCGCGGATGCGCTGTCTGAAATATTTCCATCGACAAAATTTCTGCCCGATACGACCTTCATGTCCAGCGTCGGAATGTAATCTGCATCCACCATCCATTCCTGCATGTTTACTGAATATTTTTCATCTGTTTGATTTTCAGGATACCACATATCATTCCAGCGTCGGGAAGGAACAGGCAGAAATCCGCTGACGGCACCCGTTTTTACAGCCGCATTTTGAAGCGTTTCATGCTTGAAAGTTAATACATCCTGCCTGGTCGACTGCGCCGTTTTCACAATCAGAACCTCCTCTTTTGTAAAACCAATTTTCCGTGTCTGGATATAATGAAGCTGCTGTTTTACCAAAAAAGTACAGATGACTAAAAGTATAGATAGTGAAAACTGACCCACTACCAGATAACTCCGTAAATTAAGTCCCTTGGGCTGACTCCAAAGTTTTCCTTTCAGCGCTCTGACAGGCTGAAAAGAAGACAGATAAAATGCCGGATACAATCCTGAAACCAGACCAACGAAGACAGTTCCAATGAATAAAAAAAGAATCGATAAAGGATCGCTTGTTTGTGATAAGATCAGATTTTTCCCAGCCAGCTTATTGAAATACGGCAGTAAAACCTGAACCAGTCCAATGCCGGATAACAACGCAAGGAAAGTTGTGAGCATGGCTTCTGATAAAAACTGAAAAACGAGTACGGATCGATCAGACCCCATTACCTTTCTGATTCCAACTTCACGGGCACGTTTTGCCGACCTGGCTGTTGACAAATTGATAAAATTAAAAATCGCTATCAGCAGAATAAAAAGGGCAATGATCAGGAAAAGGTAAATATATTCAATGCTGTTGTTGGCAGAAAGCTCTCCCTCCCGGTCTGAATGCAAGTGTATATCAGTCAGCGGCATTAATGAATAGCTGTAATTATTGCCTGCTTTCCGTGTTTCGGCCAACGTAGTATTGAAATATTTTCGTAGTGCCGGATCGAGATAAAGCTGCACTATTTTTTCAAACTTTGATTCGACTGCTGACGGGTTCGTCCCGGCTTTTAACAATACATAGGTATTAAAAATGTGATTACTCCATTTGGCCGCTTTTGCATCTTTTGTTGCATACAAGGGCAGCAAAAAATCTGCCTGAAAGTGCGACTGAACCGGCATATCTTCCATGACGGCGGTAACTTTTCTTGGTTCATCGTTGTCAAAAACAAGCGTTTTATTCAGGGCGCTTGTTTTTCCGAAATACTTGCGCGCCATACGCTTTGTGATTACAACCGACTGTGGATCCGTAAGTGCTTTGGCCGGATTTCCCTCAATTACGCGAAGCGTAAAAACATCGAACACGGTGGAATCAGCATACAAGATATGAGATTCCCGAATATTTGTCTGTCCGTTTTTCACCAGGCGGCTATCCGATTTCCCAAGTCTTGTAAAAGCTTCCACTTCGGAAAAATCATGTTTCAGTGTTTCTCCCATCGGTGTTGGCGAGGCGGCACCTTTCATCTCTTTTTGCGAGAAGGTGATATCGCTGTTGATCCGGTATATCCTGGCCGCATGCGCGTGAAAACGATCAAAACTTAATTCATCTGCCACGTACAGAATGCTCAGCAAACTTACCGCCAGACCAAGAGCCAGACCAAAAATATTGATCGCTGCATATCCCGGATTTTGGGCCAGGTTGCGCCACGCTATTTTAATGTAATTACGAATCATGCTTTCAGGTTAACTGAGAGATATTAAAGATTATTTAATTATGAATCAGACATTTTCCGGTAGTGAAAATAATTTCTTACCATGTATGCTGTGCGTTACAGGCGTGAAGCCGCTTTTTCCTTTTTTGATGAAAAATAAATGTCAGCACTTTAAATCCTTTACAGCTGATTTCTTGAATCAATCAAGAAATCACTAAAAGGTAAGAGATGCCTAATCGCTTTTCAAAGACTTTACAGGATTCATCAGCGCTGCTTTTATGCTTTGAAAACTAATTGTCAGTAATGCCGTTAATATGGACAAAACACCTGCGTAAGCGAAGACCCACCAACGGATTTCTATCCGGTAAGCAAAGTCTTTCAGCCAAAGATCCATAACCAGCCAGGCCACAGGACAAGCAATAATGATGGCAATAACAACAAGTTTCAGGAAGTCAACAGACAGCAATGATGTGATATTCAGCACACTGGCTCCAAGCACTTTTCTTATTCCTATTTCCTTGGTACGCTGTTCCGCTGTATAGGATGCAAGGCCTAAAAGACCCAGACAAGAAATAAAAACTGCCACCCCGGAGAAAAAATTAAAAAGCTGTCCCGTTTGCTGTTCAGCCTTATACTGACGATTGTAAACGTCATCGACAAATGAATATTCGAATGGATAATCCGGATAAAGCTTCTTCCATAATTTTTTGGCAGCGGCCAAAGCCATAGGAGCAAGCCTGCCGGTGGTGTGCACGTGTATCGTATTATTATTTTCCGGATTGCTGAAAAGAACGAGCGGCCTGACGGGCTCACGCACAGAAGCCATACTAAAATCCTTCACTACACCGATGATAATTCCTTCAACGTCTTCACGCTTGAATCTCTTCCCTATCGCATCTTTATAACCCGTTTGTTTCGCTGCCGTTTCATTCAAAATATAATGCATAGAATCTGCTTTTGTTCCCGTAAAATTTTGTCCGACGATGAGTTTAATTCCGAAATTGGGTATAAAATCTTTGTCGATACTAGCCTGGGCGAAAATGGTGGTGCGGTTCGCTTCTTTGCCATCCCAGTCCAGTCCGCCGGTAGCATTATCCACATGCACGGGCGTATCGGATGATGCACTGATCGCGCTGATACTGGATTCGCCAGCTAATGTTCGTTTAAAAACCGGAGCAAACTGTCTCGCATCGAACATAAATACATGTTCTCTGTTATAACCCGGATCCCTTTCCTGAATAAAATGCAACTGGCTGGCAATGACAAAAGTACCGATTATCAAAGCAGTCGTCAGCGAAAACTGAGTCACCACCAACACTTTTCTTAATCGAACACCACCCGCTTTTCCGCTTTGCCCGCGTAATGATTGAATGGGATTAAACCTTGAAACCAGCAACGCCGGATAAATGCCCGACAGCATGAAAGCGACGAGCAGTGTCCCCAGCATTACCATCCAGGTTTGCGGATCGCTCCATACAAACTTTCCGGTTTTGCCTGTTATTTCATAATAAAACGGTAAAAGAATCTGGATAAATACAATAGCAAAAATGAGGGATAAAGTCAGCATCAAAACCGATTCAACCAACAATTGCTGAGCCAGTTGACGAATTCCGGCACCAACAACTTTTCTTACCCCAACCTCCTTACTTCTCCGCGAGGCACGGGCCGTTGTTAAATTCACATAATTGATACAACCAATGGATAAAAGCAAGATTGCCACCAATCCGAGAATTTTGACCTGCTGCACACCCGAGGCTTGTCCGTCGGCGGTATCTGCATCGTAAAGATGTAATTCCCTTAATCCCTGAAGATTGAAATCTGAGCCATCTTTATTGGCTTTACGCGCCTTATTTTTCATTGCGGTTAGCTTGCCACCAATGATTTTCGGATCTGTTCCCGGCGTCAGTTTCAGGTATGTTTCAAAACTATATTCATCCCAGTTCTGATCCAGAACCTTCCAGTCTCCCTGCGGATGATAACCTGCTTTTTTCACGCTCATGGGCACAAACATGCCAAATTTGAGTGTTGACACGTCGGGAATATCAGCCAGAATACCGCTTACAACAAATATTCTGTTCTTGCCAACATTCGTCAGAACCTCTCCTATTGCATTTGTTTTACCAAAATATTTTTTCGCAAGTTTTTCAGTCAAAACAATGGAATTGGGCGACGAGAAGAGACTCTTGGCATCTCCAAATACGATTTTAAAACCATCAAACACATCCAGGAAATTTTCATCGACATAGGCAATATCGCCCGATTCGGTAAAAGTTTTGTCTTTTACCCGGAAAGTATGAAATGGATAGTAATCCACACGCACCGCATTTTCCACACCCGGAATCGATTTAACTGCTGAAACTGCAAGAGGTGCTGGTGTGTAAGGAAACGTATCTTCCTCGGAACCCGTGCCAAAATGCGAATTGATGCGATAGATACGGTCGGTATCTGAATGAAAACGATCATAATTCAGTTCATCCTTTACCCACCAGAAAAGAAGAAGGCTTACAGCAAGTACCAGCGACAAGCCACCAATATTCAGGGCTGAATACCACCCACCGGAAACCATATTCCGAAAGGCCATTTTTATGTAATTTCTGAACATAATCCTTCGCTTTAAATGGAACTGATAAAATATTCGAACTGGATAATAAAAAAACGTTTCAAATTATTCCGCGGAGTATCGCCTCAACTTTTCTCCCAATCCTGTCATTCACTTTTTAAACTTTTCACCGGATTAATTAGTGCTGCTTTTACACTCTGATAACTTACGGTCATGAGCGTAATGATCAACGTGCTGACACTGGCCGTGACAAAAATCCACCAGGAAACTTCTGTTCTGTACTCATATTTCGCCAGCCAGCCGTTAAGGAAATACCAGGCCACAGGTGCGGAAATAAAACAGGAGATCAGAACCAGTACCACAAAATCTTTGGAAAGCATCTGCCAGATATTAGCCACCGAAGCGCCAAGCACTTTCCGAACGCCGATTTCTTTCGTACGCTGCTCAGCCGTAAAACTCGCCAGTCCGAAGATACCCAGACAGCTGATCAGAATAGCTAAAACCGAGAAGAATGTGGTGAGTTTCCCAATACGCTCTTCGTTGAAAAACTTAGCTGCATACGTTTCATCGACAAACCGGTATTCAAATGGAGACGCGGTATCGTATTTTTTGAAAACGGTTTCTATCTCAGCCAGGGCAGCAACGGTATTTGCCTCGGGGTTCAGTTTTATATTCATAACCCCTCCCTCACTGGTAGCCAGACTGTAAAACAAGGGTGTTATCGCGGCATAGGGCGATTCGACGATCATATCTTTTACGACGCCGATAATTTGCAGCGGTGCTCCATTCCAGGTAAGCTGCTCACCAACCGGATTTTTAAGCCCCATAAATTTTACTGCCGCCTCATTGACAACCAAGCCTGCCGAATCGGAAGCGAACTCTTTTGAAAAATCTCGCCCGGCCAAAAACTTCCAGCCAATGGCTTTCCCATAGCCATGCGAAACTTCATCAAAATGGAAATCAACAGATAAGGAAGGATCTTTTCCTTTCCAGGCAAAACCACTCGTTGATGACCATGATTCGGTTGTAGGACTTCCGGATTCAGCCATTTCAATGATGGCACCCGATTTTTTAAGTTCATCCCGGACAGCCTCAATATGATTATGAATGTCGGGTGTAGTTAATCCTATGACCAGCAAGCCCTCCCGATCATAACCGACAGGACGATTTTTGGCAAACTGAATCTGACGAAAAACGACTGTTGTGCCAATAATCAGAATAATTGAAACGGTGAATTGCACCACAACCAATGCTTTTCGGGGGATGGCTGCAAAACGGCCTGCCCTGAACGTGCCCTTCAAAACTTTAACCGGTTGAAAAGAGGATAAATAAAATGCCGGATAACTACCTGCAATAAAAGCTGTTAGCAAACTAAAACTGATTCCTGCGAGCCAGAAAAACGGATTTCCCCATAGTATATGTAACTTTTTGTCTGCTACTTCATTAAACTGCGAAAGACTGATCAGCACGAGAATAACGGCCAGAACAAAGGATAACATCACGACAACGACCGACTCACTGAAAAACTGTACGACCAATTGCTGCCGGACCGACCCTATCGCTTTCCGCACGCCCACTTCTTTTGCCCTTTTTTCAGAGCGTGCGGTACTCAGGTTCATAAAATTGATACAGGCCAAAAGCAACACGAACGTACCAATGACACCAAAAAGCCAGACGAATTCGATCTGACCGCCAACACGTTTTCCTTGTTTGAACTCCGAATACAAATGCCAGTCTTGCATCGGATTCAAAAAAACTTCCGGCTTGTATTTAAGTTGTTCCTTATGTATATTTTTGACTTTGACATCCTTGATCTTCGCCGAAACTTTGTCAATATCAGCCTGATCATTCAGCTGAACAAAGGTCTGGAAACTATTTGCCCGCCATGGATCATCCGACGTTTTCATCCAGGGAGATATGCTCTCAAAAAGATCCCAGGGAGCCATAAACTGCATTTCACGCAAGCTCGTATTATGCGGCAGATCAGCATAAACGCCCGTCACTTTCACATCCGTCCTATTATCGATTTTCATGATCTGATCGATCGGATCCTTGTCACCAAAAAAAGCGCGCGCAACAGATTCGGAAAGGATAATCGAGTAAGGGTCCTTTAAACCGGATCTTGTTCCTTTCACCATATTGAGCGTTAACATTTCAGGCGCATCTGATTCGATGAAAGGGCCATTTTTTGCAATTTTTTTGTCGCCGTAAGCGAGTATATGCTTACCACCCCATGTGGAACGTACTACATATTTAAAATCGCTTCCGTAATTGCGGCGCAGTTCTGGACCTAACGGAAACGGTACCGCAGCCTGCGTCCCAACCTGTCCATTATAAGTCTGATGCTGCATGACCTGTGCAATTCTTCCATAATTCTGATGGAAGCGGTCATAAGAAAGCTCATCAAAGATCCAAAGACCTATCAGCATGGCAACGGACATGCCCATAGCCAGCCCCGCAATATTAATAAATCCGTAACCCTTATTTTTGGCCAGATTCCTGAATGCGATTTTGAAGTAGTTAAGTAACATAATGATGGCTAATAGATGAACCTGAAAAAATCCTGATGAAGTCTGTAAAGAAAGCCAGACTGGATTCAGACATGTAAACTTGACGTACGCAAATAGTTTGCCACTCAATAACTATTTAACCAATACATTGATTAATAAATAATTATGAAATAAGAAGAAGAAAATAAATGTCCGATAATGAACACCGCCGTTCGCTTTGGAACGACGAGGAATTATAAAAAGACAGAAGATCGGAACTAGCAGATAAATATGCCGGAGATTTTTAACACCAGGGAAAAAATTGCTGCAAGAAGCTAACTAAAACACTTCACCCAGTGTAACATTAATCGTGGAGTGGTCGATGCTTCTTCCGTAATTCACCGCAATGTTTGTCCCGGAGCGTTTGTTCATTTTAATTCGCAATCCTGCTCCTATTGCAGGATTCCAGCTGATTAGAAATGTACTTTTGGGGCCACTGACGGTATTGGCATTGGTAAAAACAACGAATCCTAAAAACCCGTTATCGGTTATGTCGCGACGATATTCTGCTTCTACATAAAGCAGCGTTCTTCCCCGATAGCGATTTTGTTCGAAACCTCTTCCCGAGCGGTTATAATCTTCCCAACCAATACTGGGCAGATCCAGGTAAGGTACTTCTTTGCCAATAACTTTCCATAAATAAGACCAGACTGCGATCATATTCTGGCGGTTTCCGGTATGATCAAAGCGGATATATTTCCGAAAATCAACGTAAACCGACTTCCATGCATTATCATTTCCAAGAAAAGTGGGATTGATTCGATATTGAAAACTTAGATAATATCCATCAAGTGGGTTAAGGGAATTGGATCGCGTATCAAACACGGTATTCAAACTTAATCCTGATGAAAAGCTGTTGGCAGAAGGTGTGGTACCATAAGCATAACCTGTGTAGTCTCGCAGCGACGGACTGTCAGCATTTGTCCGCACATTCATCCGGTAGTCTATATGATAACCCACGCCCGCAAAAAAACCTCTGGACAATCGTTTTAAAGCTTGCTGGTACAAGCGCAGGTAGGAGTAATTAACTAACAGCTTATCCTCATCCTTTTTTTGCCTTCCCAGTCCCCATGTATATTGCGGATATACCAGCAGCCGGGTATCACCGCTGATCACCCAACGGTTCTGGTTCAGCCAGACATAAGATCGGATCGGCAGACCAAAACGCTGTTTAAAATTCCAGTAAGGCGTAAAAGTCACTTTCGACATATACGTATCCTTTCTGTCTCCGAGGTAAAAACCGGCTGTGGTAGAAGTCACAATCGCACTCCCTCCGCCCGGTACCTGGGTTGAAAATGGCAATACCGAAAAATAGATCATTTTACCAGTACTATCCGGCCTTTTAATAGAAGAAATATGAAGCCATCGCTTGCCAATGTCAATGATATCCAGCAATTTACTTGTGTCTCCTTTTATCGTTGAATCGCGTTCAATGACATTGCCAGGTCTTTGTGCAACAACGCACAAGGGCCACAAAAAAATAAGCAGAATTAAACCTGTTAGTATGCGATCGGTTTTCAATAAGGAAGGTATCGCCGAAAGCCTGACAATCATCTCAAAAATTTTAATATCAATATAATCAAAAAGTAATGTTTGCACAAATAATCGAACCCGACTCAATCAAACATAACCATATTTCACTTCTAAAATTGTGCCACGGGCATTTCCGTTAAACAACCCTATTGATTATAAGAATTAAAAATGCACTTAACTGATTGATATTAAAACCATTATTTCAAGAATTCAAAATAAAATAAAACGTGCTCCCCATCCCGATCTCACTATCCAGCCCGATCCTTCCACCTTGCGCCTCTATAAATTCCTTGCTGATCGCCAGCCCCAGACCGGTACCCGTTTTGGCACTTCCAGGAACCTGGAAATAACGATCAAATATTTTTTCACGATAACGGCTTTCAATTCCCTTTCCCTGATCTTTTACCGAGAATAAAACTCCGTTTATTTCCTTTCGCACGCCGATAACAATTTCACTTTCTTCGCGCGAATAACGGATCGCATTGGTCAAAAAATTGATCAATACCCATGCTGTTTTTTCAGTGTCTGCCTTAACTTCCGAAAGATTGTCGTCGGCCTCGGTGATTAATCTTATACGTTTCTGATCTGCCTGAACTTTTACCGCTTCCATAGCATATTCCAGAATTTTATACGGACTTCCCTGCTGGATGTTCAATTGTATATTTCCAGTTTCCACCTGTGACAAATTCAGCAGTTCCCCCGTTATTTTCAACAGTCTGTTACTGTCGTCTTTAATGCTTTCAATCAGCTGCTTTTGCTCTTCATTTACATTTCCGGTCTGCTTGTTTTCAAGCAGCTGAACACTCATTTTTATAGAAGAAATCGGCGTTTTTAACTCGTGGGAAACTGTGGCAATAAAGTTAGTTTTTGCAAAGTCGAGTTCTTTAAAAGGCGTGATATTTTTCAACACGATCACCTGTCCGATAAAGATCTTTTCTTTCTCTCCTGTGGGTGTAATTGTAATATTCACTATTTCCTTTTCAAAATAACTCTCCTTGTTATCTGCGTAAATCTTCAATGGTTTTTCCTTTTCCATATCCGGCTTAGGGTTTACCAGTCCTTGTACCAGAGACCGGATCAGGTCATTATGCAAAGCCACTTCCACAGCTGGTTTCCCAATAATATCTTCCGCTAAAAGACCCGATATTTTCAACACTTCATCATTCGCAAAAAGCACCTTCTTGTTTTCATCCAAACCTAAAACAGGCTCGTGCATATTGTTGATCAGCGTTTCTATTCTTTTTTTCTCAAATAGTATTTTGGAAAGATTACTACTATCGTACTCTTCCAGTTTTTCCGCCATCGTATTGAAAGATCCGGCAAGTTCTCCAAACTCGTTTTTACTCCCGAAATGAACGCGCTGGGAATAATTTTTGGCCGCGATCTCCTTAATACTTTCTGTCAATTCCCTGATCGGATTGGCAATATTACTTGGCAGATTTACCAGCAAGGTAAAGGCAAAAAGGAAGCAGAGCGTACCCGTAATCACGATCCATAAATTTGCAGAGCGCGCAGTCTCCTGGGCGATCTCGCTTTTTCGCTGAATTGCTTCCATGTTCAGTCGCATCAGCTCGGTAATATCTTTCCTGATCAGCTGATGCATGGAAATATTTCCCGGTGCCTGTTTGAGTTGGGCTAAATGTAAAGCAATGGCTTCGGTAGCTTCTCTTTCTCCGATTTCCGTAACATTTCGCCTTTGCTTGGCCAGGTTATCTTCGAAGGTTAAAAATGCCTTTGTGCTTTGCCGGGTTTGGTCCAGCGACATCAGCATGTTGCGCGAGTATTCCAGTGTGTTATAGTTATCTACCAGAATATTTTCAGTGTCGTTTTTTAATACATTGATGTAACGCGCCGCCACCAACGACAAAATAATAATCATCAGAAACAGCAGCCCGACGCCCAGGGTTAATTTGGTTTTTATTTTCATCAGGAAAGAATGACCAGGTCGATTTCAGAGACAGATAGCTTTTTCAATAACTGGTTAAAAAGATTCGTAGCCAAAATTACTTTAAACAAATTCATATGCGGCTTCCCAATACAAATTGTTGTGATTTGCCGTTGCTCAGCCACTTCCATAATCGTTCGGGATACATGCGGACTTTCAACCCGAATGATTTCGCCACCCAGCTCTGTGGCCAATTTAAAATTATTAATGAGATGACGCTGCTTGTCCAGGGCAATTTTATCAGTACTTTCCTTTGGCGTCTGCACATAAAGCAAAACCCACGGACTGTTATAGTAGCTGGCAAGTCTGGCCGTCTTTCTTATCACAATTTTTGACGTTTGTGCGTTGCTGCTGATACACGCCATAAATTTATTCGGTTTCAACGAAGTTACACCTCGCGACGTAATTTCCGTTTCTACTTTTCTCACAACCTGACTGGCTACTTCCTTCAATGCCAGCTCGCGAAGCTGTAAAATATTTCCGGCTGTGAAAAAGTTATTCAGTGCCGTTGGCACTTTTTCGGAAGCATAAATTTTCCCTTCTTTCAGGCGGGTGATCAATTCGTCTGCCGTCAGGTCAATATTGACCACTTCATCTGCCAGCTGTAACACACTGTCGGGAATTCTTTCTTTTACTTCAACACCGGTGATTTGTTTGATTTCTTCATTCAAACTTTCGATATGCTGGATATTCACCGCACTGATCACATTGATCCCGGCATCCAGGATTTCCATCACGTCTTGCCAGCGTTTGTCGTTTTTGCTTCCTTCAATGTTGGTATGCGCCAGTTCATCTACAATGACAATCTCCGGACGCAAACCAATAACCGCCTGCAAATCAAACTCTTCCAGCTCTTTTCCTTTGTAAAAAAGTTTGCGCCGTGGAATGATAGGTAACCCTTCCAGCAGCTCATGGGTTTCTTTTCGGTTATGTGTCTCTATATAACCGATTTTCACATCAATGCCGTTACGCATCAATGTGTGGGCCTCTTGCAGCATCCGGAAGGTTTTACCTACACCGGCACTCATGCCGATGTAGATTTTAAACTTCCCTTTTCTGGATTTTTTGATCAGGTCCAGAAAGTGTTTTACGTTGTTTTCTTTCTCAGTCATTAAAATGATAGTGCAACGGATGTTGTCACAAAGAAATTCTGGTTACTGGTGCCGTCATCCTTTGTAAATATATTGTCTTTGCTGTTAAATGCCCTTCCTTCTACACGGAACATTACGTTTTGCGCCGGCAGATAATCCAGGTTGGCAGAGTACCCGAATGTTTTAAACCCATTGGGTGTTCCCGTGGCAATAATGACACCTTTCTTATCAGCATAATATTCCCCTCTCGCCGCAATACGGATTCTTTCATTCGGGGCATATCTGGCAATTAGTACGGGTGTATACCAGCTGTTGTAACTACTGCTGCCCTTGCTTTTCTGTTGGTGCCCCATATCGAAACCGGCCGTCAGACCAAACTTGTCGGTTAATTGAAATACGCCATAAATATTGTTGAAATATCTCCATTGTCTGGTGCTGTCGGGCTGCTCATTTCCGATGTAAGTACTCCAGTTCAAAGTAACTTTTCCTGATGGCTTAATGGTCAGCTGTGTTCCAAAAGCCGGAGTCTGATTTCCCGGAACTTTCTGAATTCTTTGCCATCCGTTCAGATACATGGCCGCTGCGTATAATTTGTCGTTTTTACTGGTATATCCGATTTTTACACCTGCTTCATAATACGGTGAATTTTCCGCCAGAATACTTCTTGTCAAAGTCCAGTTATCCTTTCCAATCGCGCCTTCAAAACCAATGTGCGACGGCATTACACCCGCATCGACCCACAAATTATTATTTTTCGAAATTTTAACCCCAACGTTGGCTTCGTATATATTTTTCAATAATCCTTGTTCAGCAGACATGTTATACTGAGGATAGGTACCGACCATAACCGCCAGATTTGCTCTCACATTTTCAGTGGCATAAGCTACTTTAAACAATCCAAGATTCAGGTTTACTTCGTTGTGTTTATTGTAATTGTATATAAAACCCGGTCTTTCGTGATTGGATGGCTTATTAAAATCATAACTGTAAAAAGCGTCAATATATCCTGAAAAAGTAAGCGGATTTGTTTTCGGTTTTTCTGTTGAAATGGTGTCCTGGGCAATCGCCTGAATTGAAATCATCCCGGCGGCAATCAATGCTAATTTATTCATTTTCATTCTGGTAAGTGTACTCGATTTAAGATTTTCTTGTTGAGATTTATGATAGTGGGGTGAGACTTATGAGAAGTCAAGACCAGGCATCCCCGTTTTGAAACTTGACTTCTCTTAGGTAAGAAACCTAACTTCCCTTACTTAATGCCGTCAAGTGCCATGTTCAGTTTCAACACATTTATTTTTGACGGCCCAAGCATTCCAAGCAATGGGGATTCTGTGTGTTGATCAATCAATTGTTTCAAATTGCTCTCTGAAATATTTCTCGTCTTCGCTATTCTTTTAAGCTGAACCAAAGCGGCATCGGCAGAGATATCAGGATCAAGACCGCTTCCGCTTGCCGTCACCAGTTCGACAGGAATATCTTGTTTTTTCACCTCAGGATTGTGCACCAAAAAAGTATCAATACGTGCCTGAACGGCAGCAAGATATTCAGGATTGGACGGCCCTTTATTACTTCCGCCGCTACCTGCAGCGTTATACCCTACCGCAGAAGGACGCGAATTAAAATATTTGTCTTCCGTGAAAGTCTGTCCAACATTAGCATAGTATTTTTTACCGTTTTGTGTGATGATCTCACCGCTGCCTTGGTTGGGAGAAAATTGTGCAACTCCCCAGATTATTGCTGTATAAACTCCTGCAAAGAAAACCAGTGTAACAGCAGTTAACTTGATTGCGGGAAATAGGTTCGTTTTCATTTTTATTTGTTTTTAGCTATCGGCAACCGCCGTTTAGCGTTTGTTTTTATTTCTTAATTATATTCTAAATTGCCTGCTTAAAACCAGATGCTGACGACCATATCAAGCATTTTTATCCCCACAAAAGGAACCAGAACACCGCCCAGGCCATAGATAAAGAGGTTTCTTCTTAATAAAGCACTCGCGCCAATCGGTTTGTAAGCAACACCTTTCAAAGCCAGCGGAATCAGGATCGGGATGATGATCGCGTTGAAAATCACCGCGGATAAAATCGCACTTTCCGGACTATGCAGATTCATGATATTCAAACCTTTAAGCGCCGGAATGGAAGCGATAAACAAGGCAGGAATGATTGCAAAATATTTGGCGACATCATTAGCGATCGAGAAGGTCGTCAGTGTACCGCGTGTCATCAAAAGCTGCTTTCCGATTTCCACGATTTCAATCAGTTTTGTTGGGTCATTATCGAGATCCACCATGTTACCCGCTTCTTTCGCAGCCTGGGTACCGCTGTTCATGGCTACTCCAACATCGGCCTGGGCAAGTGCAGGCGCATCATTGGTACCATCACCCATCATCGCGACCAGCTTACCGCTTTCCTGTTCTCTTTTGATGTAGTTCATTTTATCCTCCGGCTTGGCTTCTGCAATGAAATCATCCACACCAGCCTTCTCAGCGATAAATTTGGCCGTTAATGGGTTATCACCCGTTACCATAACCGTTTTCACACCCATTTTACGCAGACGTTCAAAACGTTCACTGATACCCGGTTTGATAATATCCTGTAACTCAATCACACCAAGTACCTTTTCATTTTCAGAAACGACCAGGGGCGTACCGCCGTTATTGGATATGGCTTTGGTTCTCTCTTCAATCTCTGCCGGAAATTTATTACCTGCTTTCGTAGTAAGATTTCGGATGGAATCAAAAGCTCCTTTCCGAATCCTTGTTTCGTCAAAATCAACACCGGAGCTTCTTGTTTCTGCCGTAAATTTGATAAAAGTCGGGTTGGACAAATTGGCATACGTTGACGGATTCAGATTAGCTAATTCCAGAATTGATTTCCCTTCCGGCGTTTCATCAGCAATCGAACTTAATACGGCACATTTGATAAAATGGTTATCCGTCACTCCTTTTGCAGCGTAAAAATTCGTTGCTTTTCTGTTACCAATGGTGATAGTTCCGGTTTTATCCAAAAGAAGCACGTCAATATCACCGGCAGTTTCAACCGCTTTACCCGATTTCGTGATCACATTCGCACGGAGCGCTCTGTCCATACCGGCAATCCCGATCGCTGAAAGAAGTCCGCCAATGGTAGTCGGGATCAAACAAACAAAAAGCGAGATAAAAGCTGCAATCGTAATCGGCGTATTGGCATGGTCGGCGAAAGGTTTCAAGGTTACACAGACAATAATAAATACCAGCGTAAATCCTGCCAGAAGAATCGTCAATGCAATTTCGTTCGGTGTTTTCTGGCGACTTGCACCTTCAACCAAAGCAATCATTTTATCCAGAAAACTTTCACCAGGTTCAGTCGTTACCATTACTTTTATCTTATCAGACAAAACTTTGGTACCACCTGTTACGCTGCTTTTATCACCACCGGCTTCCCGGATCACCGGAGCACTTTCACCGGTGATCGCACTTTCATCAATTGTGGCAAGCCCCTCGATAATTTCACCATCGGTAGCAATATTGTCTCCTGCTTCACAGATGAAAATATCTCCCTTTTTCATGGAAGCGGACATCACTTGTCTGGTCGAAACCGAGAAGCCTGCCTTGTTTTCAATAACCAGTCTGGCTGGTGTCTCTTCTCTGGTTTTACGTAAACTGTCTGCCTGCGCTTTACCCCGCGCTTCTGCAATACCTTCCGCAAAATTTGCAAACAATAAAGTAAGCAGCAGTATAAGAAATACAAAAAAGTTATAGGCAAAACTTCCTTGCGATTTTTCTCCCATCAGCGTCCAAAGACTCACAAAGAGCATGATCACAGTTCCTATTTCTACTGTGAACATCACAGGATTCCGGAACATAACTTTGGGATTCAATTTGACAAATGCCTGTTTGAGGGCTTCATTAACCAAGTCCTTTTGAAATAAGGACGTATCTTGATTTTTCATTTCTTAGTGGCTTTTTGCCGTTAACAATTAATTATCAGCTACTTTTCAAACTTTCGGTTCTAATAGGTTCCGGTGTAGCTTTTTATTTTTTATTTATCGGATGAAACGATTAGCGCAGCGTAAAATATTCTGCAAAAGGACCCAGTGTCAACGCCGGGAAGAAGGATAATGCAGTAATGATCACAATCACGGCAAGTACCATAATTCCGAATGTTGAAGAATCTGTTTTTAATGTTCCTGCGCTTTCTGGAATGTATTTTTTGTTAGCCAAAAGGCCTGCAATCGCAATTGGACCAATAATCGGAATATAACGTGACAGGATCAGAACAAAACCTGTACTGATGTTCCACCATGGATTATTATCACCCAATCCTTCAAATCCACTACCATTATTGGCTGCCGATGAGGTGTATTCGTAAAGCATTTCTGTAAAGCCGTGAAAACCAGGGTTATTCAGTGTGGCGGTGGTGATCGATGGAAACGCAGCGGCCAAAGCAGTACCCACCAGAATAAGGAACGGGTGAAGCAGCGCTACAATCATGGCAATTTTCATTTCCCGGGCTTCGATCTTTTTACCCATAAATTCCGGAGTTCTTCCTACCATCAGCCCGCTGATAAACACTGCCAGAACGATAAAAATAAAGAAGTTGAGCATCCCGGCACCTACCCCGCCATAAAATGCATTGGTCATCATGGCAAGCAGCTGTGTCATACCGGAAAGTGGCGTATAGCTATCATGCATGGAATTGACAGACCCTGTTGAAATAACGGTGGTTGCTATACTCCAGAAAGCAGAGGCCGCACTGCCGAACCTGACTTCCTTACCTTCCATCGCCCCGGCACCATTATCTATACCCATGGCTGTAATCGCATGATTTCCACCAGTTTCCCAAATTATTGTAGGTACAGTCAAAAGTAAAAATCCGATGGTCATTACTCCGAAAATCATCCAGCTCATTTTTCTCCTTTTCAGAAAAAAGCCAAAGGCAAAAATCATGGCCATTGGAATAATAATCTGTGCGATCATTTCAACCATATTGGTCAGATAGTTAGGGTTTTCAAGCGGGTGTGCGGAATTGGCCCCGTAATACCCGCCACCGTTTGTTCCGAGATGTTTAATCGCAACAAAAGCAGCCACCGGCCCTGTCGACACCTGAACTGTATCGCCCTGCATATTAATCATGGTATCCTTTCCTTCAAAAGTCATCGGTGTTCCGTTGAAAGCAAGAATGGAAGCAACCAAAATGGAAAGAGGAAGCAAAATCCGTGTGCAGGACTTCACCATCAGATTATAAAAATTACCCAGCTTATCTGTGGTACGTTCGCGCAAAGCCATAAATAAAACGGCTGCTGCGGCCATACCGGTTCCGGCGGTCACAAAATGCAGGAACATCAGAAACAACTGAGACAAATAACTTAACCCTGACTCGCCCGAGTAGTGCTGTAAATTACAGTTTACTACAAATGAAATACTTGTATTAAAAGCCAGATCAGCCGTTTGCCCGGGATTTCCATCCGGATTTAGCGGCAACCAACCCTGGTTCATTAACACAAACATTCCCAGTACAAACCATACCATATTGATCGTGATCAGGGAAAACATATGCTGTTTCCAATTCATTTCGGCCTTTTCATCGATGCCGCTGATTTTGAAAAACAATTTTTCAATAGGATTAAAAACAGGGTCGAAGGAGGTTTTTTCGCCTGCGTATACTTTCGCTATGTACTTTCCGAACGGTATTGCAAAGGCAACCGTCAGGACAAACATGGCAATGATTCCAAATATTTCAGTGTTCATTTTTTCTTAATTTAAATTCGATTTTGCTTTCCAGAAAATGATGTAAACCATTGCGACAACGACAAGCCAGATAAAGGCGATGATGAGAACTTCCCATAACCCGGTCCTGCTATTTTCATTTTTGCTCCGGTTTTCCATGATTTCAGGGTTAGAACTTCTCAGGTTTGATTAACACGTAACAGATATAAGCAAACACACAAATGGAAATGATGAATAGGGCTGCCATGATTAGATATTTTCAAAGAAGTGAACGGTTTTGTAAAAGAGCGCGAAACATAAAATTCCGGAAGCTACCAAGAGGATTGTGATCATTATTATTATTAAATTAAATTGATAAAATATGCCTGTTATGGCTGTAAGTAAATGTGATAATCAAGCCGAAGTTTTGACAATTATTAATGCCGGCACCGGGCTTTAATTTTTTATATAGGGTAAAATTCTTTTTCATTTAAATTTCCTTTTAAACTGTCTGTACCAAACTTATTCCCACTACATTAAAAAATACACAAATGCCTGAAAATCAAAAATATGTAAGCATTACCACTAATCTTAATGTTGAGCAAATCATCTCAAAATGATAGGATTTTATCAAAACGAAAGGCTTTGTCTGGCATAACATTTCTAACTTTTCCATGGTTAGAATGCATTAATCTGCTTGATATATTCCGCTTTCAATGCACTAGGAAACAGTTTCTCAGTATTGATATGATTAAGCTCCAAAGTTCCTGATACGGAATAGAGGTAGACATTCGAAATAGCATTTTTTGTCTGTCTGTTCCCGTTGACAAAAAGATTCTCCGCGATGTCAAAGCATCTTTTAACTCTTGGCATATCTCCTCGTACAATCATGGTCCGGGTCAGATCAGCAAATTTTTGTATCTGTTTGTAAATTCCCTTGGTTACTTTCTTTCTCATCGTGATTTCTATTTATACATGAGGCGTCATACCAAAGATGTTCCTTCTGGAAGCAGGAATTTACAAACAACTGTTTATCAACAAAATGACTAAAAATGGAATATTGGGGGCATAAAAAAAACCTTATCAAAACGATAAGGTTTTATCAATTTGGAAGACATGGAACTATATCCGTTTTTTGATGCAAAAGGGTCTTAATAAGCGCTTATCGCTATGTATTCATTTTCGGAGTGGCCAAAACAAAAAAATCCCCGCCAACCGGAGCAGTTAGCGGGGATTGAAATAATGATTTTAAAATCAGATATTTTTCTTCTTCATTTCTTTCACAGCAAAATCAACCGCTCTGGCTGTCAAAGCCATGTAAGTTAACGATGGATTAACACAGGAAGCAGATGCCATGGCAGCACCGTCTGTTACGAAAACATTTTTCACTGCGTGAAGCTGGTTATTGCCATTTAAAACCGAAGTTTTAGGATCGCGTCCCATCCGTGCCGTTCCCATTTCGTGAATAGCCATACCAAGATATGATCCGTTGTCATGCGTTTTCACATTTTTCAGGCCTGATTTTTCGAGCATTTCTGCCGCATCGTTCATCATATCCTTGCGCATTTTCATTTCGTTTTCACGCAAATCAGCATCAAAAACGACTGTTGGCATACCCCATTTATCTTTTTTCTCTTTATTCAGATACATGCGGTTTTCATGGTAAGGAAGCGTTTCACCAAAACCTCCAAAACCCATAGTCCAATGGCCTGGCGTTGTCAGTTCTTCTTTGAAATCGGCACCAAAGGCAAGTTCAGCCACATTGCGCTGCCATCCCTGACGGCCACCACCGCCCTGATAACCAAAACCGCGCAGATAATCACGCTTATCAGAACCAATGTTCTGATAACGAGGAATATAAATTCCATTCGCGCGACGCCCGAAGTAATATTTATCCAGATCCCCTTCCCACACACCACTTGCACCGGTACGGAAATGGTGATCCATCAGGTTATGTCCCAGCTCACCGGAATCATTCCCTAATCCATTTGGAAAACGATCAGACGTGGAGTTTAATAACACCAGAGACGTACCGATTGCACTTGCACAAACAAAAATCAATTTGGCAAAATACTCACGTTCCTGCAAAGTCACCGAATCCGTAACCCGGACACCCGTCGCCTTCTGTTTCGTTTTATCATAAATAACTTCGCGAACCACAGAATCAGGTCTCAATGTCAGAAGGCCCGTTTTAACCGCCGGCGGCAACGTACTGGACTGCGTGCTGAAATACGCTCCATAAGGGCATCCAAGGGAACAGCGGTTACGGTACTGACATGGAGATCGCCCTCCTTCCAACTGGATTTTATCCGGTTGCGAAAGGTTAGCCACACGTCCGATTGTCATCGTACGGCCAGGAAATTGTTTTTCAAGTCTCTTGCGAACTTCCTTTTCCACAAAATACATATCCATTGGCGGAAGAAAATCGCTGTCGGGAAGCTGCGGCAAGCCCAGTTTTTCACCAGAGATACCCACATGTTTTTCAACGTAGGAATACCATGGTGCTATATCTTTATAACGGATCGGCCAGTCGACGGCGATACCATCTTTTAAATTTGCCTCAAAATCCAGATCGCTCCACCGGTACGACTGACGGCCCCACATGATCGATTTTCCACCGACAATATTGGGCCGGAACCAGTCAAATCTTTTCTTTTCCTCGTACGGAGAATCCGAATCGTTCATCCAGTACTTTTCGGTCATCTCGTTGTAGGGATAATCCCGGGAAAGGAAAGGATGCGTTTCCTTTTGTTTTACCGTCAGCCGGCCGTTATACTGAGATTCCCAGGGATCTTTCAGTGCATTTTCGTACCCGGTCACGTGTTCCAGCGGTTTTCCCTTTTCAAGCATCAAAACCTTCAAACCTTTTTCTGTAAGCTCTTTCGCTGCCCATCCGCCCGATACCCCTGAGCCAATGACTATTGCATCGTAGGTTATATCTTTTACTGCGTCAATATTTAAATTCGCCATGGTGATAATTCTTTGAATAAATTAAAAAAGGTTTAGTCTTAAAGCGCCCAGGATTTTTGCCCTTCTTTCATCGGATAAGATCCGTCAAACCTGCCGGGAATCGGCAGATAATCCAGAGCCTTTGTCGCACCGATTTCTGAGATAAAGTAACCCGTCACTGTAAGTCCTTTCATTTGGAGAAAAAATGGCTTGTCTGCCGTCGTACTGCGTTTTATAATCTCATTTTTCTGAGCAGTATCAAGTGCAGCAAATCCCTTCCCGTACGTATCATTGCTGTCCTTATTTATTCTCTCAACGCCGGCATAAAATTTCTGCTGCTCACCTTCCACATAACAATCCCTGATAACACGGGTAATGAACTTCTCAACACCCGCAGCTTTCGCACCCGGAGTTTTGGTTGTCGGAATAATAATATCAGCAATTTCTGCCAGCAATGCTTCCTGCTCGGCAGAAACTTCCACGGAAGGGCCAAAATTCAGCTTCTCTCCCATCACACCAGCCATTAAAGGCGCAGAAATAACGCCTCCCATCAGAAGGGTTAATTTTTGAACGGCTTCTCTACGATTCATTTTGTTGGAACACGGTTAATAATTGATTCAGGATTCGTTATTTAAAACCGGATCGGTTACAAACCAACCCTGTTGTGTTGAATAACTCCGTAAGTTAATTAAATGTGTGGTTATAATTATAAATTTCCCGGCATGTTTTCCGCTATTCCATCTTTTTTTCTTCAAATTTATCAGGGTTTAAGCCTATTTGAATTAACACCAATTGGTAAGTGAATTTAATTACAGAATTAATTTGGTTGACATATCTACTTAAATTACTTTTGCGCTATGAATATTGAAACCAATGAATTGAACCAGGCCAATTACGAGCGACTAAGCAGACTAATGTTATTCAACATTTTAAACGTGTCGCACCTGGTAGGCCGCAATACCAATAAAGAACTTGCCAAAATGGGCTATTCCTTACAGGTGGAGCAGCTTCAGATCCTTTTTGTCGTATATCTCCGGGAAGGGAATCCACCTTCCCAGCAAGATATTGCCAATTTTTCACAAAAAGATAAAGGCGGTATCCAGCGTTCGATCCAGACACTTTCACGGGATGGTTATGTGAGAATTGTAGCTGATTCGCATGATCGCCGTAAAAATCTGATTGAATTGACTCCGGCCGGAAAGCTTGTTGTCACTAAAATGATGGAAGCCATTGAAGATATCGACAAAAAACTCACATTGTCCATCAGTAAAGAGGAAATCGATTCGCTCCTTTCTATTGTGCGAAAAATTACCAATGTGATTAAGGAGTAAAAAAATTTAGGGATATAGTTGATATATCCACAGTAGACACATCAACCTATTAGTATGAAAAAAAGTTTTTTTAGTACAGTTCTCCTATTTCTGGCCTTGCCGGCATTGACTCAGGCTCAGTCAGTTTGGTCATTAAAAGACTGCATTAACTACGGGCTTAAACATTTTGGCACCGTAAGAATCGCTCAATATCAGAAGGAAAATGCCCGGCAGCAATCAAGACAGGCGCTTTCAGGCTATTTACCGCAAATAACAGGCTCGGGATCTTTTGATGATAACCTTAAACTTCAATCCACGGTTTTACCGGCAGGCGTTTTTGGACCAGAGCCTACCCGTATTGCCCTGGGTTCCAAGTTTCAGACCAATCTGACGGCTTCGGCAGAGCAGGTCCTTTTTGATCAATCCCTGTTAATCGGCATCAAAGCCAATAAGCCGAATCAGCAACGGGCAGGGCTCAATGAGAAGCAGACTCAGGAGGAGATTATATATGAGGTTACAAAAAATTATTATCAGGTTTTTGTGTCCCAGCAGCAAATTTCACTGCTGGAAGATAACCTCGAAAGAACGCAGCAGGTTTTAAATATCCTGAAATTGCAGCGCGACAATGGGGTTATCCAGCCTGTTGATTATGACCGTACCGAAGTAAGTTACAACAGTAACCGATCGCAGCTTACTCTGGCAAAAAATAATGTAACGCTTTCGCTTAACCGCTTAAAGTATCAGATGGGGCTCGAACAAGATCAGGAATTAACGTTGAAAGACACATTGCTTTTAACCCAAATTCCTGATGTACATGATACCGGTTTTGATGCTAAAAACCTGACTACATATCAGTTAACCGAAAATGAACTAACATTGAACCGCCTGGATCAGGAAAGGATTAAGGCGGGATATCTGCCCCGGCTGACTTTCAATGCCCGTTACGGTTCGCTGGCGCTGACCAATGAATTCGGTAACGCGTTTAAAAATTTCGTTGGTTTCGGAAGTATTGGCCTGAAACTCAGCATTCCCATATTCGATGGCTTTAACAGAAACGCTCAGATCCAGCAGGCAAGAATTAAAGTCATCACGCAGGAGGAGCAGCAAAAAATGAATGTTCAATCGTATCGGCTCGCTTTTAACAATTCGAAATCGCAGATTCAACAGGCACAGTTGAATGTAGAAAACGACGACCGCAATGTGAAGCTGGCAAGAAAAGTTTACGATCTGACCACGCTGCAATACAAACAGGGAACCACTCCCCTGACGGACCTCATCAACGCTGAAAACTCATACCGCCAGGCTCAAACAGATTACGTGAATTCGCTGATAAGTTTTTACCAGGCAAGACTCGATCTTGAACAGGCGCAGGGAACGCTACTACCTTTCTTCAACCAACTTTGATATTACAATTAGCATAAGAAAATGAAAAAATTAACAATCATCGTACTTCTCGCAACGCTGACGATTGCAGGTTTAATAGGTGCAAGGCTGGTTTCCAACAAGAAGAAAATTGACGAAAAAAATAAGCCGGTGGTCGTTTCAAACGCAGCCATTCCGGTGACGGTCGTGGAGGTGACGGAAGACACCGTCAGCCAATCCTTACTTAAAACGGGAAACCTGATTCCTTTCCGGGAGACTTCCATTATGGCTACAAGCCAGGGACAGGTACTAAAAGTAAATTATGAGCTGGGTAGTCATGTAAGCCAAGGGGCTACGCTGATTCAGATTGACAATAAGTTGAACGAACTGGCATTGCAGGCAACACAACTTAATATCGAAAAACTAAAAAAAGATGTGACCCGTTACAACACGCTTTATGCCGGTAACGCAACGACCGAACTACAACTTAACCAGACAAAATACGATTACGAAAGCGCAGTTAACAAGGCTGAGCAAATCAGAAAGCAAATTCTGGATGCAACCGTTAAAGCACCCATCAGCGGGCGCATTGTAAAAAAGGATATTGAAGTTGGCGAATTTGTAAATGCAGGCACTGTGCTCGGTACAATCCTCGATGTTTCCAGACTGAAAGTACAGGTGATGGTCAACGAAAAAGACGTATACCAGTTACGTGAAGGGCAAAAAGTCAAAGTGAGCGCGGACGTGCTTTCCGGGAAAGTTTATGCAGGCCAGGTTTCATACATCGCTCCGAGAGGAAACGATGAGCACAGTTATCCGGTTGAAATTACCGTTTCAAACGCCGGTCCGTTAAAAGCGGGCACATTTGTTAATGTGGATTTTTCACAAAAATCAAATGAAAGATCCTTGCAGATTCCGCGTATAGCTTTGGTAGAAAGTGTAAAAAATCCCTATGTGTATGTGGTGAACCAGAATAAAGCATTGCAACGCAAAATCACCATTGGCCGTGAATTGGGTGATAACATCGAAGTGCTTGGCGGACTGCAATCGGGAGATCAGGTGGTGACAACCGGACAGCTAAACCTGACGGATGGCAAAGCTGTGCAGATATCAAAATAGACCGAAGGCAAATTTCGGAAATCACTAAAACATACAACCATGTCTATAACCGAATTATCAGTTAAAAGACCGCTGTTGATCACGACGATATTCACTGTCCTTATTCTTTTCGGTGTAATTAGTTATCAGCAGCTTTCCTATAATCTTTTGCCCAAATTTGAGGCAAACGTAATCAGTGTTTCTACCCCCTACCGAGGCGCTTCCGCCGACGAAGTGGAAACGAATGTTACCAAGCGTATTGAAGATGCGCTCGCGTCGCTGGAAGGTCTGGACAGGATTAATTCCACTTCACAGGAAGGCGCTTCGATTGTGGTTATCCAGCTCAAAAACGGCGTTGACGTTACACTGGCCCAGCAGGATGCCCAGCGAAAAGTGGAGCAGATCATCAATTTGCTCCCTGATGAAGCGGATCGCCCGACAATCAATAAATTTTCCACCGATGAGCTTCCGGTACTTCGGATGGGTGTGACGGCCAATATTTCTCCGTCAAAACTGTACGATCTGATTGACGATGAACTTAAACCGCAATTGTCAAATGCAGCGGGAGTTGGCCGTATCGATTTAATCGGTGGAAATGAGCGTGAAATTCAGGTGAACGTTGATGCTCAAAAATTAAAAGCGTATAATCTTTCCATCGGTCAGATTTCCGCTGCCATTAACAACGCCAACACAAGTTACCCGGCCGGACAGCTGGAAACAAGAGCATCGCAGCTATCGATCCGTTTTGATGCTTCAGTGCAAACTACGGATGCATTCAGAAATCTGATCATTTCAAGAACTGACGACGGTGGAGAAATTCTGTTAAAAGATGTAGCGGAAGTGGTGGATGCCACCACTAAACCTACGGCTATAAACCACATTAATGCAATGCCTTCAATTGGTTTGCAGGTTTTAAAACAATCGGATGCCAATGCTGTGGAAGTAAGCAAGCAGGTAAAATCAAAAATTGTTTCACTTGAAAAACAATACGCAGCTACCGGCTTGAAATTCAATATTGCAGCAGATCAGTCGACTTATACGCTTGCTTCTGCCAATGCCGTAGTATTTGATTTATTCCTGGCCGTTGCCATCGTTTCGGTGGTGATGCTTATGTTTTTACATAGCTTCCGTTCTTCGCTTTTCGTGCTTGTTGCGCTGCCGTCCTCCATTATCCCTACATTTATTTTAATGTACCTGCTGGGATTTTCGCTTAATCTGATGACCCTTATGGCACTTTCATTGGTGGTGGGTATCCTGGTCGATGACTCGATTGTGGTTCTCGAAAACATCAACCGGCATATGGAAATGGGAAAAAGCCGCTGGCAGGCGGCACTCGACGGCCGTAGCGAAATTGGGTTTACAGCCCTTGCGATTACCCTGGTCGATGTGGTGGTTTTTGTGCCGCTGGCTATGACGGGCGGGCTTATCGGAAATATTTTGCGGGAATTCTCGCTTGTGGTTGTTTTCTCGACGTTAATGAGTTTGTTTGTTTCCTTTACCCTGACGCCACTTTTGGTTTCACGTTTTGGAAAAATGGAAGTTTTAAACCCAAAATCACTTTGGGGAAAACTGAACCTTGGGTTTGAGAATTTACTGACGCGTTTACAGAATGCCTACGGCCGGATTTTGTTCAAAGTATTGAGTCACAAAAGATATGTATTCCTGGGGGTTCTCGCACTTTTAATTGGTGCAATTGCCCTGGTTCCTGCCGGTTTTATCGGTGCCGCTTTTATGCCGCAAAGTGATCAGGGAGAATTTACCGTTCAGATTGAACTGGCACCCACGGCTTCCATTTATGAAAGTAATAAGGTTACCCAACGCGCGGAACAGATGTTGTTGAAACACGCGGAAGTTACCAACGTATTCAGCAACATCGGATACAGCAGCAACAACCTCACTTCTTCTGCTAACGGTAATCTTTCCACTTTAAACGTGAAACTTATTGATAAAAAGGAGCGGCTTGTTTCGACGGAGGATTTCAGTGTTATTGTAAAAAAAGAAATTGGGCAGATTCCCGGAACAAAAGTGACGGTAAGCCCGACCGGCCTCGTTGGCACCTCAGAAGCGCCGATTCAGATTGCCATTAAAGGAACAAATCTGGATTCGATACGAAAAGCATCTGCTTTGGTAAAAGGCGTAACCGAGTCTGTTCCCGGAACACAGGATGTGAAATATTCCGTACAGGACCCAAAACCCGAAGTGAAAGTAAATCTTGACCGCGAACGTATGTCGCAGCTAGGGATCAATGCGGCCGAAGTGGGTGTTGCCCTGCAAAACGGCTTCCGCGGAGACGACCGTTCAAAGTTTAAGCAAAACGGAAAAGAATATGACATTCTGATCAGCCTTGACCAGTTTGACCGTACCAGTGCGCAAGATATCAGTCAGCTTACTTTTGTCAATAATCAGGGAAAATCTTTTCAGCTTTCACAATTTGCCAGCGTCGAAGAACAGATTGGCGAAAGTGTTCTGCAACGTATCGATCGCTTGTCCTCTATCTCGGTCAATGCGCAGGTTGTGGGTCGTCCGGTGGGAACGGTTGGGGAAGATATTAAAGCCAAAGTGGAGAAACTGAATCTGCCGAACGGCATTTCAATTCAATACCTTGGGCAGCTGCAACAGCAGGGAGATGCGTTTGGCAGTCTTGGCCTGGCATTGGTTATCGCTATTCTGCTGGTCTACTTTATCATGGTTGGTCTTTATGAAAGTGTTGTTTATCCGTTTGTGGTCTTGTTTTCAATACCTGTTGCACTGATCGGCGCACTGCTGGCCCTGGCCTTAACAATGGAGAGTCTGACGGTTTTCGCGATCGTGGGTATGATCATGCTTTTGGGTCTTGTTGCAAAAAATGCGATTCTGATTGTCGATTTTACTAATCACCTTAAAGAACAGGGACATGAAGTTGTGGATGCGCTGGTTGAGGCCGGAAAAGAACGTCTCCGTCCGATTTTAATGACCACACTGGCCATGGTTTTTGGTATGCTGCCTATTGCACTCGCCAGTGGCGCCGGTGCGGAAACAAAGAATGGAATGGCCTGGGTGATTATCGGTGGACTGACAAGTTCTCTTGTCCTGACCTTGTTGCTGGTACCGTCGGCTTATCTTGTTGTGGACAGGATTAAGGCTCGTTTTGAGAAAAAGAAACCGGAAGCAGTTTCTCCGCATGAAGTGAGTGTCGGATAAAATATTTTCGGTTTCACACAAAGCAAATTAGAAAAAACGCAAAGAGCGCAGAGTGTCAGACTCTGCGCTCTTTGCGTTTTTTAACCGCTATATCTACTGTATAACTTCTTTTTGGTTACCGGTCTGACGGCAAAAATTCCGGAGTGAGCTAAGAGCCCTTCGACCAGCTCAGGGTGACAACAGAACTATTTTGAAGACAGCCTCGTAATAAAGTAAAAAGTTATAATAACAACGTAACCGGCTTATAAGGCTACTTTGGGCGAAAACCTTACTTCAATTCTCCTTTTTCCGCATCTTTCTTCATATCATTATTAGCAAAAATCGCGATTTCAACCCTCCGGTTTTTTTCACGGTTAGCTTCGCTATCGTTCGGGAATTTTGGCTGGGCTTCGCCGTACCATTTCGTATTAAGCCTTGAAGCAGGCAGATTTTGCGATTTCAAATAAGAAGAAACCGCCTCCGCGCGACGTTCGGATAACTTCAAATTATACTCATCCGAACCTGTATCATCCGTGTGTCCTTCCAGCAAAATCTGTGTATCATCGTATTTGTTCAGAATACCACTAAATTTATTCAGCTCCTTTTTCGCGTCATCACTTAATTCAGACGAATTCAGCTTGAAGAGCAAGCCTGAATTAAACGTCAGATTAATACCTTCTCCTACCCTCTCAACGGTTGCATCGGGAATAGCCTGCTTTAATTCCTCCGCCTGCTTATCCATATGTCGCCCGATAAAATAACCGGCCGATCCGCCCACAGCAGCCCCGATCAAAGCACCAATCGCACTGTTTTTGCCCGTCAAACCTCCAATGGCAGCACCAGCCGCAGCACCTCCGGCAGCGCCGATCCCTGTTCCTTTTTGTGTGTTATTTAAACTTTTACAGCCAATTGTAAAGGCCAGCAACAAAATGACAATACTATTTCTCTTCACGGTACTTATTTTTAGTTAATCAATTATTCTATTCACAAATCATTGTTGACAATAAATCGAGCTGCAAATTGCGCAGACCCAGATCAAGCGCTTTTTTCATATCGCTGCACAATGATGTTTTTTCAGGTTTTGTCATTCTTTTCGACAACTCCTTGATATCCGTTGTAACATATTTTTGCTGCAACTGTTTCAATCTCGCTTCTGTTCTGATCTGATAAATTTCCAGGTCATTTTTCCCCAGATCCAAAACCTTGTCATAAGCAGCAAAGGCGTCGTCATAGTTATTGATTTTAACCATCATATCGCCCTTTTGAACAAAGAACGCCGGATTTCCCGGATCAATTTCAATCGCTTTGTTCAGGTTTGTATCGGCCTCTGCAAGCATATTGAGCTGAAAATCCAGATGCGCAAGCTGTGCAAACATGGTCGCTCTGGCCTTTACATTTTTATTCTTTTTCGTCAGATCCGTGATTTTAACAATATCCGCTTTGGCATCCTCGGTTCTGCCCAGATTATTATACGCATAACTTCTTGCATAATAAGCCATTACATTCCCCTGCTTGCTAACTTTAATGGCATTATTGGCCGACGTAATCGCATCCTCGTACTGTTTCAATCCGTTTGAGGCAATTGCCTTGCCCACATTCCCCTCCTCTTTCGCATCTTTGGCAGAGCAATCTTTCAGAACTTTATTAAAAGTAACAAGCGCTTCTTGGTATTGCCCCAGATCATTTTGCTTGTTCCCGGCCTGCACCTGTTTGTAACATTTATTAGACATCGTGATCAGCTGCTGGGCTTGCAGACTTATCGGTGCGCAAAGTATAAACAATGAAAGAATCCTGGTTTTATTTGTCATATCGGGTAAATAACTTAATAGTTTATAAAAAAATCCGGTTATTGATCCTGCTTCGTGAATTGGGGAAACCGAGCGCGATCAAACCAGACTTTGTGTTTATTAAAAATAGAATGCCTGAAAAGAAAAACGGTATCAAATTCCGCTGAACAGGATTTCCATTAGAGATAATTCAGAATTTCACGAATATGTTCCGCACTTCTGAATCTGTCGCTTTCTATATTATTTTCAATCTGTTCGTGTATCCATGTAACATGGTAAGGCACATGGACGCCATAGCCCCCAATGTTCAAAACGGGCAAAATATCAGATTTCAGTGAGTTTCCCACCATCATCAGATTCTGAGGAAGAATATCCAGATGTTTGATCAGTTTGCGGTAATTTGCATCATCTTTTTCTGACATTATTTCTATATGATGAAAATAATGGCTCAATCCGGATTTTTTCAGTTTTCTTTCCTGATCCAAAAGATCGCCCTTTGTGGCTACAACAAGTTTATATTTTCCCTGCAAAGTCTGCAGCACTTCTTCAACACCATCCAGAATATCAATAGGCTCATTCAGAAGATTTTTACCCAGATCCAGAATCTTTTCAATATGATCCATGCTAATGGTTTTATCCGAAATTTTAAGCGCGGTTTCAATCATCGAAAGCATAAATCCTTTTACACCATATCCGTAAAGTGCAAGATTTTCGATTTCCACTTTTAATAACTCCCGTTCCAGAGCGTGAGGCTGTAAATACTCACTCAGCAAAGTGCAAAACTCCTCCTCCGCCCGTCTGAAATAGGGTTCATTCACCCACAACGTATCATCGGCGTCGAAGGCGACAACTTTTATATCCATATTTTTTAGTTTTTGATTACCGGCAAAAGTAGGGAATTTTATGAGCGAAATATCGATTATCACAAAATCCATAAAGTAAAAGTACAAGCGCATATGTCTTTTATTAGAACCTGAGTATGCGATCTTTTTCAGAACAAAAATTCAATCCGTCAATCAGAACAGTCCTCTTTAAACAGCTTTGCTTAACTCCCGCTATCCCATCCTTAAACAATAATATTTTCAGAAAATATGAAAAAATACATATGCTCAATCCTGTTTTCAAGCTTGTTATCGGTGAGTTATGCACAACAATCGCCACCGCGTCTTATCGTCCGGGGAGACGATATGGGCTATTCGCATTCGGGCAATCTGGCTTTGATAAAATGTTATAAAGAAGGAATCCAGACTTCAATTGAAGTGATAGTTCCGTCGCCCTGGTTTCCGGAAGCCGTCGACATGTTGAATGAAAATCCGGGTGCGGATGTAGGAATACACCTGGCGCTTACCAGCGAATGGGACCATATGAAGTGGCGACCGCTAACTGATGCGCCGAGTCTTCGTGATGCGGATGGCTATTTTTTTCCAATGGTGCGGCCTAATAAGAATTATCCAAAACGCTCGATCGCTGAAAACGATTGGCAACTTGCCGACATTGAAAAGGAATTCAGGGCACAGATCGAACTTGCGCTCAAAAAAATCCCTCGCATCAGTCACTTTTCTTCACATATGGGTTGCACCGGCGTTACCGAAGACGTTAAAGCATTGACCAGAAAACTGGCAAAAGAATATAAAATCCCGGTGGATCCCGAACCTGACATTGATGGATATGTGAGTTATGAAGGCCGGCACAAAACTTCGGAGGAAAAAATCGACAGTTTTATAAAAATGCTTGAAAAACTGGAACCGGGAAAAACCTACTTATTTCTGGATCACCCCGGTTTGAATGATGCCGAGCTTCAAGCCATTTCGCATATTGGCTATGAAAATGTTGCCGAAGACCGACAAGGCGTGACGGATCTTTTCACCAGTGAAAAAGTCAAAACGGCTATAAAGTCGAAAGGTATACAGCTGATCGGATACCGGGATCTGGCCGCTACGAAATAAGGGCTTTTCTGCATGCTGCCGGAAGCTGGGCATATAACTATTGGAGACTTAGTATAATCCTCTTTCTTCGCTCTGATTATATTTTTAATACCGTTTGATCCCCAATAAGTACAAATTTAAAAACATTTTAATTGATTGAAAAAACATAAAGTTGGAAAATTAATTTAACTTTTTAATTTTGTATAACCTTCACAACGCTCATGACTTTCAATAGCTTACTACCACAACGCACATGATGCATTGTATGCTATTATATTGTCCCTTCCAAGCAACAACCCCAGCATAAAAACATGAAAGCAGCCGTTTTGGACCAATCGGATTTTGTATTAAAAATTGAAGATGTACCACTTCCCGAGTTAAAGGCAGGCCAGGTTATGGTCAAAATCAGAGCTGCCAGCCTGAACCACCATGAGCTGTGGCCTATGAAAGAGAAAAATCAATTCGGTTCATTTAAAATAATCCCCGGTGCAGACGGTGCAGGTGATGTTGTGGAGGTGGGGCCCGATACTGATATTTCCTGGCTTCACAAAAAGGTGGTTATTAATCCTTCACTGAACTGGGGAGAAAATGTGAATATATTCGGAGCTGATTTTGAAATTTTAGGCTATCCGAGACAAGGCACGTTTGCCGAATACATTGCTATTGAGGAAAAGTACCTTTATGAAATACCCTTGTATCTTAGCTACGAGGAAGCTGCAACACTGCCATTGGCTGGATTAACAGCTTATCGCGCCTTGTTTTCCAGAGGGCAACTAGATCGGAAAAGTAAAATACTGATTACAGGCATAAGTGGTGGCGTGGCGCTGTGGGCTTTGTTGTTTGCATTAAAAATGGATGTTCAGGTTTACGTTACTTCCGGACAGGACGACAAAATTCAGAAAGCAATCCTTGCAGGTGCCGCAGGCGGCGTCAATTATAACAACAAAGACTGGAAAAATGAATTAAGGAAACTGGAAGGAGCATTTGACCTTATTCTTGATGGCGCTGCCGGAAACGGTTTTGAAGTATTGCTTCACCTCGTAAAACCGGGTGGAAAAATAGTAAATTTTGGAAGAACCGCCGGACATATCCCCTCTTTTAATCCCAAACTTCTTTTTCTGAAACAAATCAAACTGCTCGGTACGACCATGGGCAGCGACAATGAATTCAAAAGCATGATTTATTATGTATTTTATCACCAGATTCATCCGATAATCGATTCTGTCTATCCTTTTGAAGAAATACAAAACGCTTTCCACCGGATGGAAAATGCCGAACATTTCGGAAAAATTGTGCTCCGGATGTAACAGCTAATTTCTTATTTGCTTTTAAGCTCAATCCTGTAATACTTGTTGGATTTGTTTACTTTAAATTCCTGATTTAAAAATCCTGTCCCACTGACATACAAAATACTTTTAACCGGCACCTTATCCAGCTCAAATACACCGGCAGCATCCGTTTTGGTACTTAAATGTTTGTCTTTGGTAATCAATTTTGCACCGGAAACAGGATTCCCTTTTTCATCGGTTACTCTTCCTTTAATCGTAATTTCCTCTTCTTTAACAACGGTGATCGTCTTTTTGCCCATCGGTAAACTTAAAACAGAAACCACCGTTGCTGTTGTAAAAAACACTGTCAGACAGAGAAAACCAATAGATTTGCGCATGATTCGCTTTGCATTTATTTCTCTGTAATTCATATCCGTTTTGTTTTTCATCCCTTAAATTCTTCATAGCAGATTGCACTGCATAACTTTTCCTGCAAAAATACAGCAGAATAATATGAATGTCCGCCGCTTGCACTGCTAATAAAAGTTAAATACTGTTAAAACACTACAAATCAGCCGGTAAGGAAACCAATAATCCATACCTTGCATGCCACTTTCCGAACCTGAAAAATTACCATGCTTAAAAACTACATCAAGATAGCCGCACGAAATCTCCGGCTTAACAGAACCTATACCATCCTTACAATCTCCGGATTGGCCCTCGGTATTACATGCGCACTACTGATATTCCTTTTTCTCCGGTTTCACCTGGCAACAGACAGACATCAGCCTGCCTTTGATCGTATATACAGGGTAGTTTTGGATCTGCATCTTGATGAAGGAATTGAACATGAGTCCGGTTCGGCAGTTCCTATGGGACCGGCTCTGCTAAGGGATTTTCCCCAAATTGAGGCCACCGGATTTATTGGAAAAATGCCAGACATGACATTTTCGACAAATAATGGAATTGACAGCAAGCGGTTTATTGAGAAGACAAACGTCGTATTTGCCAGCCAGGGATATTTGGAAATGTTTCAGTTCGACTGGATAAATAAATACGGAAAAGATCAGATGAAAGAGCCGTCGAATATTGTGATCAGCGAAAAAACAGCCTTAAAATATTTTGGAAAAACAGAGGTGACCGGAAAAACGTTACGGCTCAATAACACCACGGATTTGATGATAGCAGGGGTAATTAAAGATCAGAAAAATCCGACAGACCTGAATTTTGATATTTATATTTCCCTGCCGACGTTAAAAATCATAGATCCTGAATACGATCAGGAAAGTTTTGGCTGGATCAGCAGCCGTAATTTTACATTTGTCAGACTGGCAGAAGGTACTGACCCACGTGATGTTGAAAAACTGCTGACAGCCAACGGTTCAAAATATTATGGTAACGAAGCGAAATATTACAAGCATCAATTTCAACCGCTGAAAGAAATACATTTCGACGAAAGGTATGACGGCAAAATACGACGAACAATTTTATGGGTGCTTTCGGGTGTTGGTATCTTTTTACTGCTTATCGCCTGTATTAACTTTATCAATCTGGCGACGGCTCAGGCATTAAAAAGGTCGAAAGAAATAGGAGTCCGAAAAGTTTTGGGAAGCACCAAAAATCAGCTATTCTGGCAGTTTATGAGTGAAACTGCTTTAATAGCAGGAAGCTCTGCCCTATTTTCTTTATTACTGGCAGTGGCAATATTCCCGCTGATGAATAACTGGACACATACGGATATTTATAATTTTGGTATTTTGTTTCAATATAAAATAGCACTGTTTTACCTGATAATGTTATCCGTCATTGTTATACTGGCTGGATTTTACCCCTCTGTTATCATTTCCGGCTTTAATCCGATAACTGCGTTGCGAGGGAAAATCGGCAGCCGGCAAGCGGGAGGAGTAGGGCTGCGGCGTTCTCTAATTACGGTTCAGCTGGTTATCGCACAAATCCTGATCATAGGAACTTTGGTTTTATTGCTTCAATTAAAATTTTTCAGGAATGCCGATCTGGGTTTTGACAAGCATGCCGTTATCACGCTTACCTTGCCGAAAACGAAGTCTGTCAATAAAATCAGCACTTCCTTGAAAAACGAACTTTTACAAACACCAGACATTAAATCAGTCAGTTATCAATTTGAAGCACCCACGTCCTCCATGGGTTATGGCGGACATATCCGATTTGACAACCGTGCTGAATGGGAGAAATTTGTCATAAGGGACCGGTTTGCGGATGAAAATTACTTAAAAACCTACCGTATGCCGCTCCTTGCCGGACGCAGCTTTATTGATAAAGATTCGGTTACAGAATTTGTGGTAAACGAGGAGCTGATGCACAGACTTGGAATCACTGATCCTCAGCAAATCCTGGGCCGACAGCTCGAAGGAGGCGGAAGCGGACTCAAAGGCGCGATAGTTGGCGTTGTTAAAAGTTTTCATCTTAAATCTTTGCAAGAGCCAGTGGAACCCTGTGCCATTTATGCCAATCCAAAACTTTATAAAGAGCTGGCGATAAAACTGGACACGCAGGATTTTTCCAAATCTCTGCAAAAAATCCAGACTGCCTGGCAAAAAGTATATCCGGATGAAGTTTTTGAATATCAGTTTGTTGAAGATAAAATTGCGCGCCTTTATGAAAAGGAAGAACAGTTAACCGCATTGATACAGGCTTTTGCCCTGGTCGCCATTTTTATCTGCTGCCTGGGATTGTATGGTATGGTCTCCTTCATGGTTACGCAAAGAACCAAGGAAATTGGCGTCAGAAAAGTACTGGGTGCCGGCGTTCAGAGCATTATTTTGCTGTTCGGGAAAGAATTTGGATTGCTTGTCGCTTTTGCATTTATGGTTGCTGCACCGGTTTCCTGGTACTTGATGAAAAACTGGCTGAGTAATTTCGCCTTCCGCATTGAACTGCACTGGTGGATTATGGCAATGGGAGGCGTTTCCATTCTTATCATTACCCTGCTGACCGTTGGCTATAAAGTGGTCGTTGCGGCCTTAATGAATCCGGTAAAAAGTTTAAAAACAGATTAATTTTCAAGTTTGGAAAGTTGTAACTGTGCGTTTCTATTGTGCGAATCCGTTTGCAGGATTTTGTGAAGGTATTTTATCGCACCAGACTTGTTATCCATTTTAAGATAGACCTGAGAAATCTGGCTCAGGAGTTCTGTATTGGCGGTATCCTTTTCAAGAGAACTTTTCAACGTGACGACCTGTGAAACAAGTTGCCTTACCGGGCGAAGATCAAAAGCGGAACTGTTGTTCTGGATGGCGTAATCCAGATACGGAATTGCCTCCTTCGGCTGGTCGGTTTTTAGCAGCAGAACAAAAATATAACGGGCCGTATCAAACGAAGGAATTAATGAGAATGCTTTTCTGAAATTAAACAAAGCCTGATTTTCATCCATTAACTCGCCACTCAGCATGGCAGATTTAAGATAATATTCAGTCTGGTAAGGAAATTCAAGAATGAGCGTTTCAACCGTTTTACGGGCGTTTTTCAAATCCCGTTGCGCTATATAAATCTCGTATAACCGGTTCATGGCATCCAGCCAGGATATTTTCCTATTGGCCAGATCGTAGGCCAGTTTTTGTTCCGATGTCAAAATATCAAACGATGCTGTTTGCAAAGATTCTGTAAACGGCCAGCTTCCTTTCAGCTTGGCCACCTTATAAATTCCTGATAAGGAATCAACCTTAGTGATAGGCATAGCGCTTATCAATCCGGCAAAAGTCATTTCACTTTTCGGATTTATCGGAATAACATTCTGCTTTTGCAAAACCTTGTAAAACGCATCCGACATCAGTGCATATCCTTTCAGATCAGGATGCACATGTTCCGTCATCAGCTCATTACCTATACTTTTCCCTGCGGAATTTGATTCAAAAACGGACGTCATGTCAACCAGTTGTGCATTTTTGTATTGAGCAGTCAATTTTTTCAAGATACTGTTAAATTCGGAAGGGGCACGAAAACGAAGTCCGTCCAGATCCCTGGCTTTGGAAAAATATTTTTTGGCCTCGTTAAAATTATCCTTCCCAAAATATAACTTCCCCAGAAAATAGTTACAGAGTGCGTGACGGCCATATGAGTGATTCGCTTTGCTGAAATATTTCAAAGCAGCCCCGGTATCGTTATGTGCAACCGCTTTTATACCAAGATCATAATTTATTTTAAACGCCGGAAAGTGAGAACTGTCAACCGGAAAGCTCACAAATGGTTTCAGATCTTTTTCGTTACTGACAAGGTCGCTCACCAAAACAGGAATATTATGCCTGTTCAATACTTTCAGGATCTCATTAATATTTACCTGAAATTGTTCAACTCCTCTCTGGTAAAGTTCGGACTGATATTCAATTTTCTGGCTGGCGACCATACGCTGCATTCGTGTTCCGTCCTGCTCCTCCTGTGCTGACGTTGTTATTTTTTCAACAGCATTATTCAGTAATTGTACAAACCTGAATTCACGGAATTGCAGCATAAGTTTTATTAAAAACCTGCTCCCTCCTATTTGTTCCGTTGAACCAACGCCCAAAGCACCATAATATTCGTTATGACCTGTATAAATCAGAACCGCATCGGGCTGGTATTTTACTATTTCTTTGGCAAAACCCAAAACCGTGTAAGTGTTAACTGCCGTAAGTGCAAGATTGATAATCTCAAAATTCCGGTCCGGAAAATTATGTGTGAGCCGGTATTGAAGCCAGCGGTGAAAGGAGCCATTATGAAAATACGGGTACCCGATCGTTGTAGACTCTCCCAAAACAAAAATTCTTGTTGTATTGGCATCCTTAACTTTTTTAAATGGCTCCACATTACCGGTTGTCGCGTTTTTCTGGTTAGAAAAATATCTTTTGGAGGCATCCGGATTTAGCATCAGCATCGTACGGTCTGTCGGATAATCCATGAATACACTCAGATCGCTCCCATAATGAATGGACCTGAGCAGGATTTCCAGGATCGCCAATATCAAAAAGGGTATCAGAATACTTAATATCCTGAATGCAATAATCCTTTTCGGCTTCCGATGAGATTTCCCTTTTTCCGACAACCTGATATCATTCATTTTAGAGGCGGATCAAAGACTTAAAGATAATTTAACAATAGATGAAGTAGTTTAATCCGGTCGGCGCCTGGCTAAACTACTTCATAAACTTTATTTCAAAAATGCCGGATCAATAGCCATCATTTTGTTTCCATTCCGGATTCCTGACCATTTCCGTATAGGGAATCGGTGCGATATATTTCTGGCTGATGTTCGTACCCGTCGGAATCGGATTCTCCACAGATTTTCGTTCTGCGATGATTTTGGGCAACATTTGCAAACGTACAATATCAAACCAGCGCACACCGAACTCTCCTGCAAACTCATAGGCCCGCTCATAAACCACAGCATCCCGAAATGCCGTTTGCGTAAGTCCAGCCGGTAAATCCGGTAATCCTGCACGTTTTCTTACGAGATTAATTGCCGCATAACCATCCGCCGTCGGGCCGCTTCCCGCCATGGCAGATGCTTCCGCAAAGTTTAAGAGCACCAACGGATAACGCATAATATCGGTAGCCTTATTCGTGCTCGGCTGAATGGACAGCAACTGTGTTTCGGTTTCCTTTACACCGTCACCATTAAGTCCGGCTCTGAATTTTTTGTAATAAGGGTGCTGTGCATGCGTTTCTGCCGAGTTCCAAGGTACCAGTTTAAAAGTAGTTTTATCCGGCTGACGGAGTTTCAGCGTCGTGTAAAAAGTCAAATCAGTGCGGGAACATTTTGGTGCATTTTCAAAAAAAGTAATCTCCGGATATACATCATCCCATCCACTGGACCCGTCCACTGCTACTTCATCCAAAGGAATATTGCTTGATCCAAAGCGACGGTTTGGGAGGCCTCCGGAAACATTATACTGCAAGGCAAAAATGGATTCAGTGCTGTTGTTTGTTGTAAAAACCTTGTCATACGGTGTATTCAGGTCGTACACATTGGCATCAATCACCGACTTTGCCTCCGTGGCAGCCAAAGCATAATTACTCACCTGATTAAGCGGCCATCCGGCCATGGTCAGGTAAACGTCTGCCAGCACAGCACTGGCGGCATATTTGTTCGGTTTCCCCTGCTCAGGTTTGGTTCCAAGCAAGGTTTTGGCCGTCTGCAAATCACTGATAATAGCCTCGTAAACCTTTGCAACCTCCTCTCTTGGCGGTCTTTCATTTACATCAATAGTACTCAAAATAATCGGAACCGGCCCAAAAGTCCGTACCAGATAATAGTAGCATAAACCTCTCAGAAAATAGGCCTGTCCCGCAGCAGCATTTTTCAAAACTTCGGTTGAGGTAACTTTGTTGTAATTGGTAATGACATTATTGGCCTGATAAATCGTCTCCCACGGTCCCTGCCACTGAGCTACCATACTCTGATTGGTACTCCCACCGGCCAGTTTATCAAAATCGCGCTGATCCTGTTTGTTTAAGCCAGGATCCGTGGTGTAATCGTCGGAACCAAAATAGGAAGTTTCCTTGCTTGTAAATCCCCAGCCGCCGTCTCTGGCAAGCCGGATATACATCGCAGCCACAGAAGCGTCCAGGTCGCTTTGTGTTTTAAAATAGGTTACCGGGGTTAAAGTACCTTTCGGATCTTCGGTCAGCGACTGGCAACCGGCGAAGATCATCATAGAAAGGACTGCGGCTAAAATTGAATATGTTGTCTTCATTTTATGGCTTTAATAAAATTTAGAATGAATGGCATTTTCGGATCTGACTACAAACCCAGCCTGACTCCAAATGTGTATGTTCTCGGATTTGGAATCACGCCGAATTCCTGCCCCTGAGCAATGGCATCGTTTCCATTTTCAACTTCCGGATCATATCCTTTGTAAGGTGTGATCATGAAAAGATTCTGGCCGCTTACATACACTTCCAGACTTCTGACGCGTATTTTGCTTAATAAATCAGTAGGAATTCTGTACGAAAGCGCTACGTTTTTAAGTTTGATGTAACTGGCATCGTAAACATACCGGCTGCTTAAATTGTAGTTTTTCCCTGTTTTGCTCCATGCCGGATTGTCGGTCTCGTGCTCGGACGACCAAAGGTTTTCAGGGACTGCCTCAACCGTGGTCGCATTTTTCATATCACCCAATCCTCCCCAGAGAAACGCCTGGGTCTGCGAAAACTTCTGATTTCCCTGTGTGCCCTGAAACATAAAACTCAGCGTAAAAGCTTTGTAAGAAACATCGTTGATAAATCCGAAACTGTACTTCGGCGTACCATTTCCAATTGGTACATAATCCGCAGAAGTATATGCCTTATCTCCATTTACGTCCGCATACTTAGCGTCTCCGGGTTTCATTCCAAACACGGCAGCCTGGGCTGCTTCGTTGCTTTTCCAGGTACCCAGAAAATCAAATCCGTAAAACTCGCCCAAAGGACGGCCCACTTTCAAAATTCCCTGACCCGTTACGCCGCCGGTGATTACATTATCAAGACCTCCCAGATCAAGAACTTTATTTCGGTTGAAGGCAATGGTAAAATTGGTATTCCAGCGAATTTTATCCGAAACGATCGGCGTACCGCCAATTGCAAATTCAAGTCCTTTATTTGAAACGCTGCCGATGTTGCGGCTATACGTTCCGCCGCCCAGATAAAACGGAGCCTGATAATTATAGAGAAGATCGTTAATTGTGTTTTTATAAGCATCCGCCGTAAAAGTCAGACGGCCGTTTAAAAACGCGGCATCAATCCCTACATCATAAGAGGTTTTCACCTCCCATTTGAGCGAAGGAGAAACCGGAGCACCCAACGGGGTGGCAACACTTGGTGTGGTGCCATCAAAATAATAAGCTGGCTGCGTACCACCGGTTGAAATCACGGGAATTGTGGAATAAGCAGCTACCGCCTGATTGCCGGTCTGTCCGTAAGAAGCCCTGATTTTCAGGTTCGTAACCAAGCGGTTATCTTTCAAAAAATCCTCATTAGCGATATTCCAACTCACACCCACCGATGGAAATGAACTGTACTTATCCGTTAAATGGGACGATCCGTCGGTCCGGATACTGGCAGTCACAAAGTATTTTTCTCGGAAAGAATAATTAACCCTTCCCATGTAGGAACGCAGTACATCGGCTGAGTAGGTAGAAGAAGTTTGCTGGGTTGCGCCCAGACTGAGGTTATAATAACTCAGGGCATAACTTGACAGATTTTTCGCAGTTGCCTGTACACCGGTATTTTGCCCGGACATGACTTCGTAAAGTCCCGTCAAGGTTAGTGAATGGTCGCCGAACTTATGTTTGTAAGTCAGGAAATTACTGCTCAAAAAACCACGCGACCGATTGGATCTTACTTGTGCATAATCCGATTTGGAATCATAATTTCCCGTTCCCGGTCCAAAAACCCATTGCTCAAAACCATTCCCGATTGAATACACATTCGTGGAAGTAAATGTCAGGTCGTCCAGGATTTTGTAGGTCAGAGTTCCTGTTCCCGAAATGTTGGTTCCAATGTTATTCACAACCTGATTATTTGCCTGGGCAATCGGATTAAACTGAATAGAAGCATAAGAAGAATGGTTGATGTAATCTCCTGTGACCGGATCTCTTACGGGCGACGTAGGATCCCATTCAACTGCCTGATTAAAAGGATCGCCAAGGCCTCCGCCGTAACTATTGTTGTGGTTCTCCGGAATGGTCGCGGCTACGATAAATTTGATATTCATCCGGTTATTAACCCGTGCATCAATATTGGATCTGAAAGAAGCTCTTTTGAATGACTGGTTTAGAATAATCCCCGGCTGGTTAAGATAACCTAATGAAAACCGGTATTTCACGGCATCAGAGCCGCCGGAAACATCGAGTTGATAATTTTGAACCCATGGTTTTGTATGCAGTTCCTTTTGCCAGTCGGTGCCGCCGTTTTGCTTGAAGTCATTTAATTGCGTTTCATTAAAAGCAGGGGTGCTTCCGGTCGCCACAAATTGCGCATTCACCGAACGGGCAAAATCATAAGCATTCATCAAATCAAGTTTTCTGGGGATCATCGCTTTCTGTACCCATGACTCAAAATTAATCTGCATTTTCCCGGACTTGCCCGACTTTGTCGTGATCATCACAACGCCATTGGAACCTCTTGAACCATAAATAGCCGTAGATGCGGCATCTTTCAGAATTTCGATCGATTCCACATCGTTCACATTGACGTCCGAGCCTGAACCGATATTCCCATCGATCACATAAAGAGGTTCGTTGCTTCCGGTTATCGAGTTGGCTCCTCTGATTTTCACCCGTAAACCCTGCCCCGGCTGTCCGTTCTGGCTTACCACCATCACACCTGCCGTGGTTCCCTGCAAAGCCTGCTCCAATCTGGAAAGCGGACGTTTGGCAATTTCCTTCGCCGACACCGTGCTCGTAGCACCTGTCACTTCGCTTTTCCGTTGTTCGCCATAACCTACCACTACGACCTCGTCGAGCCCACGCTCACTAACTTTCAGATTTACATCAATAGCGGTTTGTCCACCGACTGTAACCTCCTGGCTCTCATAGCCAACAAAACTAAAAATCAGTACAGCACTTGCAGCTTGCGCATCTGCAATATCCAGCTGGTATTGGCCGTTCGCATCGGTTGTTGTACCCGTTTGCGATCCTTTTATTACGATGCTTACACCAGGCAAACCGGTATTTTTTTCATCGGTTACCTTTCCTTTTATCCCGATTAAATTGGGAGTGACAGCAGGCTGTGAAGGTTGTGATTTTATTTCCTGTCCTGCGTTGTCCCCGGATTCATTCAAAGGCATCTGCGTTTGCTTGATGATCTGTTTTAATTCTTTAATTGAGCCCGAATCTGCGTCTTTGGGAAAAATCGCATAAATTTTTCCATGCTTTTTATAATCCAGTCCATTGGCTTTTAAGATTCTGTTCAGCGTTTCGTCCACACCTTCTCCGGATTTGGTCTGATACTGCACCTGCATCGACTTGATCTTGTCATTATGATACATGAAATAAATCGCGTGTTTTTTTTCAAGATCTCTTAAAACCAGGTCCAGATTGCGGTAACTGGTCTGCGAAGGTAGTATTGTTTGTGGCACTTGCCCGCGGGCAAACATCTGGGCGTCGGCCATGGAACAGCAACAACAGATCAGCCCCATCATGAGTAGATTGATTTTTTTCATCAGGTTTCGATTAAGATTTAGTAAAATTTTCGGTAAGCCGGTTTGTCAGAGGCGGTTTTTTATCAGGATGTGACTTTCGTCTTTGATTATCGTTATTGGCAAAATGCTTTCCAGTGCATGAAGCAGATCTTCCATATTGTCGGTAGGTATGATTCCGTTCACTTTCTGCTTTCGGAGATATTCATTTTCAACATTAACGGTAAGACCATACGTCTCCTGGATCAATATTGAAATATCTTCCAGTGAAGTTCCGTCGAGTGTCCAGATATTGTTCTTCCAGGAATACAATGGACTGGCGTCTGCGAGGTGTTTTCTGGATAGTTTTTTGTCCCCCGTAGAAAAATCGACCAGGTCGCCCGGCTTCATCCGTATCTCGTTTTTATCGCCGATGCCGCAGAGATACAAATGAACAAGGCCTTCGCTCAAAACTACGCTGGTCTTATTTTTTCTGGTATTAACGTTGAATTCCGTGCCTTTAACTTCCACGTTCAGATCTGGTGTGTGGACTACAAACTTTACTGGACGGTTTTTTCTTTTGGTTTTGCTGACGCTAAAAAATGCCTCGCCTTCAAGCCATACTTCCCTTTCTTTGGGTCGGCCCCATTCGTCCGAAATACGCAGACTGGAATTGGCATTAAGTGTTACCAGCGATTTATCGGGCAAAAGCAGTCTTCTGGATTCACCAAAAGCAGTTCTATAGGTGTGACTTTGCACCTTTTTTTGAAAATATCCGGCAAAAACCAGCACGAGTAAAGAAACAGCCGCTGCCACTTTCAGCCAGAATTTGCTTTTTAGAAGAAAATGTAGTTTTTCCGTTTGTTTTCCTTCTTCAATTCCCTGCCAGATCCGGTCAATGGTTTCTGAGGTAATCTGCTGATTATCCTCCGCTGATGAAGCGAGCAACACAAGTTGCCGGGCAATTTCTACATGTTTATTTTTACCGGGATTACGGAAAAGCCAGTCTTGCCAGAAAGCCTCTGTTTCAGGAGACGGACTTAATACCCAACGGCAAAAGTATTCGTCCACAGCAAAATCTTCCGGCTCAAATGACAAATAATTCATAGAAAATCTGGTTTCCCTTGTTATTTATCAAATGGAGAAAAATCGGACGGATTACCCCAAGAATTAAACTTTTTTTTGAAATAATTAAATTCCTCTTGAAGAATAATACTAATCAACTAAAAACTAGCAAGATAGCAAGACCTGAAATGATCCCTGAATAATCAGAAAGTAAATCCCTCAACCCTTTCATGGACTTTTGAAGCGTGTTGTGTACCGATTGCAGGGAGATATTCATAATACCAGCAATCTGTTGATGATTAAATTCGTGAAAATAACGCAGGTTGACTACTTCCTGCTGGCGTGGAGGAAGTTTTGATAAGGCTTTTCCCAACATTTTGGTTCTGACTCCTTCACTTTCCCGGTCAATTATCTGGCTTTCGGCAGAGCTTGACGAAAAGGTATTTTCCAGAACTTCAACATTTTCATTTTTTCTGTTCAGAGGATTTTGGGTTATTTTTCTTCGCAGGATCCTGAAAAGATAGAATTTGATAGAATCCGTATCGGAAAGCCGCTGACGGCTATTCCAAAGTTCGATAAACATGTCTTGAATGGAGTCCTCAACAACCTGACTATCCGACGTAAGTTTATGTCCGTACTTGTAAAGTATTTCAATATGGGTTTGGTATAACATGGAAAAAGCTGAATCATCCCCGCTTCGGAAGTTCCTCCATAAGTCTGTATCATTCATGTGATTGTTGCCCAAAAGGTTAAATAACGAGGGCAAACTTAGATTCACATCATTAAGAAAATCTTAACAAAAGATTAACGGCCAGGTTTTCAGTCTATTTTTTTAATAATTTCAATAATAAATAGTTTGTATTGGTGCTAATCGCCAGCGTCTGAATGAAAACCATTTTATTAATCCTTTACTTTTAAAGTTTTCCATAAAATAGACCGCATATCCCATTTACCGCCGAAATGAAACATTCCGGCGGCAATTCCCTTTTTCTCACGGTTTCAGAATCGTTCCGTCACTTTTTCTTACCGTCCATCGTGATTTTGAACTGATCGGATATTTGGCTGCTTCTTTTTCATTGATATCAATACCCAATCCGGGTGTTTCATTGACGTAATAATAACCGTTTTTGATGGTCGGACAACCCGGAAAAACTTCCTGAACTTTTTCACTGAACTTCTGAGATTCCTGAATCCCGAAGTTCCAGATTGCAATATCCATGTTGTTATTGGCCGAGTGCCCCACCGGGGAAGTATCTCCCGGGCCGTGCCAGGCCGTTTTTACATTAAACCACTCACCGAGCCTGGCCACTTTCATGGCAGGTGTGATGCCGCCTAGCTGCGAAACATGGCACCGGATGTAGTCGAACAACTGGTTGGCCATCGGCTCGCGGAATTCGTTAATATTGTTAAATAGTTCACCCATCGCAATGGGAACGGTGGTGCTCTGGCGAAGCTGTTTGAACCAGCCCATATTTTCCGGTGAAAAAGGATCTTCTACGAAGTAGGGCCTGTATTCCTCCAATCCTTTTATCATATTGATAGCATCCATAGGCTCAACCAGTTCGTGCATATCATGCAGCAATTCAATATCCTCACCACATTTTTTACGAACCATTTCAAACATTTTGGGTACACGTTTAAGATAGGTTCGCTGATCGCTGAAATCATCCGTGGCACGACCAAAACCTGCGGTTTTAAAATCCGGTTTTATTTCTTCCATCGCGCCCACGCCGCCATATCCACCTTGCTGGATGCGAATATGCCTGAATCCCTCTGACATATATTGCTGTACTTTATCGGCGATTGCTTCAGGTGTAGGGCCGCTTGCGTGCGTGTAAGTATCCACTGCAATGCGGGTTTTACCTCCTAAAAGCTGATGAACCGGCATATTCGCCCGCTTTCCCTTGATATCCCATAAAGCCTGATCCAATCCACTGAGGGCATTATTCAAAACGGGTCCGTTGCGCCAGTAAGAACTGACATAGGCTGACTGCCACATGTCTTCAATATTGTCCACATCTTTGCCGACACAAAATTCATTGAGGTACACATTAATGGCCGGAATAACCACCAATGCCCGTTGCGTAAAGGTAGCACAACCAAGCCCATACAATCCCGGCTCTGACGTTTCAACCTTGACAATTACCAAATTGGCGCCGCCAGGAGCTGTCGTAATCGCCTTCACACTTTTGATCGTCACCGGAGCCAATCCTTTTGCGTAGGCCGGTTTTTCGTATTTTTCTGCGCGTGCTTTTGGACTTTCAAAAAGAGAGAAAAGTCCCGCAACGGAGCCTGCTGCAACCAATTTTAACGCATGGCGACGGCTGTTTTCAGTATCATTTTCAGTTTTAAACATACAGGATCAAGGTTCAGTTTTATTTTAAAGAAAAAGCGATATAATTCCCTCCGATTTTTTGTCCGCGCCCCCCTCCTGCCGCGATCACCACGTATTGTTTGCCATTGATCTGATAGGTAATCGGTGTAGCAAAACCTCCCGCAGGAAGCTGATATTCCCAGATTACCTTTCCTGTTTTTTTATCGAAAGCCCGGATTTTTTCGTCTTTCGTTCCGGCAATAAAGACCAGTCCGCCAGCCGTTACAAGCGGCCCGCCATAACTATCTGTTCCTGTAACAGGCACACCCTTTTTGGATAGTTCAGGATATTCTCCCAAAGGAACCCGCCACAAATATTCGCCTGTATTCAAATCAATTGCATTGAGCGTTCCCCAGGGAGGTTTGACGCCGGGATAGCCATCCTGATCTGTAAATCTTTGCCAGGTTTTGGTAACATAAGCAGGCTGGTAAGGAAATCCATTTGTTTTGACAGACTCCTGCATTTTTGGCTTTTTATCGACGAATTTACTTTTGTCCGATTCCATGTTTAACAAAAACCGGATGATAGCATCCTGCTCCCGCTCCGTTAAGTGCGAGAAAGAAGGCATTCTGCCACTTCCTGTTTTAAGAATACTTTTTATTGCTTGTGTGTTAAGCTTTTTACCAATATCAATCAGAGATGGCAACTCATTTCCGCTGCCTTTCCTATCCTGACCGTGACATGCAGAACAGTTTGTCATATAGAGCGAATTTCCCAGTGTGCGTGGTACATCCGTTTTTTTCTGTGAAGCGTCCATCATGATTAATTCCCAGGGCTCTTCATTTGCATTTTGATAAAAAATACCTTGCGGATCCACAGCATTTCCTCCCCACTCCGCACCACCACTGTAACCGAACAACAGCGTTCCTGATGTGCTCGGCGGAGCAAATTTATGATCCGTTTTAACCTTTTGATAGCGCTCCTTTACATAGGCATGCGACTCGGGCGACAGATCTGTGATATCATTTTCAGTAAAAATCTGACGTGATAAAGGAAGTGGTTTTAATGGAAATTTCTGTGTCGGATAAGGATGTTCACCGGGAAGTCCTTTCGTTGGAACGACTCTTTCCTCCACGGGAAAAATGGATGTTCCCTTATCACGATCCAGAACATAAACCAGTCCGTCCTTTGTCGATTGCACCACAACATCCACTTTTTCACCTTGATGCGTAATCGTTGTCAGATTAGGCGGACTCGGGTGATCACGGTCCCAAAGATCGTGGTGAATGGTTTGATAATACCATTTCATTTTTCCGGTTTGGGCATCAAGCGCCAGAATACAGTTGGCAAAAAGATTGGATCCTTTTCTGTCCCCACCATAGAAATCGGATGCCGGCGAGCCTGTCCCGAAATAAACCATACCTCGTTTTTCATCCACGCTCATCCCACTCCAATTATTAGCGGCCCCGATTTTTTTGAAGGCACCTTTGGGCCAGGTTTCATAACCCAATTCTCCCGGTTGCGGTATGGTATGAAAAACCCATTTCAATTTGCCGGTAAGCACATCAAACGCCCGGATATGACCGGGAGCTGCATCGCCGGATTCAGAAACCGCCGAACCGAGTATGAAAGTATTTTTGTAAACAATACCAGGACTCGTCGCATTGACCGACAATACATTCACATCGTGATCCATATTCGTAGAAAGTCCCTCATGAATATCAACCCGTCCCTGCTGGCCAAAGGAGGTAATAATCTGCCCGGTTTCAGCATTTACAGCATAGAGGCCAGAACCAACTGTATACAATATACGTTTATCATTTTTATCTTCCCAGTAAACTACGCCACGGTTTGAGTTAAGCTTGTCATTTTTATTGGGCTCAAACTTCCATAACTGCTCACCAGTCCCGGCTTTCAGGGCAAATAGTTTTAGTTCCGGTGTTGTTCCATACAGCACACCGTGCACCACAATAGGCTGACACTGAATGGCCCGGTTTCGCTGCCGGCCCGTATTGGACGGATCCGTTTTTTCCGACGCATCATACATCCACGCCACTTGCAGGTCTCTAACATTATCCGTGTTGATCTGATCCAGTGGCGAGTATCTGTTGCCGGCTTTATTTCCGCCATAGTTTGGCCAGTCTTCATCTCCCGATACCTTGTCCTTTTTGTGAGCACTGTACATGAAAAAACTCAGCAACAGCTGTCCGAGCAATATAGCTTTACGCATGTGCATCCTGATAAAAATGAAAAGCTTTATTTAGTATTCTGCGTGATAAAATCAACTGCTTTCGCCGGGTTATGTGGTTTAAGAAAATGTCCTTCACCTTCCCGTATGATCACCGTATATCGTCCTCCAAGTTTTTTATAACGCTGCGCCGCCACTTTCGTGTTTTGTGCAAACCAGGGGTCTTTGCTTCCATTAATACTTAAAATCGGAACGCCTGACCTGGACAGCGGGGCCAGATTATCAAGCAGATTTTCTTTTGTCATCAAACCGGTAATTAATGGATTTTCACTGTAAATAGCGCTGACCTTATCAGGATTTCCGATAGCCCAGGCGTAAATTTCTCCGGCAGCCGCACCGCTTCCTTCCAGGACGGGTTTGGCGGAAAATCCATTCCTGACCATGTAATGATAAGTAGAATCCCACTCAGCTCTTGTTGCGCCTGATTGGGCAGTGAGCGGTGCGATTACGATATGATATCCTTTTTCAAGTAAAGCCAAGTCTGCCAGATTATCCCGTTCCGTATTATTCGCACGAAAAACCCACGGTTTACCCGGTGCTGTTTTATTCGGAACAATGACTGCCATACCAGTGACGGCCCATTGACTATCCGTTTTAAAATCGTAACGTTCATAAACCGGTACAAAACCCGGACCGCGACAGATCGCATAGGTCTTTTCCTCAGCCAGGTAATGATAAGAATTTTCCAAACTGTAATAGTAGGATTTTTTAAATTGTTCGCTGGCAAAAGGCGGGCGGCTCTCTGGTTTCAGTTTCATGTTAGATGCAATCCAGTCGGCTATCAATTTCGGATTTTTTAAACTGTGTGGGTGATGTGCCGGCCCTTCCTTTATTAAGACTGTAATTCTTCCTCCCAATTCCTGGTATCTTTTTTCTATCGGTAACGTTGTTCCTTCTAACAGAAAATCTGCTGACCCACAAATATTTAACAAAGGCACATCATGTTTTGCCAACTGATCCAGTCTTGCAAATGTTTCAGTTCGTATGGCCGGATTATCTGCATAAATACAGGAAACCTTATCCGGGTTTACCGTAGTCCAGTCATACGCGTTAACCCCACCTTTGCTCATCCCTACGAATGCCGGCTTGTCAGCAAACCCGTATTTTTCAGTCAGGAAGTTATACCACGCGTCCCATTCCTTTCCGGGATCCGGGGTTATAAAGGCAATAAAAAATCCTCTTTTTAAAAGTTCAATTTCCGTTTGCGGCTCATGGTCCCAATAACAGCTCTGCCATGACCAGGGATTTCCAGCCGCCGCATGTTCCGGTACCACAACGATACATCTGCGTTTGCCTTTTTCGGGAGATTTCACTGCATTTTTTTCATCAGCATCCGGTTTGAATGGAGTGATCCGGAACGTTGCTTCATCCATGATGAAATCATAACGATCATATCCGTGCCAGAAAGTTTTTTCACCCTGGAATGTAGTTTCCTGCGCCTTAATTTTACCTGAAAATGCTAAAAAAAGGCACAGCAATAGCAACAGATGAACTTTTGGTTTCATAGTCTGGCAGATTGAAAATACAGTAAAAAAGGGTGCTGATCCCCAGTGTATTGTTAATAAATTTTTTAGGTTGAAATCAATGTTTTTGAAAAAACATTGATTTCAACTTAATAAGTCAACAGCTGATTATAAACCAGACATTTCCGTTAGTGTCCAGGCTTTTGTACGACCGGATGTCTGCTCCCGTACCGATTTCACATCGGCCGGACGAATCGGCGGTGCATTTACAAATTCATGGCGCACGTAACTTAAAACAGAGGCAATCCACTGGTCATCGTTATCACCCATAGCCGGCATTTCGCTTGGGTATGTTTCACCATCAATCGGCCCAGTCAAACCGTGCAGGAGAATCCGCAGTGCCATATCTTTTCCTTTTCCAAGTCTTTTTGAACCAACAAGCGGTGGAGCTGTTTTACTCAGTAACCCCTTGCCGTCCACACCGTGACATGCTGTACAAAGTGATTTATAAATAACCGATCCGTTCAGAATCAGCGTGCGATCCGCTTCATCAAGCCGGCCAAGACGAAGACCAAATTTTTTCGAATCTTCATTTTTGTCAATACTTTTCTGCGCACGCGCAAGCACATCATTCCCATTTGACGCTGCTACAAGTTCTGCTGCCAATGCTTTCGTTCTCTGGGATTTACCATAGGAAAGCGACAAAACCATCTGCATACGGACATCATAACTCGGATCATTTTTCAGACCTGCCAACGCATCCAGTATCTGCTCATCGTTGTTTTTCAGAAACGGTTCGCTTAGTCTTACGGCCGCCTTTCTCACTTCTGCATCCTGGTCTTTGCATGCGCCGGCAATGCTATTCTTATCCAGTGCCTCCATACCTTCGAGCGTCCACAACGCATGTAAACGGGAAAGCGGCGAAGATATTTTCAGGTACTCGTTAGGCTGACCTGCCGCTACCGCTTTCAAGCCAGCCACGACCGACTTATCGTTTCTCAAAATTAATTCCTTCTGTGCATTATCTCTCCACCAGCCATTCGGGTGATTCAGATAGGAAACCAGCTTTATTGATGGCTCGTCAAGCATTTTCGGTTTAGGTCCAGGCTTCATACCATCGTACACCAGACGATATATTCTGCCATGCTGAATGTTTTTATCCAGGCCCAGACGTTTAATCTGCGGTCTTAAATAACTGTTAGGGCCTGTCCAGTTCCCTTCCTGGATAATCCCGCGGTGCATATCCACAAGATAAAGATTGCCATCCGGACCGGTGTACATATTGACAGCACGGAAATTCATATCCGTGGAAGCAATAAATTCTTCTTTTTGATACGCATTTTCCAAAGTTATTTTCCCATTTTTATTAATCACTTTGGCCCTTCGAATAAGACGACCAACCGGTTCGCTGATCAGCAAATCCCCTTGCAAGTCACCCGGAAGGCGGTCGCCACGAAAAATAACCTGACCACAGCTTGCTGTAAAGTGATTCAGCGTAGTATCCGCTCTGAGACGTTTTAAGCCCCCCTCAACATCCGGCGTTTTAATGATCGGCCAAACTTCATTAAATTCACGGGTATACTGGTCATTGAACTCCAATCTCCCGTAAACAGGGTTAATCTGAAAGCCTAGCGCAGGCACTTCACCTCCGGCAGACGAAAAATAAAGACGCCCAAAATTGTCATGCGTTAACCCCCACTGTCCGTTAGAACCGCTCGGAATAGAATCGGGGATTAGCTTTCCTTGCGAATAACGGAAACGAACCGGGTCAACGGTAGTATAAATCCAGTTATCGACGTTCCAGTTCAACCCGCTTCTCTGGTGTTCCAGATTCCCCGGCGCTTTTTTATCGGGTGTATACACCGGACGTTTTTCATCCGCCACGCCATCGCCGTTTGTGTCTTTGTAACTGTAAATGTTATAAGTATCGGTCTCATTGACAAGAAGCTCGTGTCCGACGCACAGGATCATTCTGGGCAATAGCAGTTTATCAATAAATACAGAACTCTTATCCATTCTGCCGTCATTGTTGGTATCTTCTAAAAGCATGACACGACTAGTTGGCGCGTGTTCATTTGTGCCTTCCACATCCTGCATGTAGGTATTAAGCTCGGCCACATACATACGCGCATTTCCGTCCCAGGCAATGGCAACAGGCTCATGAATCATAGGCTCACTTGCGACCAATTCCAAATGATATCCTTTCGGCAGACGAAATGTTTTCAGGCTTTGCTCCGGCGTCAGGTAAGCAGGCGATGGATTTGCAGTAAACGACGGTATTGCCGCTACGGACGCCGCGGTAGTTCTGAGGGTGTTGTCGGTAACTTTTTGCCGGGAAGCTTGGCAAGTGATTAATAAAAAGGCCGTTAAAACACTAACCGGCCAGATGTATTTATTCATGGTGAAAATAATTTTAATAAAAGATTACAGGGTCAGTGTATAAATCCTGCCTTTTTCAGTTTGAAAATCGTAAAGTAAAGTCTCCTTCATTGGAAGCTTGCTGACCGGTGCAGCAGGTGAAACAATTGCTTTTGCAACTTCATCGGTTTTATAAAATTCATTGGTATTTATTCCTTTTGCTTCCTGCACGGCAACACCATTTCCTTTAAGCTGATTGGGTACTCGTAAGCGGCATTTCCCTCCCAACTCCGACTTAATAACCAGCTTTGAAACTTTACCTTCTTTCCATTCAAGTGAAACGATTTCAAAACCGCCCCTGGCACGAATTCCACCGATGCTGCCGGTTTTCCAACCATCCGGAATTGCCGGTAATAAATGAATAGCGCCGTCGTGGCTCTGCATCAGCATTTCCGTAATACCGGCAGTACAGCCAAAATTACCATCGATCTGAAAAGGCGGATGGGCATCAAAAAGGTTGGTATAGGTTCCGCCTCCACCTTTCTTCCCTGCTGCCTGTACGGGCGAAAGCTGATCGGTGATCAACTTGTAAGCACGGTTTCCATCCAGCAATCTGGCCCACCAGTTCACTTTCCAGCCCATTGACCAACCGGTCGATACATCCCCGCGATGTTCAAGGGAAGTTCGCGCCGCGCTGAAAAGTTCAGGCGTACGATAAGCTGAAATCTGATGTGAGGGATAAAGTCCATACAAATGCGATATGTGCCGGTGTTTGTCCTCCGGACTATCCATATCCGTCAGCCATTCCTGCAACTGCCCGAACTTCCCGACCTGCATCGGCGCTAACCGTGCGCGTTTTTCTTTTAATGTTGTTACAAATTCGGCATCAATTCCGAGTGCTTCCGCTGCGTGCAGCGTAGTGGTAAAAATGTCAAAAACGATCTGATTGTCCATCGTATGTCCGGCACCAATCGTGACCTTTGGACGCGAAGCCGGAGCATTTTCCGGGGACATGCTCGGTGCTACGACAAGCCATTTTGTACCGGGCTCTTCCACAAGAAAATCAACAAAAAATTCGGCGGCTCCTTTTAGCGCAGGATAAACCGATTTCAGATAAGCCTTATCGCCTGAATAGGTATATTTTTCCCACAAATGCTGGCTAAGCCAGGCACCGCCCATCGGCCACATGGCATAAAATATCGGATCCACGGGTCCTGTGATACGCCACAAATCCGTGTTATGATGCGCGACCCAACCCCTGGCTCCGTACATCGTTTTGGCGGTTTGCTGGCCGGTTTCTGAAAGTTCCTTAACCATCTGGATTAACGGATCGTGCATTTCCGTCAAGTTGGTAACTTCGGCGGGCCAGTAATTCATTTCCGTATTGATATTAATCGTATACTTGCTGCCCCATGGCGGATTCATCGACTGGTTCCAGATGCCCTGAAGATTGGCAGGCTGTCCAACTGCCAACCCATTATGTGCAGGTTGTGAAGAAGAGATCAATAAATATCTTCCAAACTGAAAATACAGAGAAACAAGCCCGGGGTCGTTACCTGTGGCAAATTTTTCAATACGCTCATCTGTCGGTAATTTCCCTGCCTCCGACGTTCCCAGATTGAGTTTAACACGGTTAAAATACTTTTGATACGCAATGGTATTTGCCTGTAACAAACTCGCAAAAGATTTCTTCGCAGCATTACTGAGATAAAGGTCGGCCTTAGCTACCGAATTGGCTGTCAAAGTTTTATAATCTATAAAATTGGTCGCAACCGAAACCAGAATCGTAACAGCGTTGGCATCCTTAACAGTCACCGAAGTATCCCCGGTCGCTATGCTCCCTCCTTCGTTCAAAACTTTTACATGCGCATTAAAATGGATTTGCCCTTTAACCCCTTCCTTATCTCCGCTAACGCCCGAGAATATCAGTTTCCCATTTTTTTCGATTTTACGCTCCCCCTTCTGCGGACTGCTCAGGAAACTGGTAAAATTTAATTTACCAGGCTTGTCCGCCGTCAGACGAACCGCAATAACCTGATCTGGAAGCGAGGCAATAACCTGCCGGGTATAACGCACACCATCGATGGTATAAGAAGATGTTGTGATTGCCTTTTCGATATCCAGCTCGCGGTAATAATCGGTAAACGAATCATGACCGGGAAATTTCACATACAGGTTCCCAACGGGTTGATACATCATTCCGTTCGTCGTTTTTGATTCTACTTTCGCGGCGGCCAAGGCTTGCGCCTCAGCATGTTTACCCTCAAAAATGAGTTTTCGGATCTCAGGTAAGGCGGCGAGTGCATCAGGATTATCATTTCTGTTAGGTCCGCCAGCCCATACTGACGACTCGTTTAGCTTGATTATTTCCTGTTCAGGATTTCCATAAACCATGGCACCAAGCCGTCCGTTACCCACTGGCAAGGCATCCGTCCAGGTTTTGCCAGCCGGTTTTTTATACCATAATTTTAAGGCTTCGGATTGCTGTGCCGTCGCCGATACTGATAGCGAGAAAAGGGTAAAGCAAAAAATAATTTTCTTCATATAATAAGTTTTAGAACAGACCTGACAGCCCATATTTTAGCGTGTACAAACGACACTTAAAGAAGGACAAACGATGGCTACTCTAATCATTATAATTTGTAAATATTTAGGCATTTGTTTAATTATCAGCAGAAAGACATTTTCACTTCCAACATGAATTTTTCGCAAGTTAGGGGTGGATGATTAACAGAATGCTTAATAAAAGATTAACCAGACACCCATTCGCATATTTTTTGTTATATTATCAAATTAAATAATACCAATTATTGCAGTTTTCGGTTAAACGGAAAGCTGACCTTTATTTGCAGGATATTGTTTTTTATATAAAACAAAAGAGCTTAATACAATGCCCTTGGCGAATGTATCAAGCTCTTTTATTTGGTTCAAAACGACTATGCTTCGTGTGCCAGAAGGTATCTTCCTCTTGCTTTTCCTTTTAAAATTTCTTCCAGTTTGTCTGGCAACTCGTGGATGGTTATCTGCTGCACCATTTCCGAAAGATTTAGTGGTTTCCAGTTTGTAGCAAGGGACTGCCAAACTTTTTTACGCCAGCACATTTCAGCCTGTGCAGAGTCAATTCCAGCCAGAGTTGCACCTCTTAAAATAAAGGGGAAAATGGATGTGGTTATTTCAGCAGAGGACACATTTCCACAGCTAGTTACTATCCCATTTTGCCTGACGGACTTTAACATACCGGACAATATCGCTCCTCCAACATTATCAATTCCGGCAGCAAAATCAGCAGATGAAAGTGGTTTGGTATTATATTTTTCCAAAAAATCCTCGCGTCCCAAAATTTGCTTTGCACCCAGAACATCTTTTAAAAAGTGATCTTCCTGCTTCCCCGACACCGCTGTTACTTCAAAACCCAGTCGTGATAAGATCGCCGTGGCCATGCTACCCACGCCGCCGGTCGCACCGCTGACGAGTACCGGCCCATCCTCAGGTCTGATTCCCGCACTCAGGATTTTGTCTATCGAAAGACCTGCCGTCAGCCCGGCTGTTCCTAAACTCATCGCTTCTTTCAAAGAAAGCAAATCGGGCAAAGGGACCACCCAGTTGGCTGGCACCCGGATATACTGTCCAAAACCACCCCAGGTATTCATTCCAAGATCAAAGCCGGTCACAATAACCTCATCCCCCTCTTTAAATTCAGGCTTGCCGGACTGTATCACGATTCCCGCGGCATCAATACCAGGCACGTGTGGAAATTTTCGTGTTACGCCTTTATTGCCTGATGCGGATAATGCATCTTTATAATTGAGCGACGAATAACTGACTTTAATCAGAAGATCTCCTTCCGGCAAATCATTTACGGCTATTTTGTTTATCTCCTTCAAAAAACCATCATCAGACTGGCTTATCATTAATGCGTCAAATTCCATAGTCATGACTTTTTTACCTAAAATTAAGCATGCATTTTAAGTTTTACAACTACGGTCGTGCAGTGTTGTAACACCAATCATCAGACGCGTAAAACGAGAAGGAAATAAAAAAAATGAGAGGGCCCGGATTTGATTCCGTCCCTCCCATATATATCTTAAAATAAACTTTCCGATTATATTGAAATATTACTTAGCTGGCTTCTTAAACAAAGAATCATCTATTTTGCTATTGATCACAACCTTATTGGTTGTGAACGTCATTACGCCCATCTGAGCATTGGTGATATCCATAGAATTGGCAAATTTAATTCCTTCATAATCTTTGTAATCACTGAAATTAATTTCGCCGTCCTGCCCGTTCATATTCACCTTCACTTTATTGAGCAGATAAGTATTTGCATCCAGGAATTCTTCAATTATCTGACCATCCTTGGACGTAAGTTTTAAATGAAAAACATCCTTTTTGTCGGCTTTTTCTTTTCCTACGAATTCAACTTTATTTCCCTTCTCTTTATAATTTACCAAACCTCCGAAAGGATCAAGCTGACTCAGTTGTTGTTTAACCACATCGGCCGGCATATCTTCCGGTTCTCCGGTACCGCCCATCATGGTAGGCCGGATCATCCAGCCTTTTGAATCATCAACGACCTGAATCATGGAGTTCCCCATTACAGTCGACTCACTACGGAGGGATTTGCCTACTACAATTATTGTTTTTGTGGGAATTTCCATGCCTTGTACCGCCATAGACCGTTCCGTTACCAGTGTGTTTACAGCGTTCAGTTTATCAAGGCCCCCCAGGGCAGCTGTGTGTTTCTCAACAATTTCGTCAACAGTCTGTGCGTATGACCCCACAGAAATACATGCAGCGGCAATAGCGATTAAAAAGTTATTTGCTTTCATTGTGGTCTGATTTTTAGTTAGTTATTAGTTATGTGTAAAATTTTAAGTATGCTGTTCATTACTTCGGCTGGGCACCTCCCGGAGCGGTTCCTCCCTGCTGTCCACCTCCGCTGCCATCACTTTTCACATCATCATTGTTGACCGACTTGGCTTTTCTTTTTGGTTGATCCATCGTCATTTTACCAATTTTATAGGTAAATGTCAAACGAATCCCTCTATTATAAAAATACATATCGTTAACCTGATTGAACTGGGCGGAATTAAGTTCGGTATGCATTTTGTAACGTTTGCTCAGGAAATTTTCTGCCGCCAGACCAACACTTCCTTTTTTGTTTCCAAACTCTTTTTTCACCCCTACCGTATAAAACCCGAAACCACCTTGTTTACCTTGTAACTGGATTTGGGTTCCCTGCATAAAACCGAAAGCCTGTGCACCCCAGCCGTTTCTGAATTGTGCCTGCGAGAAAATCCCGCCGCTTACGTTGATCCCTTCGTTGTTCAGTTTTTCAACAACATTATTCTGGTCAAGTGACTGTCCTGTCAGCGTCGTGTAAAATGAATTGGCAAATACACCGAAGTTGATCTTGGATGTGGCTGCAATATTGGCAAAAAGGTTGATTCCATACGCATGCTGGCGGCCAATATTCTCATAACTTGTTACGATTGCACCCGGCAAAGTATCCGAAGGCTGGCGCACCTGACTGATGGCATTGTTCGTCACCCGCCCGAAGAACGTGGCATTCACAAACACTTTCTTAATATTTTTGCTTACACCCAGCTCAAAGTTATTGGTAAGTTCAGGACGTAACTTAGGATTACCGATCGTGATATTCTGAGGGTTGGCTGTATTAAAGTTCGGGTTCAGCTGCGCAAGTCCCGGCCGCTGGATGCGGCGGTTATAACCCAGCTTCAAAGTGGTTCCCTTAATGGTTTTGGAAGCATTGACACTAGGCACCAGAACGCCATAATTCCCGACGCCCAAAGATCCGCCTTCACGTGTGCTTGCATCGATAAATGTATGTTCATAGCGCACACCACCTTTAAATGTGTATCTGCTTTTTGTCGTGTAGGTATAAGAACTGTAAGCAGCAGCAATGTTCTGGTGATAAGTCAGCTCCCCGGATGGCTGGCTGGTTTCCTTCACAAATCCGCCTGTTGCATCAGAGATCAGGTATTTATAGTCACTGTTTACCTCACGGAAAATGCCTTTTCCACCAAATTCCAGTAACTGGTTTTTCTTGATCGGGGTTTGATAATCGCTTTGAAAGGTGAATTCCTGATTGATGTTTTTATTCTCGTTACGCTGACGGCTGGTTACATTGTTGTCGCCATTTAAAAGATCCGCATCAAAATTATTGGTCAAATCATTGCGACTGTAAAGCGTTGATATGCTCCACTCCTGCTGCGGCTTGAACGTGTGCAGATAATCAATATTCCCGTCTATCGTACCTGAAAGATTTTTAGCATCCACATTACGCCCGGACTTGTTGATAAGCTTTCCGTTTTCAAAAAGATTTGTAATCAGATCCTGCTGATTAATCATGTTGCGCAAACCATAACGAACACCCGCCGTAATACTCTGATTTTTAGCAATATCATAGTCAAATCCTAAATTATACTGTCCAAATAAACCTTTGCTGTGGCCATCGCCGGTCTGATTGGTCAGAGTTTCTACATTTTCAACTGTACTGGTCTGTTCCAGCACCGATTTTGTGATCGTATTGTAATTTCCACGACCAAAACCGCCGATAGTAAAGCCAGCCTTACCTTTTCTGTAACCTCCGTTCAGAGAAAGCATAGAACCACGGTTTCCCACGCCAGCATCCACATTAAGATTTAAACCCTGCAAACTGTTCTTTTTCGTAATGATATTGATGATACCACCAGAACCTTCTGCATCGTATTTTGAAGACGGGCTTGTGATTACTTCTACCGTTTTGATCTGATCGGCAGGAATCTGCTTCAACGCATCTGCCACACTGCTTGCAACAATTGTACTGGGTTTATTATTGATCAAAACCCGGATGTTCTGACTTCCGCGAAGCGAAACGTTACCGTCGAGATCCACGGTAAGTAACGGGACTTTTCTTAACACATCCGTGGCATCACCGCCTTTCGCTGCAATGTCCTTTTCAGCATTATAAACAAGCCTGTCCACTTTTTCTTCAATAAGCGCAGCTTGTCCTGTAACGGTAACTTCATCAAGCTGTTTTACATTGGAAGCAAGTTTAATTGTTCCCAGTTCCAGCTCTTGTCCTTTGGTCAGGGAGATATTGTCAATGGTTTTGTTTTGATAACCGATAAACGAGATCAATATTTTGAAATCGCCGGCAACCACCTTGGACAAGGAAAACCTGCCCTTTTCATCGGCAACAGTTCCGTCGATAGCCTGTCCTGTTTTTTTGTTGTAAAGTGCGATACTGGCGAACTCGATACCTTTTGCAGCCGCAGAATCCACGATTGATCCGGATATTTTAGCAGTTCCTTTAGGCGTCTGATCTCCGGCCGTGCCTGGCAATGCCTTGGGCTGCGCCGCTCCACCAGTCGGAAACTGGGCGAATAACGGAGAAAATACGACAGCAAAAATAATAGTAAGAAGAAATGTCTTCATTTGTAATGGGATTGTGATTAGCGCATTAAAATTGCGAAAGAAACAGACGGCAGAGAAAAAAAATATGATAAAGGCAGTAATAAAAAGGATGGATGACGACTATCAGGAGATGGACGAATTTTACTGCAAAGAAATTTATGGCTGCGCTTTATCCAAGAGAAATTCATCAGCCCAATAACGCACTTCTCTTTTTATGTTGTAACCGGGTATAAATAGGTAGCGAAAAAGTGTCTTTAAAAAGAACAATAAAATCGTAGCTGCTTGATTTACAGCGATTATTATTACATATCATTAAATTGTAGAACAAATAATTATGACAAGTAGAATTAATTTATATACTTGCATCAAACTTTTGTGTTAATTTGCCTCATGTAAAAAAGCACTGTTTTGATCCTCCTTCAAAAATTAAATTTAAGAAACTTACCCTCTACCCAAGCATGCAGTCAAATAAGTTTAGTAAGTAATTTTAACAGGATAATCAAAAACAAAAACCAAGCATGAAAAATTTTTTCTACCTGGCAGTTTTAATGGCTGCAATCTCTTGTAACTCCAATGCCAAAGAACCGGATCCACTCGTGCAAGCGTCTAAATACAAGTCTCATTTCGGATCTGATACGGTTGATGTAAAATTGCGTAAAGTTACTTACAACGGAACTTTGCTGATGGAATATAAATATGCTAATGGCTATTTGACCGAATTCAAAAAGTATGTGGCATTTTCTCAGCCTCGTTATTTTTCAACCGGTCTTTTCACAAGAAATGCAGGCGTTCCGGTAAAATTTGACCTTAACGTGGCGCAGATTATCCCTGAAACCGAGTTTGTTTCTGAAAAACAAGATCCAAGAAGTACGATTCAATATAGTACTGTAAAAACAGATTCAACCTGGGAGCTTACAGAGCAGAATTTTCAGAAGCCTGCTACGTTCAAGAAAAATTATCTTTTCAATAAAGATGGTTTCGTAACAAAACAAACCGTAACACATTCAGGAGGAGAAAATTACGTAGTGACTTATGTAAGAAACCCTGAAAACAATGTTTCCAAAACCTGGAAAAATAAACTATCAGAAACTACGCAGTCTGAGAAAGTTGATTTTGTTTATGACAACAAGTCAAATCCTTTTTTCAAATTAGGCGTTGACTGGCAGGGAGAATTTTCCAACTACGCCATCAGTCCTAATAACCCGGTTCTGGAAACGATTTACAACGAGCAGAACAGAGGTGTAAAAAGCACATACACTTATGAATACCTGCCCAATGGCTATCCTAAAAAGGTTACCATTGTCAGAGGGTTTATCAATGTTGATGGTATTGAAGAGCAAACAACACCCGTAGTTCTGGAGTTTGAATATTACTGATTTTATAAATCATGAAAGTAAAAACCGTTTACAGCATTCCTGTAAACGGTTTTTTTATTGTAATCCTTTCCATTTCGCTGCGAGCATTTCAGCAATTACTTCATAGCCCTTATCCGATGGATGAAGACCGTCATAAGTCATATTAATAGCCTCAACCGGATAAGGATATTCATCTTTTTCGGCGTCGAAAGGCACGGCTGTATATCCTGGATATGTATAGTTTTCATATTTACCGGTCTGAGGATCTTTTAGCCGTTTGAAATTAACCATGTTATCCAGCGTTATTCCGCTGTCGTGATAAAGATCTACCACCGGAAATTTTTCAATCCTGCCTATTTCCAGTACCGCGTTAGCGAATTGTTCCAGATCCTGATCCTTTTTCTTACGATAAGAACCGTAAGCGTTGTTTTTCGCACTGTTGATGTATACAAAATCGCCCCTCTGCATCGGCGTGATCAGTATTATTTTCGCCTTCTTGTTCAGCTGTTTAAGTTTTTGTGCAATTACTTTAAACGAGCCATAAACCGTCCCGGTACCAGTTCCCTGCTTATAGTCCGAAACAGTACCTAAGGCTTTTCCCTGCCACCAGTCGTTCGTGCCTAAAAATATGGTGTAGACATCCGCTTTGACCAATCCCAGCGACTCGATTTTATCCGCAATGTTAACAGAAGTCCAGCCATTATGACCCTGATTAATGAATTCCACGTGAGGATATTGCTCCGAAATTAAAGTCATATATCCTTTTGTAACCCTGTTACCGGTTTCATTCTGATGGTCGTTCAAATAGGTAATGGAATCGCCAATCGCGATCCAGACTATCTTCCGGGGAGCAGAAGCAATACATAGAAAAAGCAGAACGAGCAGCGACAAAAATTTCTTCATAAAGTACCTGGTGTTAAAGATGCAAAAAATATATAAACTACCGATTCGGGAAAAATACTTATCATTCAAATCAATATTGTTAAATAAAGTATTGCTACCGGATTAAAAGAAAATATTTCCGGTTTAAAAATATCATGAAAACAAACCTAAATTTGCCGTTCCCTGCTTCTACCAGAACAGGCCGGTAAAAACTCATCCTAAATCCTGTAACAAATGAAAATGAAACTCTTATCCCTTATCCTGATTGCTGCTTTATTCAGTTGTGATAAAAAAACTGACACCTCGGAAATTCCGGCTGCACCCTCAATTTCCGGAACCTGGAAACTGGTATCAAGCAAGATCATCACCAAGGGTGACACGGCAATAACATTCCCGGTTAAAAATCAGGAAATGATAAAAATCTTCAATGACAATACTTTTGCTTTTTTCAAACATGATACCCATGGTGCAAAGGGAGATTCCGCAGTATTTGAGGCTGGCAGCGGAACCTACGAGCTAAAAAATGAAGATTATTCCGAACACCTGGAATACTGTAATTATCGTGGCTGGGAGAACAGGAATTTTAGGTTTAAACTGCAACTGCGCAATGATTCTCTTATCCAAACCGGCATTGAAAAAATTGACAGTCTGAATATTGATCAGGAGATTGTTGAGATTTACGTTAAGAGATGATCGTAATAATCCTGAACAGCGTAGTTTTCAACTAAAACTTTTACCCGTGAAATTCTTTTTATTATCCATCTGTATTTTAACAACCTCGTTTTCTTTTGCTCAAAAACTCCCGATGAAGTGGCATAATCAACCAAAAAAATCAATCATATCTGAAAATCAGGTACAAATGACGGTGGATCCGGCAACGGATTACTGGCGCATCACGCATTACGGCTTTATCCGTGATAACGGTCCTTTTTACTTCACTGAAAAAGAGGGAGACTTTGAAGCAAGTGTAAAAATAACCGGCGACTATAAAGAACTTTTCCACCAGGCGGGGCTTATGATCAGAACTGATAATAAGAACTGGATCAAATGTGGCATTGAGTACGTCGACGGTGTTCAGAATGTAAGTGCTGTGGTTACCCGCGAAGTTTCAGACTGGTCAGTGGTGCCGCGCCACGACAGCCCGAAATCCATTTGGCTGAAATTGCTCAGAAAAGGAGATTTCGTTGAGATTAAGTATTCGTTCGACCATGTAAAATATGATATGTTACGGCTTGCCTATTTTCCTCCAAAAATCAAGGCGATGATTGGTGTGGTTGCGGCCGCACCCGGAAAACTTCCTTTTGATGTAACCTTTGAAGATTTTAAAGTAAGTCCCGTTAAATAATCTACTGGTTTTTTCTACCAGCCTTGGGTTATGAGATTCAATTCAAAAGGCTGGCAGAAAATTTACAGTGATTAAGGTCAGACATTTCTACCTTCTCATAAATGAAGACGTTTGATATTTCTTAAAATAATGGCTTTGTCGGATGCAGAATAAGCCAATTTCAAAGCGGTTTCAAAATGGCTTAATGCTTTTCTGTTATCGATTTCGGTATAAAGATGCCCCAGCAAAGAATAGTAAAAATGATTGTCGGCAAGATCTAATTTTTCAGCCTCCCGGATAGCCTCCTGCTTTTTGTTGGTTTTAGCCAATGCAAAAGTTCGGTTGAGTGCAGCTATCGGCGAATATTCCAGGGCCAGCAAATGATTATAAAGATCCAGGATGCTTTCCCATTTCTCTTCCGAATCTTCCTTATGCGTATGCCAATAGGCAATACCCGCTTCCAGGTGAAATTTCGTCAGATTATTACCCGTTGACGCTTTATCTAAAAAAAATTGGCCTCTGTTTATTAATTCCCGATTCCAAAGGGTTTCATCCTGATCCTCATACAGCACAATTTCGCCATTTCCATTGGTCCGCGCTTCAAACCTGGACGCATGAAAACACATCAGGGCAAGCAGGGCATTTACGGCGGGTTTGTTGGTATTGCTATTTTCGATCAGCAGGTAACTGAGCCGCATCGCTTCCGCACAAAGGTCTTTACGCAGTGTTGTGTTTTGAGAGGTGGAATAATATCCTTCTGAAAACAAGAGATATAATGTGGTGAGGACGGGTTCTAATCGGGTATTAATTTCGGCTATCGTCGGTTGTTCGATTTTGATTTTGAATTCTTTAAGTTTTTCCTTTGCCCGGTTGATCCTTTTATAAATTACCTCCTTATTCGTTAAAAATGCATCTGCGATTTCCTGAATCCCAAAACCACAGAGGAGGTTCAGCGCAAGTGCCACTTGTGATTCCGCGGAAATGCAGGGATTGCACACCGTAAAAATCATAGCCAGCTGACTGTCAGTGATATTTTTTTGAGACATATCTATTTCGATTTCTTCTCCGGGCAATGTGTTGTATCTGATTTCCTCGGATATTTTTTGCTCAAAAAGTGAATTGCGCTTCAGATAATTTTTGGTTTTATTTTTAGCCACGGTATATAGCCATGCAGGCGGATTTTCCGGCAGTCCTTTAATACTCCATGTCTCGGTAGCCGACAAAAAAGTTTCACTGACAATATCCTCGGCAATTTCAATATGCTCAATGCCAAATGTGTAACAAAGTACCGCAACTATTTTTTGATACTCGGTTCTGAAAAGGTGCGGCAAAAGTTCTTTTTCTTCCATTATCATCTAAAAAATGTCTTTGTAAAAATACAAAGACATTTTCAGCTTTTGCGATGCGCCTGCATCCGTTCTGGCGATACCTGGTCTTGTTTCGTTTGAAAATCTCTTCTGAAAACAATTAAGGACCCGTCATTTTTTAGGAAGGTTGCAGGTTAATTACACACACTAATTTTTTTCGATTGTACTTTTTATTAATCAAGAGATCCCGAAAGATCCCTTGAAGTCACCAGATCGGAGTTTTAAAAAGTATGTTTTCAGCCCGCAGCTCCTCATCCAAACTGGCCGACCCGGTAAGTTCCTGCTTCCGTCGGGAAAGCCAGATTAAAACGGTTCCAGGTATTGATCGTAGTGACAGTCAGAGTTAAGTCAATAAGTTCTTGCTCGCTAAACTCCGAAATGGCTGTTTTATATACCTCATCACCAACTTCGCACGCTGTTACAGCTTCTGCCCAGGCCAGCGCAGCTCTTTCACGGCTTGTAAAATAAGGCGTTTCTTTCCAGGCACTCATACCATATAAACGCTGTTCCGTTTCACCTGCCGCACGAAGCTCTTTTGAGTGCATATCCAGACAATATGCACAATTATTGATCTGTGATACCCGGAAGCACACCAGCTCTTTAAGCTGATGATCAACAGGTGATTTTTGCAAATACGCTCCGATGCCAAAAATTGTTTTTAAAGCGCCTAATCCTTTTTCCTGAACATTAAGTCTTGATTCCATTTTTCTGAAATTTTAATCGTTAAAAACAAATGACAATCCAACTTTCATATCTGGACAAAGCCTGATAACTTTTTTTATTCTTTTTTTATTCTTTTAAAATATCAAAATCTGCAACGTCACTCATATCCTTATTTTCCTGGGCTATTTCTTCCCCTTATAATTTCAACGCTGCTAAAAAAATTGGCTTCTTTCCGGGGAGAAAGAAACCAAGTAAATTTGTTCATGAAAATTGACAGCGCAAAAAAATGCACATATCCTGTGTTAACTGATAGAAATTCCGCCGTCAACCGGTAAAATTACACCCGTAAGCCAGTCTGATCCGGAGTCTATCAATAAAGAAGCGTTTGCTACCATATCCTCAACATGACCTCTTCGCTGTAAAGGAATGGCCGTTCTTTCGCTTTCATGAATGGCAAGAATCATCTCATCCGGGATGCCGGCATTTGTTAAAACCGGAGTATCCGTAGGGCCGGGAGCCAGCGCATTGACCCGAATTCCAAAAGGAGCCAGCTCCAGCGCCCAAATCTTTGTCAGCATATTCAAACCCGCCTTTGCAGAACCATATGCACTGATCTGCGGATATGCTTTGATACCGTGACTACTGCTCACATTTACGATTTGTCCCTTCGTCGCTTTCAGGAATTCGACACAGCCTGCGGTGAGTAAGGAAGGCGCGATCAGGTGCGTTTGGTACATTGCTTCCAATGACTCACGATTCATTTCATGCACAGGAGTAAGTTCCACATGCCCGGCGTTATTGACGAGCACATCCAATTTCCCCTGCCAGTTTTTCGCAATAAATGTAACGATTTCTTTTTCCTGATCCAGTTTCAAACTGTCATATGCGATGGTATGAAGTCCCGGAAGCAGATTTGCAATATTCTCTAATTTTTCAACATTACGGCCCGTTATCAATACATTCCAGCCTTTGTTATAAAAGTGTTTTGCCAGTGCTTCCCCAATACCTGATGAACCGCCGGTAATCAATATGTTCTTTTTCATAGAAGTTTATTTTTCCTGCAAAACAAACTCACAATATTATGACAATCAATAACTTACCACAGGGTAAGTAAGCGCAAGTAACGTAGGCTATGTTTAATATCAATGCGTTACGATTCAAAAAAAATTAAATTATTTTCCTCTGTGCCGAATCATTCCTTGTCCCGGATGTATTCTCTGCCCCAATTGTCCAGTGACTCAAAAACAGAACTCAGCGAATGCCCGAGTTTGGTCAAATGATATTCTACCCTTGGTGGCACTTCCGCAAATACCTCTCTACGGATAAGTCCGTCATTTTCCATTTCCCGCAACTGGGCAGTGAGTGTTTTTTCCGAAATTCCGGCAAGATTTTTACTGATTGCAGAAAATCGTACCGGGGCACCTGCTCTCAATACTTTATATATTTTTAGCTTCCATTTCCCTCCAACAATGGATAGCGCCGCTTCCACCGCACAGTCTGCATCCGGATTATTTTCGCAGCTTAATGTGATCTGTCTGTTATAACTCATCTTTTTTTATCTAAAATTCAGTGATTCTGTCTTGCTGAAATCTGAATTATAAGCCCCGGGCCAAAAGTGCAATTATAGGGCCGATTTGTGCATTGAGAGCGCTGCCGCCACCAATTACCTTTGTTTTATAATCAGTCAGCAGCAAAGCAGACAACATTTCAAACATTATTTTTATAAATCCATAACAAAATGAAAACGCAAACAATCTCAAACCGCGGTCTAAATAATTTCTTAATCGCCGCATTTTTTGTTCTTGTCAATTTCTTTGTATCTGCCACTTCTGCATCGGCGCAACAACAGCCTGTAAAAAACATTGTCATCGTTCATGGTGCTTTTGCTGATGGTTCGGGATGGAAAGGTGTTTTTGACATTCTTTCAAAAAAAGGATATAATGTAACCATTGTTCAAAACCCGCTTACGTCATTAAAGGCTGATGTGGATGCTACAACACGTATTCTGGACAAACAAAATGGGCCGGTCATTCTGGTGGGTCATTCCTGGGGAGGCGTTGTAATTACGGAAGCTGGTGTACACCCGAAAGTTGCAGCACTGGTTTATGTGGCTGCCTATCAGCCTGATAAAGGCGAAAATACTTTAAAATGGGCTACTTCATTGCCTGCTGCCCCTGAAAACGGTATCCTGCAACCTGACGATAAAGGTTTTGTATATTACGACAAAGCAAAATTCCAGGCCGGATTCGCAGGTGATTTGAGTAAATCAGAAACAGATTTTATGTTCGCTTCCCAACAGCCTATATTTGGCGAGAGTTTTGCAACGCCGGTAGCTAACGCAGCATGGAGAACAAAACCAACTTACGGCATCGTGGCCACGCAGGATAAAAGTATTAATCCGGACATCCAGCGAAATATGTACAAACGGTCCAACACCAAAGTGACGGAGGTTAAAGGAAGTCACGTTATTTTCGCCTCACAGCCAGACGCCGTTTCGAAAGTAATTATTGCAGCTTCTGAACAAAAATAGATAACACAAATAAAAGCTGTAATCAGGTCAAAGCGATCTGATTACAGCTTTTGCATTTTCCATTTCCTGTTTTTTATTTCCGAACGAATTCCACCCGATCACCTTCCCTGACAATTCCGGTTTGCTGAGCGGTCAGATTTTGCCCAAACAAAATATTTTTATTCTCCTTCCGATAAGTAGCCAGTGTTTTCATTGGTTCGAGTCCTTTATTTCCGGAAAACGGATCAATATTGATCATCACACACCTTTCGCAGGGTTTTGCTACGTTAAAATGCAAACCGTTTATTTTTATATACTGCCACGTATCTTCTTCAAAAGGCTGACTGCCGGAAATAATAAAGTTGGCACGGAAACGCTTCATCTCCACCGGAATTACGAGCCTGTCGTTCAGGTCTTTCAATGAGCTTTCACAGGTTAAAAGATAAGGGAAGTCATCTGCAAAACTTACACCCGCACCAGTAAAAACTGCATAATCAGGATCCATGGGCCTGTGCGTTAAATCATCCATAGATACCAGCCTGACCGGCTTCCCGAGGTTTGTGCTCAACCAATCATCGATTTCTTTTCCTACGGTGTAAGCACAAACATTATCTTTCCACACTTTTACTTCAAGCGTGCTGTTATGCTTATTTTCAAAAGGAACCTGTATATAATTTTGTTGGTCTTTCCGTTCTGAAATCAGTAAACCGTCAGAAGTAATGGCCACATCGAGAAGCGCCATTTTTGCATTGGTTCGCTGAGTGATAAACCTGCCATGCTGATCAACGATCATCCAGCGCCGGTCATGCTGCAAACCTTTTTCTTCGACTTTTGCCTCTTTCAGACGGATCCCGCCTAGCGACTTTACAGGATATATCCAGATTTCAGATAAATGCATAACGAAAATTACGATCAGTTTAGGTGTCTGGTTTTCAATAGACGCTTAAAGCTGATCCGCTAAATAGCTCCTTCCCATGTTCTGTCCAAACTTTTCTTCTTCTATCAGGTGAGTAAGTTTTTCAACGATACAAGCGGACGCCACTTCACTAAAATCCAATCCTGAATAATCGGGATTGTAACCTCCCATATAGGGAACCGCCATGATGTACACACGCTCATTATCCATCCCGTAATCGTTCACGATCTGAAAATTATCGTTTATGGCTATACCTGAGACCTTTAAGAAATAATCTCCATTATTATTTTGCACGACCAACTTATTTCCTTCTTTCAAAAGTGTCTCAGCCTTTTCGGCAGATTTGAATTTCAAAACTGCCTGGCTCACAGAACCTTTTGTCCGAAGACTTTTGAATGGCAAATCCCCAATGTCCAGATGCGGCTGACCTGAACAGTCAACATAAGTTTTATATCGGACTTTGTGGGATTTCTTTTGTTCATCTGTGTATTTATAAACAGCACCACCCTTTTCATCTGGCTCAACCGAACTATCCGAACCAACAGAAACGATATCCAGTTTTCCGGCGTCATGCAGCGCAAATAATTCTTCGCAGGAACTCTGCGGAACAAACGCAATCACCATAGAAATCAACGGCATCAGCACCTCCTTCAAACGAAGCATATCTTCGGCAGACATGTATTTTGCAGGATAATTCATGGTATAACTTAATTCTGCCAGCATTTCTTTCCAAAAAATCGATTGCCTCTTTTCTATGGATTTTTCTGCTTCGCGGTACTCTTCACGGAACAGCTCAAAAGGCTCTTTCCCCTGCCGCATGGACATCATGTTTTCCACGAATTCTTCCATGCTCATATCTTTGATCTGCTTGTAGAATTTCGGATCCTTCTTTTTGAAACCCTCCTTGAAATTTTTATCAAACAAATAATCCAGCGATATAAAACCTCCGTTTTCTTTTCTGTTCTGTTCTACCTGGCCGGGCGTCAGCAGCGAATCGCTGGAAAGCTGCGGCTCTTCCAGGTGAAAACGTATAGCAGGTAAAAGTCCGTTGCGCGAGTGCATAACGATCCTGAATTTTTCACTTTCCTTAGAAGCGACAAATTTCAGTTTTTCATTTTCATCTTTCTCAAAAGTCCCGTTGGCGCGTGCAAGCGTACGAATTGCATCAATGGCCGTAAGTGAAGAGCCTTTAACGGCAACAGGATGATTAAGCTTTATTTGCAGTTTCGATGGCGGATAGGGAGAATCGTAGAAGCCGGAAACTTTGCCTTCATTTTTTTTCGGCCAGTTATGCCCGGTACAAATGACAACGGCATCAAAATCCATCACCTCCCCGTCTTCCGTTTCCACGCGGACACTATTTTTATCCGGCTCGTCGATGATATCCACGATGGTAACCCCCGTGTGCACGCGAATGGGAATACCCACCTTTTTGGCTTCGTCAGATAAAAGTGTGAACTGCGCTGAAAGATATTCCCCAAAAAGTAAACGTGGCAAGACGTGATAGCGGCTGAAATCGTCCGGGATGATATTAAACTTCGCCAGTTTTTTTTCAGGTACCGTTTTTATCCAGTCTTTGATCGACGAAACAATTTCCGGGATTTCGTTGTCGGATACATTGGTGATATGCTCCACATTTGCGCCTTCCTCACTATACGGCATACCCGCACCGATTTTACTTTTGCGTTCATACATATCAATATGAACCTGCGCATCTGACTCAATAAGCCTTTTCAGAACAAACAAACTACTTGGACCGCCTCCAAGAATGGCAACTTTTATCTTCTTTTTTTGATCCATTTTAACTGGGGAAATATCGTGACATTTTTCGGCCAAATTCGATTTTAACATACACTGTATAAACGTGTGCCAGAAACTTATTTCTTACAGGCGGTATGGATCAAAAAAATCCTGTCGCGATATTACCCGAACTATTCTACCCCGGATCAACGCTTGATTGTCGGGCTTACTTTACGTTTTTAAATTTAACAAAGACCAGACCTTACCGTGATTTCTTTTGAAAGCGCTATCGGCAGTCGGCGGGGTCGTTCTTCCGGTTATCAGATTAATGCAGGAACGATATTTAGTACGACGACTGCTGATAGCCGAAAGCAAAATTGTCGTATGATTCTTGATAAGGTCTAAAACACGAAAACCTTCATTTATAAAATACAGATAACCGCTTGTCAAACTGAGGCCGAACGTTTGCTGAATATCTCAAAAAGCAACGTATTGAAAAACAACATGGCCATACCATAAAAGACATCCTCAATGGGAATTGTCATTAATCTGGTGCCAATTATCTCGGAAGCATTATACCAGACCACAGGCTCTTCCGGGCCAGTTCCGGTGAGAATTCCGTTCACAATGAAGAAAGGAAAAAGTAAAAACATATGTGAATAAAAGAACAGGCTCAGCCATTTTACTTTCAACACAAACTGTAAAAGGATGAGTAATACACCCAATACCAAGCAGGTATAGAGCGTATAAATCCGGTCGTAAAATATAATTCCAGCCGCCAGGATTATGATCATGATGCCCAACGTAATCTGCCTTTCATATTTTATTTTAAACGCATTTCCGAGAAATATATTAAAACAGAAATAAGTAAACAGACATGCATAAGGAATGCAGATAAAGAAAAGTATTTCCTCGATCGGCAGGTTGAAAAGATAATATCCTGTAACATATCTTGGATTAAAACCCCAAACACCTAATGCTGTAAAGTAATTATCCCATACCCCAAAAAACAACGTTGTCAGCAGCAAAGCTGGCCAAAGCGCAATCCATTTTTTATAGAGCTGAATTTTGGGATGAAAAGAAAATAAAAATGGAACAGATAATGCCGCCAAGTCCACAATCAGATACAGATAATTCATTTATTGGCTGCGTTTTTAGCTTCTCTAAAATATTTCAACGGAACCCAGAGCATACCAAAACACTCTCCTTCATTTTTCCCTAAATGTTTGTGGTGCATTTTGTGCGCTCTCCGAATCGCTTTCAGATATACCGAATCGGTGTTCCTGAAAATTTTAAAACGCTGATGAATAAATATGTCGTGGACGATAAAGTATGTGAATCCATACAAGGTAATGCCTAGCCCAATCCAGAATAAAACATTGAAGCCGGCATTCAGCCCGAACAACAGGCAAAGGATCCCCGGAATTGCGAAAATGATAAAGAAGTAATCATTTTTCTCAAAAAAATCGCCGTCATCCCGCTGATGATGATCATGATGGAGACCCCATAAAAAGCCGTGCATCAGGTATTTATGGGCAAGCCAGGCGGTACATTCCATTCCCGCAAAGGCCGCCAGAACAACAAGAATATTAACTAACCAGACGTTCATGTAATGTTGCGAATTTTAAATGGTTTTACAGCAGATCGAACTGATGCCTGAACAAAGACTGTACCATCAGACTTATTTTATCATGATCGGCAATTCGTATCCTGACTTTCATTACTTTTTCAGGCGGTGTCTTTTTGATCATCAAAAATAGTTTTTTGTAATAAAAATAAGCCAGATATACTCCTCTTCTCGAACCGGCAGGCAATTTTTTGATACCAATCAATGCCTGATCGAAATCCGATTCTATTTCCTTTTGTATGATCTCCTTTTCAACGCCGGAAAAATGATCAAAGTTTACACCCGGAAAATAAGTTCTCCCTAAAAACTCGTAGTCCGCTTTAAGATCGCGCAGAAAATTCACTTTTTGAAAGGCCGAGCCAAGCTTCATCGCAAAAGGTTTTAACTCATTATAAGCTATATCGTTCCCTTCTGTAAAAACACGAAGACACATCAAACCGACAACTTCTGCTGAACCCAGAATGTATTGGTTATAACTTTCCCGGGTAAACTGATTTTGCCGGAGATCCATCTCCATACTTTTTAAAAATGTATCAATCAGCTCCCATTCAATGCCGTAGCTATGCACCACGTGTTGAAAACTGTTCAATATCGGATTAATACTGATTTTATTTTCGATAGCATCCAAGGTATCCGCCCTTATTTTCTCCATAAGATAAGCCTTGTCGTAATCATGGAAACTATCCACAATTTCGTCCGCCAATCTTACAAAGCCATAAATCCCGTAAATCGGGTCGTGAAATTTTTTATTCAGGAAATGAATTCCCAGCGAAAAAGAAGTACTGTATAACTGGGTTGTAGTTTTACTGCATGATGCGGATAAATTATCAAAAAGTACTTTCATAACTTACTTTTTTAAGAATTTTAGAAGTTCATTAGCTGCAATTCTTCCCGAAATAATGGATGGAGGAACTCCCGGACCAGGAACAGTAAGCTGGCCTGCATAAAACAGATTACTGACCTTTTTGCTTTTCATTTTTGGCTTGAATATGGCGGTCTGCATCAATGTGTTAGCCAATCCGTAAGCATTTCCCTGATACGCATTGTAATCCGTTATAAAATCGGCTTTACAATAACTACGCTTAAAAATAACATGCCCCCGGATGTCCTCCCCGGCAAATTCTTCCAGTCTTTTCATTAAAAGTTCATAATATTCTTCCCGAATTTCTGCGGTATCCGACAATCCGGTGGCGATAGGCATCAGCACAAATAAATTCTCACAGCCTTCCGGAGCGACGGAAGTATCTGTTTTTGACGGACAGCAGACATAAAAAAGCGGATTGGATGGCCATTTTTTGTCTTTATAAATTTCATAGGCATGTTGCTCAAAATCCTTATCAAAGAAAAGATTATGATGCCGCAGTTTGTCAATCTTCTTATTTACACCCAGATAAAACAGCAGACAGGAAGGCGCAAAAGTTCTGTTTTCCCAATAAGATTCAGAATAGGATCGTGAACCTTTGTCCAGCAAAACATTTTCGATGTGGTTATAATCCGCCGAACCGATTATGCCGTCAACCGGCCTGCTGTCTTTGTTCGAATGAATATGCGTAACCGTTCCGTTTTTTACTTCAAGTTTATTGACGTTATGCGCTGTAAAAAATTCAACTCCCTGATTTTCTGCAATTTCCCTGAACGCATCCGCCACCTTTCCAAATCCTCCCAAAGGATAAAAAGTCCCCTGCTTTAATGCTGAAAAGTTCATGAGACTGTACAGCGCCGGTGTATCTTTTGGCATCGCGCCCAGAAACAGAACAGGAAATTCAATGATCGCAACAAGTCGCGGGTCCTTGAAATACTTCCGGACATGACTGCTGAAAGAGTTGAAAAGCTGAATTTTTAAGGCATCTCTAAAAAGTTTTACGCTGAAAAATTCAAGAATGGAATGTCCGGGTTTATATACCATATCACCCATCCCGACATTGTATTTTACCTCCGCTTCCAGCATAAACTTATCAAGTTTTGCCGCACTGCCGGGTTCAATACTTTCAAATAAAGCGGATATCTCTTCAAAACCGGCAGGAATGTCGATCACCTCTCCTTTATCGAAAATAACGGCAAAACCGGGATCCAGTTTTTTTAATTCATAAAAATCCGAAGACTGATAACCAAAAAGGTTGAAATAACTTTCATAAACATCGGGCATCCAATACCAGCTTGGCCCCATGTCAAAAGTAAAACCGTCGCTGCCGAATACTCTGGCTCTCCCGCCGGTGTCTTCGTTTTTTTCATAAACCGAGACTTCACACCCGTTCATTGCCATAATAGCTGAGGCTGCCATACCGGCAAAACCTGAGCCTATCACCGCTACTTTTGAAGACTTATTTGACGTAATGCCTTTATTCATTAGACCGGATTAGTTTGATAAGACTTTCAATGCTATTGACCTGTTTTACAGGCTGTGCAGTTATGCTCCTCGCCAACTTTTCATCACCGCCAGAAATACAAAGCCGGGTATACTCAAAGTCGGACAGCAGACTGTTTACCAGATTTGTAAGATAATCTTCTGACTGCTTGGCAATAAAAAACGTATAAATATGTGTTGGCTTACTTTGCTGAACCACATTGACAAGATCCTGATATGGAACCCTGGCTCCAAGATAGATAACCTTTTTCCCGTGACTTCTTAAAAGATAATTGGCAAACAATAATCCAATTTCATGGTCTTCGTTTTCATTGAGAAACAAAACCCAGGTCTGATCCGCTACTGGCTGCCGTGGGAGGGCATCAATAGCCGCAAAAAGTTTCTGGCGTATAAGATTGGACAAAAAATGCTCTTGTGACGGAAGCAATGTATCGTTGATCCACATCAGACCCGTACGAACGAGCAGCGGGTAAATAATTTTTGTATAAGTGTTTTCCAGTCCCAGGGTGTCAATTGCAACGGAAAACATTTCATTGAAAAGAATCTCGTCGTAGGTTGAAATTGCAAAAAGTGCCTGCCCGATCAAACCTTCGATTTGCGCATCTTCCTCATAAAATCCGTCAATAACTTTTTGGATTTCGGCATCCATCTCCTGTTTGCTAAGTCTGCTGATGTGGGAGATTTTCATTCCCTTTTCAATCAGGATGGTTACATTCAGAAGCTTCTTTAACTGGTCGTCATTGTAATAACGGATATTTGTATCAGTTCTTTCGGGCTGCAGCAGGCCATAACGCTGCTCCCATATCCTGATGGTATGCGCTTTCTGGCTGCTAAGCCGTTCCAGATCCTTAATCGTATACGATGACATTTTGTTTAACTTTTTTTAAAAATAGTTAAACAAAAATTAAGATGATAACTTTTTTAAATAAAAATTAATCCGACTTAAAATATTGACTCCTGATAACAATAACCCTGTGCAGGAATCTGAATAGAAAAAGTGCCCATCATCACCTGCGGACATAAGAAACAAGAAAGCAGCCGGAGGTCAGTTCCGGCTGCTTTGTAATCCATATTTCTTCAATAATTTTGATTGAAACGATTTTTCGCAAGAATTTCAACCTTTTCGTTTTGCGGTATCTAGAGCGTCTGGTAAAATTTCACCGTTCCGTCGCCTTCATTACTTGAAACCAGCATCACCTTGCCGTTAGGACTTTTGTCGGCAGGAACAAATAAAATTCCTTCGGGTGCATCTCCCGTTTTGATAAGCTGATGAAATTGAGGATTGGCAGGATCGCTCACGTCATACACCGCGATGGCATCAACGCGTTCAAGTGCGATAAAGGCAATTGGTTTCCCATTCATTAAGCCTACCGTCACACCTTCCGGCTCCACACCTTTATCATCCGAGCGGTCGTCATCATATATCCCTGCATTGATAACCTGTTGTTCCAGTGCTTTGCCCGATTCGTGAACAAGCTGTCCATTTGCAGCATTATAAATACTGAATCCTCTGCCTCCAAAGCCATAGAGCACATCATAATCTCCATCTTTATCGATATCTCCCATCGTGTTTGTCACGCGTAAACGACCCAGATTTTCCGGCAATTGAAGGGTCGCAGCATTAGGAAACACCTTGGAATCAAGTTTTAAAGAACTTACACGTGCCTGCTCGTCAAAGGAAGTATATTCTCTGGCGTCACCTTCGTTGGCAGTAATAAGATATCCCGTCCCGTTTGCAGAAAAATAAGAAATCGCATCCGGCAGAAACAATGACTTCACCGGCCATTGTCCCAACACTATTTTGTTATCCTTATCACTTACATCAGCCGCGTTGGAAAGTATATTGAAGTCCTTCGTGCCCAGTGGGTTTACTTTTACAATACTGCCCGATACAAGATCAATTTCGGCAATACCGTTATTCTCCTGCAAGGTTACGAACGCTTTTTTCGAGTCTGCTGAAACAGCTACATATTCCGGTTCTATATCCTGCGCGAAACTTGCTTTCGGGCCATAAATACGAAAACCATTCATTGCCAGCTGCGCATAAGAACTTTCAAATCCTTCAAAGGTCAGCGTTTTGACACTGTAATTATCCTGAACATCGATAATTGACACAGAACCTACCGGATCTACTGTGTAGGCAGCATTGGGCTCCCCTTCATTGGCTGTTACAATGTATTTCCCGTCAGGACTGAAAGTCACCATATCCGGCAAAGCACCCACCTGAATTTGTTTGATCTGCGCCAGCGAAGCCGTATTGACAACAATAACACTTCCGTTGTCCTGCTTGTTAGTCGCTTCAAGTGCAATGGCCAGTTTTCCCCCTGATACTGATACACTATTGGCAACGCCACCTAGTGCAGATATGTTGATGGGCGGCAGTTTTGTAATCTTTGGAAAAGCGGAAAGATCCAGCACATCAACGATGGCACTTGCCTCATTGTTCACAGTAAAAAGCCTTTTCGTTTCAGGGTCGTAGGCTGAAATTTCAGAAGCAGCCGTACCACCCAGATCAATTGATGCTACTTCCTTAAATGAAGTCGGGTTTTCGGTTACTGGCTCTTCAATGTTGTGATCGGTACATCCGATGATCAGCAGCGTTGCCAGGCCAATGGCAGGAATTGTAGTTTTAAGAGACATATGATTGTGAGTAGTTAAACAATAAAACTACTGCCTGCGCCAATTCCATTTATCTCATTCTGTAAATCTTAACAATATGTTAAACTGGCCCAGACCAGTCATTGATGAGTTTTGCGAAGTGAAATTCTACTGAATTGTTGTTTTAATAAAAAAATCCCAGCTACCGTAGTAACCGGGATTTCTCTTTTATAGATTTCCCTGTGAATGTTTCATAAGCTACTCCCACTTATAGGCCATCACGCTTTTATCTAACGTTGGAATGATCAGCAATTTTTGCTCGACCATGTAGGTAATATCAGCCGTTATTATTTTCTGTTTTCCCAAATCCAGCACCCGCTTTTTTGTACCTTTTGAATCCACATGATAAATGGTCCCCTGCCATGCCCCAGAAATGAAATATCCATCTTTTCCATCACTGACAATCCCATCGCAATCTTTTATACCTGTACAAAATTCAGACAATTTCCTTGTGCTTTTGTCTGCCGCGTATACGATACCATTTTTCATATTGAGGATCAATACTTTTTTACCCTGACATAACAATCCATTAGGAATTGAAAGCAAAGGATCTGTCAGCCAAGTTTCTGCCTGATCATTAACGATACTATGGATTTTGTTGGTGCGGCAATCGGAGACGTACACGTCTCCATTTTTGTCAATGGAAATATCGTTCAGAAAAATCGCGCCGTCAATCTTAAAGACCTTTTCTATTTTTGCCTCATTAACATCAATCCTTACAACTTTGTCAATATCCGCCACATAAAGTTTTCCTTTGTGTAAGCCCATCCCCTGCGGATTATCCAGCCCTGAAACCCATTTCAAGACATCGATATCACCATTTGGTTTTATGGTTGAAATAAACCCATTCCCATCCCGTGCCAGAAATTCGCCATTGACGTTTGATATGTAAATAATTTCCCTTTTCTGATCATACACTGCTGATTCAGGTTTGAGAAATAACGTATCCGTAGACCACTTATGAACCAGAGACTGGCAAAAACTTCCAAAAGCATTTGTCATTAATAAAAGCGTGAGCAGGGTTGCTTTCATTTTATAGTATTTTAAATATAACCTTTATTAGACTTTTTGAATGATAAATAATTATCATGAATTGTTATTGCAAACCTACCGCAAGTCAACACCGTGATCATTGTGAAAATCTTCGCCACTCCATATTTTTTGCGCGCTCCACTTCATGGCAGGTTCTACCCAAAACGGGTCAGAGTCCGGCAAGCCAAGCGGTAAAAAGATAGTGGTGGAAAGATACGGGCTCCCCTGGTTGTTGTACACATCCGCGAGATCGGGTTGCGAGCCGTATAACCCTAATGTAAGCCATCCATTTTCATAGGTCGTAGGACTTTCGAGTGTTTTCCGTATTACAGCCGTCAAAGCGGACCGTACCTGCCCGGGCTTTAACTGTTCCGGCAATGCCTTTCGCCAGGCCATATCTGCCAGATGATGAAAAGCCGCGCCGCGATAAATTACAGAACGCCCCGTAGCAGGAAAGGTACCATCCGCATTGATCAGGCGCTCCTGAATGATGGCATACCGCTCATTTCTTTGTTTGATTTTTGTGATCATCCCATTGTATGCGTTCGTCTTTTTACCAATCACTTCAACGATCGTGGCGAGGTATGGGTGTATCACATAACTGTCGTAATAATCAAAAGCATAAGTGGTTCCATCCTTGTACATACCATCGCCGACGTACCATTGTTCCATCTGTTGAAGTGCATAATCAACCCGCATCGGATCCCAGTCATAGCCGAATTTGCTAAAAAAGGCCTCTGTCATCGCCGAAAAAAGCAGCCAGTTTGAAAAGACGGGTTTATATCGACGGGTGCTCCTCAGCGCCGTTACCATTCTTTCTTTGTCTGTCGGATTCATATGTTCCCAAAGCCACGGCGCCCTGATAAATGCCGTTGCCAGAAACGAAGCATCCACCAGCTGCTGTCCGCCCAAATCAAAACGCATGTAATCTTTTCTGGTTGAATCCAGTGCATTGGAAAGCCCTTTTAGCACCAAAATTCTGTATTGGCCGCGCAAGGCGACTTCCTCCGGCGCTCCACCTTCCGCTTGCAGCCAGGGCGCTATGCCACTCAAAACCCGGCCAAGGACTTCCAGGTATTGCACCTGAATCCGCTGTTCTTTGTTATCAGCACGTTTGGAAGTGACCTTTGGCATGACGATACGAAGGCTGTCCTGCGCCAGACTATAAATCACCGGCCTGACCATTTTATCCATTTCCGAAAGCCAGAATTTGCGGTCACTCACCAGCTCTGCCTTCTTTGCAGTTGTTTTTTTCTGCGCATAAGGGGTGCCGGTTGCCACAAAAAAGAATATACCGCCCAGCAGTATCCGGTATATAATCAGCTTTTTATTCACAATTCGCATTTCTAAATCAGACAATGATATTCATAAAATTATAAATGCAGCAACCACTACTTATTGTCTTCTTTCTTGTCCAGAAAGCGGTACATTTCGCAGCCGGCCCGCAAAAAAGCTCCTACACCGAAATTAGTGGCAGACTGAGCATTTACAACCTGCCCCGGAAAAGCTTTTCACCTATTGGCTGCACATATCCGACGGCTCCGTCAGGCTGCAAAGCTACGGTTGAAAGGTATGCCCAGGCCTTTTGGACAGCCGGTAAATAGGTCTTTCTTTCAGATGGCCATTGTTAATTCCCCATAACAAACCGTACGTAAATATAGCGACTGTGTGGCACCAAGAAAAGAGCGCACAGCTTTTGTCAACTACTGCGTACAGAGTATCCGAAGTGGCCAATCTGGTCGGTTTTGAAGATAAAACACTTTCGGAAAACTTTCCAAAGTTTGTACTCCCTGTCGCCGTCTGAGTATGTTAAGCAGCATCGGAAAGTGGATAAATAAGTAAAAAGAGATTTTTTACTTATTTATCCTGACTTTTGAAAAAATCCCAGGTTGCCTTTGAAATATCCGCAATTATCTTTTCGTTTGTCTCACTATTTTCGGTTGATTTTGAGACAAAAACACTGATAAAATAATGTTTTCCGTTTGGCAAAAACACCACACCAATATCGTTCACAGCTTCTGCTACACCTGCCTTGTTTGCTCCTGATGTGCCGGTTTTGTGAGCAATGATGCTATTAGCCGGAAGTTCTCCTTTTAGTCTGGCGGCACCTGTTTTGGTCGCTTTCATCGTTTCCCAGATAAAATCATAACTTTTTTTAGATAACAGCTTTTTCTTGTTATCATAAAATTGCGACAGGACTTCGTTTGCTGCATTTGGTGTGGTCCAGTTTTCAAATTGTAAATCCCAGTTTGCCTGCTGAACTTCCTCGGTCAGTTTTATGGAAATATCTTTGATATTATTTTTTTTGAAATAGGCATCAACCACTTGCGGGCCGCCGATTAGTCTTAGCAGCAAGTCGCATCCAACATTATCACTTTGAGAAACCGTATATTCCAGAATTTCAGAGAGTTTTAAAGTAGCTCCATGAGGATATTGGTCTCTGATTGGGCTGTAAAGATCTGGTAAAAGGTCTTTCTTTTCGATTTTAATTTTTTGATCCAGTGAAAATCTGCCCTGATCAATCTGAGATAAAACTGCGAGTGCGATATGGAATTTAAATACACTTTGCAACGGGAAATGTCTGTCGCCATGGATGGATAAAATTTCCTTTTTGTTTCCGTCAGCAACTGAAACGCCAACAACAGCTTTTTTTGTGGAAATAATCTGTTCTATTTTTTGTTTTAAAACGTCGCCGCTTTGAGCAGAAATTTGTGGACAAATCAATAGAAAAAGCAGGGAGACTAAGCAAAACAATCTGGTCATGTTAAAAATAATAGAAGTTGACTTTTCAATACGTAAAAGTATGCTTTCGGATTAGCTCAGGGTTTCCAATTGTTGAAAAACAGAAATTAAAGATGCTCCTTTTTTTGATAAATTATACTCGATATGGAGTGGTTTTAGTTTGATTACAACCTTTTCCAATAAACCTTGTTCCTCCATTTCTTTGAGGGCAGCTGCGATTGACTGCTTATTAGAACCCTCGATCTGTCGCAAAAGTGAATTGAACCGAACAGGTCCGTCAAAAGCAAGACGAAAAATCTGAGGTTTCCATTTACCCGAAAGCATTTTTAGCATCAATTCTGCGGGACAGTCTGTTTCTTTCTCCATACATCCTTATTTAAACTCGTGTTGGCCTGACTAATTAATTGATATTTCGGGTAATTTTCACCCTTACAGTGAATTTACGACAACAAAGTGTAAATGTAGAAAACCAGGAAAATATTCAGTCAAAAAATTGTCTTTCAAAATCTCAACATTGACTTCCCAAGTACTTCCACTCCAACGTTTGGCAAGATTTTCAAATTGATTTCAGGAGTATATTTATTGAATGATTTTCTTTTTAAGATATATTAGGTGTTGCATTTGAAAGTACAGAGAATCAGATCCTAGCGGCAAGCTGTGCTCAAAGTTTTTTAATTAAAAACAAACAATGTAAACTATAAACCATGGCACTTATCAATCCACACATCAACTTCAACGGAAATGCGGAAGAAGCATTCAATTTTTATAAATCAGTGTTTGGCGGAGAGTTCGCCAATATTGTACGTTTGAAAGATATATCAAGCCCCGAATTTCCGATAGCAGAAAATGATTCAAACAAGATCATGCACATTGCCTTACCGATTGGCCAAAACGTTTTAATGGGTAATGATGTGCCTGAAAGCATGGGTCGGGTAAATGAAAATGAAAACAGATCCAAAATATCCATCAGCGCCGAAAGCCGTGAAGAAGCCGACAAGTTATTTAACGGACTTTCAGCAGGCGGAACTGTTGAAGTACCGATTAGCGATAGCCCCTGGGGTTCCTATTTTGCAATGTTCAGAGACAAATACGGTATTGAATGGATGGTTGATTTTGATCCAAAATATAACGGAAAATTGTAAGGTGAAGATTGTATTTCTAATTGTTTTGTCCTGAAATACCTTAAATTTTTCTCGTGCAATAAATATTTGATAAGGAATAAGTTCTCCACAAAAATACGTGCAATATCAAAAGTATATTCACTTTTGATATTGCCAAGAAACTGGCATTATGGGTTATTTATTTACCATTAGTCCTTTAAAACCTACCGTAGTCAGAAAAGTCGGATTTCTGCTTCATTCATAATCCATAATACCCGGACATACCATAACGTTTTGAAACTTGCATTTCTTTTTCGAAATTGTATCGGATACACTTACATTAACTACTTGGATATGAAAGTTTTCACAATAGAACAGGATCCGTCTATCGAAGAAATCGCACAAACGATAAAGCAAGAATTTTCATCTGCATTTTCTTACAGCTTTTTTGGTCTGGGTAAAAACAGAAGTATTGTTGTTCGAAAGTCTGAATTTGTAGGAGCACAAGTCTCAAAGAGCGGCAATCAAATCACCGTTTACGCAACGTCTCCTAACTTACTGTTAAGTTTTCTAGACCCATTCCTGACAGGTTTGAATATTGTCGGCACACTGTTTCACGCTCCTCTAAAAAAGATTGAAGAAGACCTAGTTATCTTTTTAAAGAAAAAATATTCTTAGATTATTAGCTTATTAAAAACTGCCTATAACAGTATTTGATAAAGATCCTGTTACATCAAAAAAATACTGCCCGATCGTAAACCTACTTTCCAAATAAATTTCCCTGCGCTATACCCTACTTAATTTCTCGTATTTAAATTATTCACGTAGCTGGATGGACTCACGCCAAATTGTTTCTGAAAATCTCTGGAAAAATTGGTTGGAATACTGTATCCTATCATATCCGCAACTTCGTTGATTTTATACTTGTTTTCCGCAAGCAGCTCAGCAGCTCGTTTAAGGCGGGACAAATTGATCAATTCATTGGGGGTCATATCCGATATACCTTTTATCTTCCGATACAAGGTGGGTCGGCTCATGTTCATGAGTGAAGATAGCAGGTCAACATCAAGATTACTGTCGGCAATTTGACGGTAGATGATGGCATTAAGCTGCTCCAGAAACTCCTTGTCGGCCTTCGAGCTGGCTATGCCCTTGATGTGTGTCAGCGGTGAGCGTGCGAAGTATTCCTTAATGATATTTCTATTACTGATCAGATTGCTGATCTGGGCAGTCAGATGATCCAGCGAAAATGGTTTTTCTATATACGCATCGGCGCCTACTTCCAGGCCTTCTATCTTGGAATTGATTGAATTTTTGGCAGTTAACAGAATTATCGGGATATGACTGAACTGGACATCGTTTTTCATTTTTTTGCAAAGTTCAATCCCGTCCATCACAGGCATCATGATATCACTGATCACTAGCTGAACATTTTCACGCTGCATGACATCGATAGCCTGCTGACCATCCAAAGCCCGGAAAATATTGTAAAACGACCCTAGTCTCTGACTTAAATAGGTAAGGATTTCGACATTGTCTTCAACAATCACAATAGCCGGCTTGGATGGATCGGAAGCTTCATCCATTGTCTTGTCTAAAAAATAATTGCCCGGGATATTATCGTTTTCGCCTGTCAAATCCATTTCATAATTCTGATGAACCGGGAGCGAAAGAAGAAAAGTATTTTGCTGCATATCCTTCGCCCTGAGTTCCAGTTTACCTTTGTGCAGTTCCGTAAGAGAGCGTGCCAGCGGAAGTCCTATACCGGTCCCCTCCTGTTTTTGGTTTGCTTCCAGGCGGTAAAAAGGCTCGAAAATCTTGTCTTTATTTTCATTTCCGATCATCGGCCCGTCATTGCTGAATTCAATATGAAAAAGCAGATCGTCGCTATTGAAAGGTAAAATCCTGATTTTAACAAAACTATCGGCATATTTGACAGCATTGTTGATGAGGTTACTGATAATTTTTTTACAAGCCTCGGCATCGACGTAAGCTTGCAGAGCCATTCTGGGAAGCTCAATTTTATAAGCAATGTTTTTCTGCTCCGCAACTGGCCTGAATGTAGCAAAAACTTCGCTCAAAAGCTCGCTGATATCGGTTTTTGTAAAATTCAAACTATAATTATTTGCCTCAGCCTTACGGAAGTCGAGCAGCTGGTTGGTGAGATCAATTAACCGGTTGGTATTTCTGTTAATCATGGTCAGGCTTTCAAAGGTTTCTTCATCTTGTTGTTTATTCGAAAGTAATTGGTCCAGCGGCATTTTGATCAAAGTAAGGGGTGTTCTGATTTCATGCGCAACGTTGGTAAAAAAATCAATTTTGGCATTATATATTTCACGTTCTTTCCCAATTTCTATCGTATCAATTTCACGTTTGTTCTTTTCAGCCATCGCCAGATGATAATAACGAAATACCGTTATAACGACTGCACCCACAATAACTGCATAAACAAAATAAGCCCACGGCAATGCCCACCACGGAGGCAAAATATCAACCACCAGCCTGGTTTCATGACTGTTCCAGAGCTGATCATTATTTGCACCCTTTATTTTAAGCACATAATGGCCTGGCGGTAATTTGGAATAGTATATTTTCCTGTGATTATCCATCACAATCCACTGCTTATCAAGGCCTTCCATTTGATACATATAGCTATTCATCTGAGGGATAACATAACTCAAAGCAGCGATGTCCAAGCTCAGGTTGGAACTATCATGGGGAAGTGTGATTTCTTTCGTATAAATCGGTGATTCGCTCAAATTTGCATTCTTACCGGCGACCTGAAGATCCTGATTATTCGCCTGAATTCTTGTGATGTATACAGGAGGCACAAATGTATTTTTAACAAATGTTGCAGGCTTAAAACTTGTCAGACCAGCGACCGTACCGAAAAACAGCGTTCCGTCGTCATTTTTATAGGCAGAATTGTAATTAAACTGCTCACTGGGAAGTCCGTTGGCTTCATTGTAATTGGTGAACTCCCTGGTTTTTAAGTCAAACATGGACAAACCTCTGGAAGTAGAAATCCAGAAATTCCCTGCATCGTCTTCTAAAATCCGGAATACCTGATCATCCGGAAGGCCGTCTTCGTTGTAATAATTTTTAAATTTCTTAGTAACCGGGTTGTATCTTGACAACCCATGTTCGGTGCAAAACCAAAAGTTTCCGTCTTTGCTTTGATACAGACTGTTGACATAGTTGTCGGGTAAGCCATTTGCTTTACCCGCTTCATGCTGAATCCGGCCTTTTTCTTTGGTCTTCGGGTTCATATAATAAATACCTTTGCCATAACTGGCAATCCAAAGCGTCCCGTTTTTGTCTTCGTGAATGTTTTGAATTTGGGAATCGAAAAATTCCATTCGAGTGAAATCGTCCGAGTTCCTGTTGTACCTGTACAATCCCGACCAGGTTCCAACCAGAATATCCGATGCCCTCGTTTTATATAACGTCACGATGAAATCACTGCCAAACGAATGAGGCGAATTCGCAGTGTAATGCCGCACCACCTTGTTTGTTTTCAGGTCCATTACATCCAGCCCATGCTCGTAGGTACCGATCCACAACTGATCTCCATCCGCAACCAGACCGTGCAGGTTTCGGTAGGCGATGCTACCTTTTTTTCCATCAGGTAAAAAAGATTTAAAGTTTCCTGTTTTAGTATTCAGCTGATTCAGGCCTGCATCCTCCGTACCGATCCAAATTTTGCCGTATTGGTCTTTGCAGATTTCATGGATCAGGTTTCCGCTGATGCTATTACCGGGCTGGGGAAAATATTTTTTAAATCGGTTAAATTCGGAAGAATAATAATTCACGCCTCCAAACTGCGTACTGATCCAGATTCCACCTTCCCTGTCCTTAAATATGGCATTGATAATATTATCGGTAATCGAGTAAGGATTGTAATACTGCTTGACAATATGATTTACTTTTCCGGAGTTCAGATCAAGCAAATATAAACCCGACTCTGTGCCAAGCCAGTATTCACGTTCCTTGTTTTTAAAAACACAGTGAAGATGAATTTCACCTTTCAGGTGCATCTCTTGTGATAAATCCTGAAATGTGCCTTTTTTGAAATTGAAAAGCATTACCCGTCTCATCGTACCGATTATCAGCGTTGAATCGCTGACAGCATGCAAAATCATGTTGTAGTAAGAATCAATTTTCGGACCAAGACTGGCAATGTTGTAAGATTTGAAAACCCCTTTGGTCTGATCGTACATTTTCACCATACCCTCACCGGTAGATATCCAGACAGCGCCTTGCTCAGAAATATGCAGCGAAACAGTCCGCTGACTTTCATAACCAAAATCCTTTACCTGCCGGGTTCTGCGGTTGTATTTGTAAAGCCGGTTATCAGAAATACACCAGATATTATCATTTCGGTCACTTAGGATGCACCTGACTTCGCCAGTCGGAATGCCCTTAAAAGCCGTAAACTTTTCTTTTCGGGGATTATAGATAAAAATGCCCTTGTGTGTTCCAACCCATAAATTTTCATCCGAATCTTCATATAAGGAAAAAATCGAATTACTTCCCAGACTGGTAGAATCACCTTGCTTGCTTCTGAAAATCTTAAATGAATTTCCGTCAAACCTGTTTAATCCGTTCCGGCTCGTTACCCAGATAAAACCCTTTTTATCCTGAATGATGTCGCCGGTGGCATTGCCTGACAACCCGTCTAAAACTTTATAATTTTTGAAATAATAAGGCTCGTTCTGCCCCAGACAGGACAAATAAAAAAAAACGCAAAAAATAATAGTAAGGAAATCTTTCACATCGCTATCTCAGATCATTTCGGGTATTATCCATATTACTTCATCAAGGACTACAAATATATCGCTGTAAAATCATTGTGAGTTCACAAAAATAAAGGTTGATACAAATTGATCTGAAATTGAGACACATAGATCATCCGGTTAATTACTAAACGCAGAACTTCGCACCACGTTAAATAAATCCAATAATTTAATCAGATAATAACACAAAGGAGACTTAAACACTCTCTTAAAACAGCAACCTTAATGGAAAAAAATTTGTACAAACTGACACAAAGTGTTGAAAGAACAAAGATGGCCGGATGGTCAGGAAAAGTGATGCTTGCCGTGCTTCTCTTTGTTTTGCCAGGCACGTTCGAGGTCCTAAAAGCACAGACAACCGTTTCTGTCTCCGGTAAAATTTCGGATAAGCAAGGTATTTTGCCCGGTGTTTCGGTTGTGGAAAAAGGCACAACAAATGGAACGACAACAGGGGCTGACGGAAAATTCACATTGCAAATTTCTGCCGGAACAAAAATACTGACCATTTCACATGTAGGTTATGAGAGCCAGGATGTGGACGTAAGCAATAAATCAGTTGTCGAAATCACACTGCTGGAAGATCAGAAGACACTCAGTGAAGTGGTCGTGATTGGCTACGGCTCCCTGAATAAAAAGGAAGTTTCCAGTGCCATCACCCACTTGTCCTCAAAAGATCTGTTGCGTGTCGGCAGCAATAACCCGCTTATGGCTATCCAGGGAAAGGTGGCTGGTCTTTCGGTAACCAACACGGCCAGTGCAGACCCAAACTCATCACCGAGCATTCAGTTAAGGGGTGCATCTTCTCGCAGCGCCGGCCTAGGGCCTTTGTTTGTAGTCAACGGGATTCCGGGTGGAAACATTGACAATATCAATCAAAACGAAATTGAATCCATTGATGTATTAAAAGGCGGTGCAGCCTCTGCGATTTATGGTACAAGGGGAAGTAACGGGGTTATTGTTATCACAACAAAAAAGGGCTCGGCAGATTCTCATCTGTTTTATGATGGCTACACTACTTTTGATTATCTGGCCAATGAGTTATCGGTTCTGTCGAAAGACCAGTTTCTTGCCAATAAACGTGGGGTAGATTTTGGAGGTAATACCAACTGGATGAAAGAAGTGAGCCGTAAGCCATCCTTTTCACACAAGCATACCCTCCAATTTTCAGGTGGTAATGGAAAGACAAACTATTTTACCTCAGTGGATTACCGTGATGCAAACGGAATTGACCTGCGGTCTTCCAAAAAGGAATATGGCGGCAGGGTTAACATAAACCACACGACTGCAAACGACCTTTTCGCACTTACTTTCAGTGCTGCGCCACGTTATGCAAAAACAAGCGGTGCCGATTACAGCGGTTTCAATTATACCTTGACATTGAACCCGACGCTATCAGTGAAAGACGCTGATGGCAAATACAATTACATTACTTCCGGATTTTTTGCCAACAACCCGGTTGAAACCGCAAAAAGTATTCTTCAGGATCAGGAATTGAAATACCTTGATTTCAACGGTTCGGCAAAAATGAATATCCTGAAAAACCTGAATACGGTCGTTACTTTCGGGGAAGTAAGCTCATCTTTTCGCAATTTCAACTTTACTCCATCCAATATTACAACAGTTATTAATGGAAGTAAACGGAATACCGCATCTCAGTCACTGGACGAAAATGACCAGAAAAGTCTGGAATGGCTGGGCAATTACTACCTCGATCTGAATAAACACTCTTTCAAATTACTCGCTGGTTATTCTTATCAGCTCTTTACATCATCAGGTTTCAATGCAGGAAATGAAAATTTCCCTTCCAATGTACTGACTTACAACAGTCTTGGAACAGGTTTATGGAACCTGGAAAAAGGCATTAATAATGTAGGCTCTTACAAAAACAGCTCCAAGTTAATTGCTTTCTTCGGTCGCTTGAACTATGATTTTGACCAGAAATATTACTTTTCCGCCAGTCTGCGGCGTGAAGGATCGTCCAAATTCGGTTTTGACAACAAGTGGGGATATTTCCCCGCGGCATCGGCCGCATGGCGCATCACGCAGGAGAAATTCCTGAAAGATGTAACCTGGCTGAATGAACTTAAAATCCGCGCTGATTATGGTGAAACCGGTAACCAGGATTTTGGGAATTATTTATCACTTGATACCTACGGCGGTTACGGTTATTATCAATACAATGGCCTGTCTTACCAGGTTTGGGGCCCAAGCCAGAATACCAATTATAATCTGCGTTGGGAAAAAGCGAGCAATTTTAATGCAGGGATAGACTTTGAAATACTTAATAATAAAATATCCGGTAGCTTAAACTATTACGTACGCACCAACAAAGATTTGCTGGGGTCCTACAATGTAGCCAATCCGCCAAACATCCAGGGATCAACATTTGCCAATGTTGGTACGATGAAAAATACCGGTCTGGAATTACAAGTAAGTGCGGCGGTAATCAGCAAGGGTGATTTCAGCTACAATCTTGGACTGACAGGCGCTTACAACAATAATAAATTTGTATCCTTTTCAAACAATCTTTTTAAAGGCCAGACCTACATCGATGTTGTGGGTATGCCAGCACCGGGAAGCCCCGGGACCATCCAGCGGTTGCAGGAAGATAAGCGGATAGGTAGCTTTTATGCATTGAAATCTGCGGGTGTCAATGAAAGCGGAGCGCTACTTGTATATAACAAAAATGGCGATGTAATTCCTGCAAACCAGGCAAGCAATGATGACAAGCAGTTTGTAGGCAATGGTCTTCCCAAGTTCACAATGGGTTTTTCCAATACTTTTAAATACAAAAAGTGGGATCTGAATGTAATGCTGCGTGGCGCTTTCGGTTATAAACTGTTCAATACCTATGCTTTTTACCTGGGTACACCTGCTACTCAGGAAAATGCAAACGTGCTCACATCAGCTTATGACGGAAGTAAATATTCAAAATTGACAAGCACATCTACTTATTCCTCCTTGTCCGATTATTTCCTGGAACCGGGCGGATTCGTAAAGATCGACAACGTTACGTTGAGTTATACTCAGCCGCTGAAACTGAAATTTATGCAGTCGGTCCGTATCTACGCAACCAGCAGAAACCTGGCGACTTTTACCAAATATACTGGTGGAGACCCGGATCTGATACAGGTCAACGGCTTATATCCAGGTGTGAACACCAACAGGGATAACAACGGCACTTTAAATTATTATCCTTCTACCACACAGCTTCTGGTTGGGTTGCAGCTTACTTTTTAATCTTCTGAAAATATTAATTACCAAACATGAAAAGGAACCAGACTTCCAAATACCTATATAGATTTGCTGCATGCGCACTGCTCTTTATGACAGCGGGCTGCACCAACCTGGACGAAGTATTATACGACAGAATAACTTCGGGAAACTTTTTACAGACACGCGATGACGTCACCCGGGACTTTTTAAGAGCCTTTGAACACAGCTATTGGAGTATTCAGGGGGGAAATACTTTTATGTTACAGGAAAACAGCTCTGACGAAATGATGACTGTAAACCGCCAGGGCGACTGGTTTGACGGTGGCCAGTTTCAGCGCGTACATTATCATACCTGGACGCCCAACGACGGGTTTACAAGTGACCCATGGAATGCGCTTTACGGCGGTGTGACCCTGGCGACCAACTCGCTCGAAGACCTGGAAGGGATAACCGACCCCTCCAAGTTTGAAATGACACGTGAAGAGCTCGATGGCATGATCGCAGAGCTGAAAGTACTCCGGGCCTGGCTCAACATCCGTCTTCTGGATTTTTACAGAAATATTGTCATTGTAACCAAGGTAAAAGGCCAAACCGAAGGCGGCCCACAGGTTTCACCGCAAGAAGCATTTAGTTTTATTGAAAAGGAGCTTAAAGACGCGCTTCCAAAATTATCTACAAATACAACTTTGGGAGATAACGTAGTTGGCCGCTGGACCCAGGGCGGAGCAGCTTCTTTGCTGGTACGCCTTTATCTGAATGCAAAAGTGTATACCGGAACCGACCGGTTTGCAGACTGCGCTGTGGTGGCCAAGGATATCATTGACGGCAAATACGGTACTTACGCACTCGAAAGCCGCTGGGATGCGCCCTTTGACTATACGAACCCAACTTCAAAAGAAACGATTTTCGGCTTCCCCGGTAGTTTTGGCTTAACACACTGGCAATATGATGGCGGAATGTATTTCTGGATGCTGCCAAACCTGGCACCAAGCTACTTTGGATTTACCGATTTTGGAAATGCCAACCCGAAATACGCAATGCAGCCTGGCCGTGATGTCGACAGTGTCGAATACAGTTTTGCCCTGGGCAAACCGTTTGTGAAATTTCAAAAATATAAGGATGATGTTCGTTTGAAAAAATACAAAAATCTTGGAAACAGCAAACGCGAGGGCATGTTCCTGTATGGATATTTACCTTATACCAATTCATCAGGAAAAGCAGATACCGTCAAAGGATTCAAAGGCCCATATCCCCTGTTCCTGCGTGATCAGGTTGGTAAATTCCTTGATGCAAAGCCAGGAACAAAGATTGCCGACAAGGTTTCCAATATGAATAATGGCGATAACAATTCCGGCATTTATCCCGTAAAATATCCTTACTACCCAAGCGACGATCAAAATAAAATCTCGTCTGCTTATGCCGAAGTGCGTTATGCCGAGATTTACTACGCGTTGGCTGAATGTAAATACAGAGCGGGCGACAAAGCTGCTGCCGCGGTGCTGCTTAATACGGTCCGTTCGCGTAATTACCCGGCCAATTCACCAAGTCTCTACAAGCCAGACGGGAGTCAGCTGACCGACCAGGAAATGCTTGATGAATGGGGCCGTGAATTCCTGGCCGAAGGAAGAAGAAGAACCGACCTGATCAGATGGGGCGTGTTCAGCACGGGAAACTGGTGGGATAAAAAACCAGATGCGGATAATCACACTGACATTTTGCCTATTGGTCAAAATGTACTGAATTCCTCGCCTCAATTGAAACAAAATCCTGGCTATTAATGCCAGCCATTATTATCAATATATCATCTCTAAACAGTTAAAATGAAATCTTACAAGTTTTCGGCTGTTCTGGGTACTGCAATTTTATTTGCAGTACTTGGTTCGGCCAGTACTTTTATCGACCATCAGCCAATAGCATCGGAGGCTGTCGAAAGACCAAGGCAGGCATGGGTGTTACGCTCGGTTCTGGATGCTAAACCAAGGATCCTCAGTATCGCACTGCATGACAAGTTATGGATAGCATACAATACCAAAACGGCCGGCTTATACAAGGCATGGATTGGAAGTATCAATTTCGGCGGGCCGGTTTATACATCCTCGCACGGGCCGCAGCCTGTTTCGTCAGGAACAACTTATATGGAAGAACCAGACGAAAATCCGTGGCGCATTCAGACGGATGGCAGGCAAATTACACCGGAGGTTAGCTACAAAGGACATAAAATTCTGGATAACAGGGTTACTATAAAATATGAACTGGCCTTTAACGGCAAAAAAATCACTGTTGAAGAGACACCAGAATATTTTGGTTCGGGCAACGACAAAGCGGGTTTTGAACGGATCTTTACTGTTTCTGATGTTCCTGCCGGTGTGGAATTATCGTTAAATATGCATTTGAACTCAATGTCTGCTTTCTCAGATTACAAAACGGATGGAAAGTTTTCGGTGTCTGGTCAGCGCGAAGAAAATACAGCAGAACAATCATTCAAATCGGTTGACGGAAAATTGATATTAAACAGCAAAGGGAAGACAACCTTTTCGATTAATCTGATTAAGAGACCGGAACAAATCAGCGCTGAAAAACAAGCAAGTAAATCTGAAATGATTGCCGGTTTGTTTGCGAAAAGTGATTGTAATACCTGTCACAATCAGGATGTCAAAACTGTTGGGCCTGCCTACAAGGCTATTGCCGAGCGTTATGAAAATAATGATCATAACAAAAATATGCTCATAGCCAAAGTGATCGCTGGCGGGGCGGGTAACTGGGGACAAATTGCTATGTCACCTCACCCCGACCTGAAAAAAGAGGATGCCGAAACGATGGTTTCCTACATCATGGATCTCGACGCAGAAAAAGAGAGGGACCAGGCTGCAAGCAAGCTGATGCCAAAACCAGCTTATCCGGTTATAATCAAAACGGTTAATCCTGCAAAGGTTGCCGCTGCGGAGAAACCAGGAATCGCTGTCAACATATATCAGTTCGCTGGTGAGATTAGCAGCGTGCCGGAAATAAATGATGAAATGTTACCTGCAAAATCCGGGTCTATCAATGCGCTGCATCTGGATGAAAAAGATTTTGGCGACCTGAAAGATAATTTTGCCATTTATGCAAACGGTTTTATCAATATAAAAAAGACAACAAATATCGTTTTCCGTCTGGTTTGTGATGACGGCGGCCGGTTGTTTATTGATAATAAGCTGATAGCTGATAATGGTGTCAATCACGGACTCCAGCCTACCGACGGTGAAGTGATTTTAAAAGCCGGAAAACATCCCTTTAAAGTAGAATATTACCAGGGTTTATTTGGCAAAGGCATATCGCTTCAATGGAGACCGTATGGCAGCAAAGCATTTACGGTAGTACCGCCAGAGGTATTCACTTACCGAGGCTCCGACATAAAAAGAACGGGACAGACACCGATCGAGATTAAAAAAGATGATGTTCCCGGTGACAAATCGCCGCTCATTGCGGTGCATCCAAGTTTTACGCTCTCGCAGGCACGGCCCGAAAACTTCCAGCCCAAAGTAGGCGGTATGGATTTCCTTGCTGATGGAAGAATGGTAGTAAGCACCTGGGACTCACTCGGATCCGTCTATATCGTAGACGCCAGAAAAGCTGCTGTACCAAACGAAATCAAAGTAAAGCGCATTGCTTACGGATTGGCTGAGCCTTTGGGTCTTAAAGTGGTCAATGATGAAATTTATGTAATGCAAAAGCAGGAACTGACCAAGCTCGTTGACTTAAATAAGGATGAGATCATTGACGAATATCAGACGGTCTGCAATGGCTGGAAAGTATCTGCTAATTTTCATGAATTCGCCTTTGGACTGGTTTACAAAGACGGCTTCTTTTATGGAACCCTTGCCACAGCTATTAACCCAGGCGGAGCAAGTACAAAACCTCAGATTCCGGATCGCGGAAAAGTGGTGAAAATTTCAAGGAAAGACGGCTCGTTCACTTTTGTGGCATCAGGGCTAAGGACACCGAATGGAATTGGTTTGGGCATAGATAACGAGATTTTCATTGCGGATAACCAGGGCGACTGGCTTCCTGCAAACAAAATCGTTCACTTGCAGGAAGGTGCCTGGTACGGTTCCAGGTCAGTAGACTTTGAAGGAACCGCTAACAGAAAAGAAACGCCACCGATCGTATGGCTGACACAGGATGAAATTGGAAACTCACCAAGTCAGCCGGCAAAACTGAATGTGGGGCCCTATCAAAATCAGATGATACACGGAGATGTGACCCATGGGGGAATCAAGCGGGTATTTGCTGAAAAAGTAAATGGCGCGTATCAGGGAGCTGTTTTTCAGTTTACACAAGGGCTGGAATCAGGTGTAAACCGCCTGGTTTGGGGGCCTGACGGAGCGCTTTATATCGGTGGCATAGGTTCAACCGGCAACTGGGGACACAGCGGTAAATTAGGTTATGGACTTCAAAAAATGACATTTAACAACAAAGTTGCTTTTGAAATGCTTGCAGTACGAGCCAAATCCGATGGCGTTGAAATCGAATTCACCGAACCGTTGAAACTAGGTGTGGGCGAAACGGCATCTGACTATGAAATTCGTCAGTGGTGGTTTAAGCCGACGGGTGAATACGGTGGCCCGAAGCTGGATAATGAAACTCTTAATGTAAAAACAGTGAAAGTTTCTGCTGACCGAAGAAAAGTTTCATTGCAACTGGCAGGTATGAAAAGCAAACATGTCGTTTACATTCACTTGAACAGAAAAAATATCGTAAGCCAAAATGGTAATAACCTCTGGACTACCGAAGCCTGGTACACTATGAACCAGATACCTACGACTCACTAACTCTCCACTATCTGAGAGATTTTGTGCTGTGTTAAACCTAAAAAAGGCTGCAATTGGCAGCCTTTTTTAGGTTTGGTTCTGTGACTCATTAAAAATAGAACAGATCATGTAAGTTATTTTGAGACATGATCTCTTATAAAAATTTTCATTAACCGTTTTTGATAAAACAGATGATCGTTGAGTCTTCAAATCTTTCCTAAACAGACTACTCCGTTTTCTTAACCACCAGATTCCCACCCCTGTCACTGCCGGCAACTAAGACTGTTTTGTCATTGAAATTGATATATTCCAGAAATGTCGTTCCCTCTTCATCGTGTTCTTTACTGGTCTGTTATTGGGGCTCACCTTCCTTTTTTTGAAATTTATCTCTCAGGTTCTCAGGTTTTTTGGTTAACAAGCGGGCTCTGTCAACGTAAATCCTGTCGCTAATCCGATTTTGATAAGTCTTATCAAAATAATCATTGGTTGTTAAGTCCAACTGATATTTATAAGTTCTGCCTGTCAGCGCAGCGCCGTATAATTTGCTCAGGGAATACTCTGCAATATCCGTGTTTTTGTATTTTTCAAGATCAGCATTGGGAACATGTTTTTCATTGATCCATATTCCGAAAACATCCGGCTTTTTCCATTTTTCAAACATTTCCCGGGTTGGCGCCTCTTTAACCGGGATCGAACTTTGAAATACAACAATTCCAGCACCTCTTACGGTTTGTTGCTGATGGCGATTCATCTGTGTATACAACGCGTGCACCCGCTCTTTGGTTTGCAGATTCATGGTGACTACCGGGTCTATCAACCCTTTCTTATTCGTCAGATAAGTGGTGTGGTTTTCAATGATCGTACAAAATTCATCAATCTCAGTTTCAGTAATACCAGGACCAGCGCTTTTTGCTGAACCATCTTTTACTGCCTTTTGCTTTACAAAAGCATTGGTCAAGTCAATAGCCGATATATCCGGCAAAGATTTGGTAACATGATCAGCCCCGGTTTCAATTTGAGAATATATCTTTTCGGAAAACAGAAACGTCAGTACGAAAGCAAGCAGTCCGGTTACCATTTGCTTGAAACAGTGTCTTTTAAAATTTTTAATTCTGGTCATCATGGCTAATCGTTTTTTCGTGATAGAATAATTAAAACTACTGGTAAGGCTGCCTCCCTTTATTTCCAAAATCGTATCAAGTAAGAGCAGCTGATAGCTTTTTACATCGCTGAATTCTTTCAAAACTGCTTCATCGGCGAGAAATTCATGATTAAGCCGTATGGCCCTTCTATAGAAAAACAAAAACGGATTAAACCACATGAATGAATGTAACAATTCGACGAAAAGAATATCCAGCGAATGCATCTGCCTTGCATGAGCTAGTTCATGGACAAGTATTTCATTTCTTACCTCTCCATGTTCAAAGGATTTTTCGGGCAGGTAAATATTATTGAGAAACGTGTAGGTGATAATATCCTGCGGCACCAATACCAAATTCACATTACGCATTGGAATGTTCCGGCAACGATTTTTAAGTTTCAAAACAGACCGGATATTAATTGCAAACCGTAACAGCAGCAGGCTTGATACGATGTAAAAAATATACGGAATGTAACTGATCATATCTGCCGGTGAATTTTTTTCAGCCGTAATGATGGGCTGATCGGAAAGAGCCGTATTGTCCATACCTTCCATCAGGCGTGGCATTGCCGGTGCAAGGTATACCGGGACGATATCCTGTTTTACTGGGAGTGACAATAATGGAATCGTCAAAGAGAAAATTATAGCCAGCAGCAAATAACAGCGGTTAAAGAGAGGCATTTTCTCACACTCCAAAATCAGATGATAAACAATAATCAGTATTCCTGAACAGACCACCGATTTGATAAGATAGCTAGTCATTGTTTTTCCGGTTTAATTCGTCATTGATGATTTCCCGCAACTGTTCTAATTCCTGAGTTGAAAGGTTGGTATCCCTGGCAAAAAAGGAGCCAAACTGTGCCGCCGAGTTGTTAAAGAAGTTTTTAATCAGTCCATTCACATGGTCCGAAAAGTATGCAGCTTTTGCTACCAGCGGATAGTATTGTCTTGAATTTCCAAAAAGGGTGTATGCCACAAATCCTTTATCCTGCATTCTTTTCAGCAGTGTAACCACCGTTGTCGACGCTGGCCTGGGCTCCGGGAGGGCGTCAATAAGTTCTTTCAAAAATACTTTTTCATGCTTCCAGATCTGCTCCATGATTTGCTCTTCCGCTTTGCTAAGACTCATTGTATCTACAATTATGTTATTGACTCTACAAATGTAGAGAATAATTCCAAAATTCCAATTATTTATTGAAATATAATCGTGTATAATGTTTTTGTTAATTTGTTCAGATTCCGCAGCCTGCTCATTATTATACGAACCTTTGCAAAAGCGGATCAGCCAGAAAGAATCGTGCAAATCCGTATGGAGCATTATGATCTTACTTTCAAACTCCGTTGCTATGTAACGCTTTCTGCAAGGTTCCCTGACTTTGAAATGGAGTTCGAAGATGCCATTATCATCTATCACAACGTTCCGCTGGTAATATCTAAAACACAAGAGTTAAATTCATCCCAAGAAATTTAATACATTAACATTATTTTATTAATATATTTGATACGTAAACATTGTATTACAAAGAATGAATAAAGAAATTTTAAAAGAATTAGTGGATCATTTGTCCGATTTCGATCATGACTTTCAGGGGGTCCAAGGGTATACCATGGCAGATTTTGTGGGCTATTTGAATGCGCGGGTTGATAGTAAACCCTCCGAAATCAGGAACCTTGGAGGCACAGAAGAAAAGTGGGTAAAGGAGCATGTAGATCCCAATACAGAAATTTCGACACTGATCGTCTTTATGTACCGCTATGCGGTAGGATATTTCAAAAAGGCCTTGAAAGACAGTAACATTAACACATTGGATGAGTTTTCGTTTCTGATCGTTTTAATGACTTATCCCAGCCTGAGCAAGACCGAGCTGATTCAAAAACTGATTATGGAAATAACCTCGGGTGTGGAGGTTATAAAACGTTTGCTAAAACGTAGACTGATCGAAGAATTCGCAAATCCCAATGATAAAAGAAGTGTACTGGTTGCCATTACTGCGAAGGGAAAGCAAGAACTGGCAGCACTATTGCCCAAAATGGGCCTCGTCGGGACTGTTGTTGCCGGCAACCTTAACGCTATGGAACTAACAACCTTATCTTATCTGCTGCGCAAGCTTGATTATTACCACAACGACATCTTTTTAAACAACAGAAATTTAAGTCTCGAAGAACTCAGTGAGAAGAAAAAAAATATGTAAAAGATGATTTCTTTCGCGTTTGAGCAAGTTTTTGACTAATAAAAAAACTACATAATTTCCAGAAAATCTGACAAATATAAAGTGCAAAATATATGAATAGCAATAATAAAAAAGTACTGGTGTCAGGCGCAAGCATTGCCGGACCTACACTGGCATTTTGGCTGACCAGATATGGTTTTGATGTGACGGTGGTCGAGCGGTCAAAATCGTTGAGGCTTGGCGGACAGAACCTTGATGTAAGAGGTGCTGGCCGCGCCATTATCAGGATGATGGGACTGGAAGAACAAATCCTGGCGGCAAATACCGGGGAGATTGGCCTTCAGTTTGTAAACAGCGAAAATAAAGTTCAGGCTGCCTTTCCAGCAGATGGCCCTGATAGCTTCACAAGCGAGGCCGAAATCTTGCGCGGCGACTTGGTTAATATCCTCTATGACAGTACCAAAGGAAATGTAAAGTATATTTTTGGTAAATATATAACAGCAATTGACCAGCATGAGGATAGCATAACGGTAACATATAACCAAGGCGATTCAGAAGTTTTTGATCTGCTCATTGCCGCTGATGGTGTAAGATCTGCTACAAGACAGTTAATTTTTGGCGATGAGCCGGAAATTAAATTTGTCGGACTTTATAATGCCTGGTACACAATTCCTAAAAAAGAGACCGATACCCAATGGGCACGCTGGTACACAGCTCCCGGATCAAGGGTCATGATGATCCGCCCGGATAATCAAGGCACTGTGCGAGCGTCATTCAGTTTTCTTTCTGACGACACAAGCTATCAGAAGTTATCAAACAGCGAACAGAAAAAGATCCTGAAAGAAAAACTTTCAGGTGCCGGCTGGGAAGCAAAACGTCTGGCAGAAGAAATCGAAAAAAATAACGATGTCTATTTTGATAGCGTAAGCCAGGTACTCGCACCCCGATGGTTCAATAAACGAGCAGGAATGATCGGAGATGCAGCCTATTGCCCTACTCCGCTCACCGGTATGGGCACCACCCTAGCCATTACAGGCGCGTATCTGCTGGCCGGAGAACTTGCAAGAAATGGTAAGCATGAAGATGCATTTGCAGCCTATGAAAAACGTATGCGTCCATTTGTAGAAGATGTTCAGCGCTTACCGCCCGGAGTTCCGTGGCTTGCACATCCAAAATCAAAATTTGGTGTAGCAGTGGTTAATACGGTAGCTGGCATCCTGGCAAGCAGTCCTGTGAAAAAAATCAGTAAACTAATTAGCAGCAAGGAAAAAGACGTTACGAAAGATAAAATAGAATTGCCAGATTTTAATAAATAGTAATCTTACAGGATTTGATCGTATTATTAACCACTTAGTATGTACTTATCCTGGGGTTTGACAAAAGCTAAGCCCGACAGTTCATAAAAACCATCGGATAACCAAAATAACTTTTCACCAAAAATGAAAAACAAAAGCCTTGATAGCACATTTTATAGATTCTATCGGTCATAGATTACCGTCGAATTTATTTCACAGCTGTCGGTTCTTTCACTTCCTGCCCGATCACCACATCATTAAATACAATCCCTTCTGCGTTGGTGAAACTCATAGCAGTGGCGCACGAATCAATGCGAACATTGGAAAAATGGATATTGCTTACTTTCCTGGTAGGATATCCCTGAATAACAAGTCCTGCATGGCTTGCAGCTTTAAAGCTCAGATTTTCAATAAAAACATCGCGGATATCAGTTTCAAACCCTTTTCCTTCGCCATGATAGAAAGATGTAATAAAAACACCATCTTCAACATGATCAAACGCTACGTTGTTCACATAAATATTCCTGATAAAACCTCCGCGATCCGGATTGGATTTCAGATAGATACCTCGCTTGCAATAACCACCATACGTACAATTCTCAACAAAAACATTTTGCACGCCGGCAGACATTTCACTGCCGATCACAAGGCCATGCAAACCTTTAAAGCGGCAATTACGAATGATAATATTTTCCGAGCTTATACCCGTTTTCCGACCTTCGTGATCCCGGCCTGCTTTCACTGCGACGTTGTCGTCGGCATTGTTAAAATCAATATCTTCAATAAGGATATTTTTTGAATACTCCGGATCGAAGCCGTCATTATTCTTGTTAAATGCATCAAACTTCACTTTTCGCGCAATAATATTCTCAGATCTTAAAAGGTGAACGCACCAGAAAGGAGAGTTTGTAATTGTAACACCTTCAATCAAAATATTTTTACACTCAAAAAACTGAATCAACTGTGGTCGCAGATAGGAGCCGTCACCAAAATTGCGATCTTTTAACGGAACATCTTCATGGTTCATCTTTCTGCTCAGTTCCTGTGCTGGCTTCTGCTTATCATACCATTTCGAAAAACCTTCCTTACCGTTTCCATCGATAATTCCTTCACCGGCAATTGTTACATTTTCAGCCTGATAGGCATAAATTAGCGGACTATAATTATTGATAAAAGTACCTTCCCAGCTCGTCGGCACGACTGGTAAATAATCTGCCGCGTTGGTACCAAAAATAAGTTTTGCTCCTTTCTGAATTTCCAGGCTTGTATTGCTCACCAAATGAATAGGTCCATTCACAATGTATACGCCAGCTGGAATGACAATTTTCCCTCCGTTTTTCTCTTTACAGAGCAAAAGTACTTTGTCAAACGCCGGTTTAGCATTGGTAGAAGAATCTCCCACAGCTCCAAAATCAGTTAGGAGCAACGTATGATCAGAAATTTTCGGCTCCGATATATTCTTTAAAATTGCATCTCTTTTTTCAGTTCTGGACATTTCTTTTTTATCGGGAGCGTTACACGATACAAGGACGAAAACACTTACAGTCAGCAGAATACAAAATTTCATCAAGATTACCGTTAGTAAGGTGACTACGTACATTTTAAATATCCGCCCGATCATTGCAGTGAACAATCAAGCAGGTTACATGATCAAGACGCATCTTTTTATAATTGACACTAACGATATATCATGTTTTTTTTCATTCGATTGAGAACTTGGCATAAAAAAGAGCAATTAAAATCTACAACTGTCGGTAAATATCTTCCCATCTGCTGCTATCTTGATCTTTGAATTTCAGATGGTTTTCTCTATCAGATATTTCTGTCGCCATGTTTGACGGAGATTTTGCTATTTTAAATTTCCATATTACATAGCCCCTACACTTTGTCCAGTGTAAAGATTTTTTCAAGTTGTTTTTGATTCACCCATTGTGGAGTGTTTTTCATAACAAAATTGCGTAAAGAAACAGCAAAAGGATTCTTTAAATGTGCAAGCTTACCTATACGCCAGCTGGTATCCACAATGTAATGCGCCTTTTTCATTCTGACCGAAGGGTATACATCAATGGTATCGGCGATCGAATAGCGTTGCAGCAATTGCCCAAAAACGTATGCATCCTCAATAGCCTGGCATGCCCCCTGCCCAAGATTAGGCGTAGTGGCATGGGCGGCATCTCCCATCAGACACAGGCCGTCGCGACTCCATTGTTGTAATGGTTTCAAATCAAAAAGTGGTGCCATGATCCAGCTTTCTTTGGGCGTTGCCTGGACAAGAGCAGCTGCCAGCGGATGAAAATACGCTAAAAAAGGTACTATATCCGACCGGATGTCAGCAAGCTGGCTATCCAACAGCATATACCAATATATTTGCCGCGTGTTCAGCCGGACAAAGCCAAACCGCATACCTTTCCCCCACGCTTCATTGAGTTCATGATGATATGCTTCCGGTAATTCATAATCAGCGACACCACGCCAGCAAGTCTGCCCGGCATCTCTGATTTCATTTTCTAAAAAAAAGGTATTCCGAACGCGGGATCTAAGACCATCTGCTCCGACTACATATTCTGAATCAACCTTCGTGCCATCTTCAAAATACATCGAGTAAGCACTTCCCAACTTTGCAATATTCTTAAGGCGCTTCCCCAATATGATATGATCTGCGCCGACAGCCTCAACAAGAACACGATGCAGGTCTGCTCTGTGAATAGCCACATTATGAAGTCCTGTACGATACTCAAAACTGGCAAGATTATTCGAAGATAACTTTGTCAGATCGGGCCTCGTAAGATTCATGATCGAAACTCGATTCCCCAATCTGGCTACCGGCTCATCGATACCCCATTGGCTGAGCGCTTGCATGGCATTGTTGGCAATGATAATTCCTGCCCCCACGACTTCCAGCAAAGGAGCACTTTCATAAATTTTAAAAGGAATATTAACTTGCTTCAATGCCAGAGCGGTAGTCAACCCGCCTATCCCTGCCCCAATTATTGCAACTTCCATTGTTGATTATTTGTTGGTTATAGCTGCAAAGTTGAGGCACGATTGACCATAAAGACGTTAACCTAAGTTAATTAATGATCCTCTTCCGGATACGGCTTAATGATTGCGGCGTGATGCCAAGATAAGTAGAGATATATTTCAGCGGAATTTTTCTGATCACTTCCGGACATTTACTGAGCAACATTGAATATCGTTGCTCAGGACTGTAAAATAACAGGTCCTCTATCCGACGTTTCGCTTCCAGAAAACAGATGTCAGCGATGGTCCGGCTGAATCGCGTCCAGAAAATATCACTGTCGATCAACCTATCCAATCTTTCTTTTTCAAAAATAAATACTTCTGTATCAACGATGGCTTCGATAATAAACATTGACTTTTTCTGCATGATAAAGCTCTCATAATCACCAAAAAAATCGCGGTCAACCTGTAACAAGAAGCTAATCTCTTCCCCCATATCATTTACACAATAAGTCCTTAGTGCGCCACTAACAATACAACCAAGCTGATTGCAGATCCTATCCCCCCGAAAAAGAATGTCCCCTTTTCGATAACTTTTCTTTTCGGATATAGACAAAAATTCTCGCAGCCGTTCTTTGCTGAGCCCTGTTCTTTCGGCCAGGCAGGATTCAAAAAACATAAAAACCAATTTATTGTGTTGGGCAAAAGTGTTGGAAGTTGTACTGATACACAAATAAAATCACTAAAAATATTCTTTCTTTAAACCAGAACTACCTTAAAATAGATAGTTTAGTTATCCTCAATAAATTCTACTTAAAAGTCCGTATTTTGATACAGGTTTTTTAAACGATGAGAAACTTTTATGTCTTTCCTGGCTTTAAACCTGTTCTAATCAAAAGCGAGGTTCCAGATCAATCAGCCATCTTACACACCAAAACCAATTACCTGCCGTTGACTACGCCCGCTGTGCAGCATTTCCAAATCTGCTCATCGGGGTTTCGGTTTTGCAGCTTTCTGAATTTAGACCGACTATCCCGGGATGTCCGTCAGAAAACAGTACACAAATAATTTTTGACACATTTGTGTCAGGTATGACTTCCCTTTATGCCCCACCTTTGTAATGTCAAAACAATATGATACTGCAATGGAAAAGAACATATTACTGATTCTGGGCCACCCATCAGAAAATTCATTCAGCAATGCGCTGCTTGACGCCTATCGGACAGGTGCGGAAAGTGCAGGAGCCCACTGCAAAACCATTTACATTTCAAGACTGGATTTTGATGTAAACCTTTCCGACGGATATAAAAACGGCGAGGTAATGCCGCTCGAAAAAGACCTGGCTGATGCACAGGATCTGATCAAATGGGCCGATCATGTCGTGATGGCCTATCCCAATTGGTGGGGTTTTATGCCCGCTATCACCAAAGGTTTCATTGACCGTATATTCCTGCCCGGCTTCGCTTTTAAAAACCACTCCGGAAAAATATTTCCTGAAAAACTTCTGAAAGGAAAAAGTATGCGTCTCCTGGTGACGATGGATACACCAACCTGGTGGTTTTATATTATTTACAGAGCTTCACAGTATCAAATACTTAAAGATATCGTGTTCGGCTATGTCGGTTTTGATCCAATCCGCTTTTCTACTTTCGGTTTTATCAGAAAATCAACTCCTGAACAGCGAGATAAATGGTTGAAGAAAGTCCAGCGCTTAGGGAAACAATTTCGATAACCTGCCATTTTTTTTTCAACAAACTCTCCTGTTCCTTGTCCTATCTATCCACGGGACAATCGTAAACAGTTCTGTGGAGACATAGTTCAAGTTAAGCAGCTGCTTCAAATCGCAGAAAAACAAAACGTATCCATTAAGTTTTTAACTTTTCAATTCAAAAAAATGACTGTCAATATTTTTGAACCGGCTATGATCGGTTCCTTAAAATTAAAAAACCGGATCGCTATGGCCCCGATGACGAGGGCAAGAAATGAGGATGGTATTCCCAATGAAGACAACGCCATATATTACGCTCAGCGTTCTGGTGCAGGATTGATCATCACAGAAGGAACGGCTATTTCAGACACAGCAAAAGGAGTGTTGTACATTCCCGGGCTGTACAAATCCGGGCAAGTGCAGGGCTGGAAAAAAGTGACGGACGCTGTGCATGACAAAGGCAGTACGATATTTACACAGCTGTGGCATGTAGGCAGGGTCTCCCACACCTCCAACCAGCCTGATGGCATAAGCCCGGTTGGCCCGTCGGATATTCAGGCAGGCAGTTCTTTCGCATGGGGATTTGATGAGCACGGAAAGGAAGGTTTTGTACTTTCTTCCAAACCAAGGGCTCTTTTAACCTATGAGGTGAAACAGGTTGTTAATGATTTTGCCGAGGCAGCAAAAAATGCAATTTCAGCAGGTTTTGATGGTGTAGAACTGCACGGTGCCAATGGTTATCTGATCGAGCAGTTCCTCAATCCATTTGTAAACAACCGTACAGACGAATACGGAGGAAGTGTAGAAAACCGGGCAAAGTTTTTGCTGGAAGTCGTTGATGCCTGTATAGCGGTTATCGGCAATGAAAAAGTTGGCATAAGACTTACGCCCTATGGTGGCTTGGGGGATTTGCCGCATTACGATGAAATAGAAGCCACTTACCAGTATCTGGCAAAAGAATTGGCTAAGAGAAATATCGTCTACATTCATATCATGGACCAGCAGTCTAAGGGCAGTCATGCTTTACCTCAGGGATTTATTGAACGCTTCCGCTCCTGGTATGACGGCGTCATCATTCTCGCAGGAAGCATGGACAGGGAAAAGTCAGAGCAGCTTATTAATGCGGGAACGATCGATATCGCAGGTTTTGGAGAACCGTTTATAGCCAACCCTGACCTGGTGGAGCGCCTGCAGTACAACTGGGATCTTACCCCTGCCAACCGTGATCTGCATTATGGCTTAGGCTCTCATGGGTATACAGATTGGAAAACATATCAAACAGCCATCTAACGCATATCAGGTGAAAATATGAAAGCGCTGATTATTGGAGCCACCGGGGCTACCGGAAAAGATTTGATAAATGTTCTTTTAGCGGACAACGCCTACCACCAAATCGTAATATTTGTTCGCCGTCCAAGCGGAATGAAACATCCCAAACTCGTTGAGATTATTACCGATTTTAACAAACTGAATGAAATATCGGTCGATATCAAAGGTGATGTGTGGTTTTCCTGTCTGGGAACTACCCTGAAAACCGCAGGCTCAAAGGAAAAGCAATGGCAAACCGATTATGAGATTCCCGCAAGGTTCGCTGAAATCGCCAAAAGAAACGGGGTCAAAAGCGCAGTGCTGTTATCTTCTTATGGAGCCTCAGCAAACAGCCAGGTCTTTTATTCCAGCATAAAGGGCAAATTAGAAGCGCATATTTCCAGTCTGGCATTTGCACAATTCATTATTATTTTCAGGCCGGGCGTATTGCTGCGGGAAGAGACCGACCGGATTGGAGAAAGGCTCACAGTCAGTGCATTAAAATTATTGAATGGTTTCGGACTTGCGTAAATTCCGTCCATTACCTACCAGGGAACTCGCTGAAAAAATCGCAAAAGCCCCAAAACTGATGGGTTCAGGAATTCATGTCATCGAACTGGATCAAATTCCAGCAATATAGGTTCAGGATTCTAATGTTATCGACGCAGAATTTAAAATTCAATAACAGATTCCCTGTCCATAACTTCGCTTTCAAATTCGTCTCACCATTGCCGTTGTGCCTTTTAGTCGTTTAAGCTGACAGGTATGTGACATCGTTTTTTACGATTTACGCTAAAATTTGAGGGCATGGCTTTTGCAATAGTAAGGTATTACATTAAAAATCGACAATATGAATACTGAAAAAGCCATTTTGGCAGGCGGTTGCTTCTGGGGGGTGGAAGAACTTTTCAGACACCAGCCAGGTGTGATTTCAACGGTGGTTGGATACACCGGCGGCGATGTTCCCAACGCTACGTACCGGAACCATGGAACGCACGCAGAAGGGATAGAGATCACATTCGATCCTTCAAAATTAACTTATCGTGGACTTCTCGAATATTTTTTTCAGATACACGATCCGACAACGCGCAACAGACAAGGGAACGATATTGGCACATCTTATCGCTCCGCAATTTTTTTCCTGGACGAAACCCAACGTGAAGTCGCCGAGACACTGATTGCAGAAATGGAGCAATCCGGTATATGGCCTGGTAAGATCGTTACCGAAGTGGTGCCGGCAGGCGATTTCTGGAATGCCGAAGCCGAGCATCAGGATTATTTACAAAAACACCCTGGTGGTTACACCTGCCATTTTGAAAGACCAAGCTGGAAAATAAATTGATGATGTGACATAAGTTCGCATTCGTTTTGAAGGAGGGAAATTTCATAACACAGCGATAAAAAAACGGCCTTGAAATGTAAATTTCAGGGCCGTTTTGCTATAACTGCTGGCTATGCAAGTTTTAGAAATTATGCCCCGGCCAAATCTTTTACCAAAGCCTGCTTCACCAGACTCATAATGTATTCCAGATTTCTGGTATCATTTACCCTGAGCTCATAATCGCCGTTGCCCCAATGTCCTACGTTGGAAACATCTCTGGTCAACTTTTTTGGATCATCCAGCTTTCCGATTTTCAGATTGATCCAGAATTTCAGTTCTGATTTTAAAACCAATACATCTGCAAATACTTTTCCTTTGTGGGTAAATCCGACAACCATTTTCTGCGGTTTTATATCAATATCGGCTCCGAGATTCAGTATCGCATTTTTGTATGTTTCATAGAGTTCAACGGTCGATTCGCTCTTACCCTGTAAATGGTCTTCCTCCGAATACGTTTTAATTTCCTTGGCCAGCTTGCTAATTTCTGATCCTTCACTCCTCTGCATCAATCCGATACTCGGTGCAGATTTCGACTTTTTGATCTGATTAATCGTGATTATGTCATGCTCAAATTGCTTGATTTCCCACAACTCTATTCCCAAGTCCTTGAAATTGGTCGATTGCTTCTGAAAATCAGTAAATGACGGAGATACGAAAATGATCCGGCTTTGTGACCAGTCTACATCTGTTCGTTTAAGACTTTCACCATGCACTTCATTATACTCAACAATAAAATCTGCTCTGTAATCCAGCATCAGATTGAGATACGAAACACCCTGATCCACCACACTGTAATTCTGGCTGCGTTTGTATTCTATAATCACAAATGCATTGCTCTCCTGATCAAAAGCCAGCGTATCAATCCGGCGGCTCTGTATCGAGAACTCTGATTTGACCAGTTTTAAACTGCTGAGCAACTCCAAGTTTTGTTCAAAGAGGTTTTGAATTTCACGTTCCAGTTTGAAGGGGATTTCGCGGAGGGTGGACAGGGTTTGTTTGTTGTTTTTGAAGATCTGCATACTGTTCTAGTTAATTGCGCTACTCATAGCTGTCCGCCAACCCCTTTGAATTTATCAATAAAGGCACTAATTTTTTGAAATACACTCTGCTTTTTGATCAAATACTGCGGGTTTAAAGGACTCATTTTTGGTAAAAGTGAATTGAGTTCTGTTCCGTTTTCGCTGGCGTATTCACGTTTTAAGGCAGAGGTAATATAACGCCTTGCAGTCTCCTGATGCAGATTCTCATCCTCAATCAATTCCGATGCCTCTGATTTTAGTTTACCTTGTGCATAGGCGTAAAACGAATCGATAATATTTGCCTTTTCCTTAATGGTGTCAAGATCCGTTTCATTGATAAAATCTACTACCAGACTTTCTTTTGTCCTGTTACCAACACTGGCCCGAATGATCCTGCGCATCTCCTCTATTAAAGTAGCTTTATCCTTGGTCTTTTTGTTGTGCTCAAAAAGTAATTCAAGGATATAGTCCAGATTTATTTCCTGTGATTTGAGCAGGTCTATTTCAAATACAACATCATCCCAGTCAATTTTTGATTCAGCTGATTCTTTACCCTTTTTATCACGTCTTAACCAATCCCGAATGTCATTGTAGGTGGAACGGTAATCCTGAATGCTACGCTCTGGCAGCACTTCCACGTTCTGCATTGCTGCAATGTCTTCGTCTGTTACGAAATGCATACTTTTAAACGCTTCAACAGCTTTACTATCAGACAGGTCAACGGCCTGAAGTTCCCTCAAATTGGTGAACTCATCATAGTTCTGAAGTATGTTTTCCACGCGCAGATACTCGCCAAACAGCTTCGAAAACTCCTTTTTATCCTTTTCCAGTACAATGGCATCCGGATCAGGAAATCGTTCATTCAACTCTTTTACAACTTCTATATAACCCCTGCGGGCTTCTCCTGTGGTCATGTCGGTGAAACCTTCCAAATATTCTTTGTAGCTTTTTTCCAGCACGACGTTTTTCGTGTTTTTATCACCAAAAAGCGTAATGGCCTCAATGGTTGCCTGCTCCAGATCCCGGAAAGTAACCACATTGCCAAAGGTCTTTGTTGCATCATAAATCCGGTTGGTCCGAGAAAATGCCTGCATCAAACCATGATAACGCAGGTTTTTATCTACAAATAGGGTATTGAGTGTAGGCGCATCAAAACCGGTAAGGAACATCCCCACCACGATCAACAGGTCAACATCCTTGTTTTTTACGCGCTTGGCCAGGTCTCGATAGTAGTTCTGGAATTCTTTGCTCTCCACACCAAAGCTGGTTTTGAACATGACGTTGTAATCGTGGATTACTTCGGTCAAAAACTCCTTGGAACTCAAATCCATGGCGGCAGGCTCAAAAGTTTCATCCACTATTTCACCTACGGCGCTTTGTTCTTCGTTCGCAGCATAGGAGAAGATAGTTGCAATTTTCAGCGGCTTGTCACTTTCCTTTTGCAAACGGTTCAACTCCTGGTAATAACACTTGGCGGCATCCACGCTGCTCACGGCAAACATGGCATTGAAACCACTGTTTCCACCTTTTGATCTGTGCGTTTTTACCCTGAAATTCTGCAAGATGTATTGCGATATCTCCCGGATTCGAACCGGATGCAGCAAAGCTGTTTTGTTTTCGGCCGCCGTTAGTTTTTTCTCGTCTTGTTCTGTTTCTATGCCTTTGAATCGTGGGCGAACATCGTTGTAATCAACCTTGAACTTCAATACCTTTTCATCCCGAATGGCGTCGGTGATAACATAGGAATGCAATTCCCGCCCAAATACACTGGCGGTAGTTTCTGCACCTAAAGCATTCTTTACAAATATGGGCGTTCCTGTAAAACCAAACTGGTAGAACTTTTTAAACTTTCTTTTAAGGTTCTTTTGCGCTTCGCCAAATTGAGAACGATGTGCTTCATCAAAGATGAATACCACCTGCTTTTGATAGATGGCCAAATCCCCCTCATTTTTCATGAGGTTATTCAATTTTTGAATGGTGGTGACAATGATTTTATTATCATCCTTCTCAATGTTTCGTTTTAATCCTGCCGTACTGTCTGAGCCATTCACACTATCCTTCGAAAAGCGCTGGTACTCTTTCATGGTTTGAAAATCCAGATCTTTCCGATCTACCACAAAAAACACTTTGTCAATAAAATCGAGCTGTGTGGCCAAACGAGCCACCTTAAAACTGGTTAGGGTTTTGCCTGATCCGGTGGTATGCCAGATGTACCCACCGCTTTCTACCTTTGACCAATTTTTAGCCTGGTATGAGCTGGCTATTTTCCATAAAATACGTTCTGTTGCCGCAATCTGATAAGGCCGCATAATAAGCAGCGTATCACTCGTATCAAATACCGAATAGGTGAGCAATACATCCAGCAGTGTTTTTTTCTGAAAAAAAGTGACCGTAAAATCCTTCAGGTCTTTGATCAGGGTGTTATCCGCCCTTGCCCAGTTCATGGTGAAGTCGAAGCTGTTTTTGTTACGTTCAACGGTGTTGGCAAAATAACGGGTATCCGTACCGTTTGAGATGACAAAAATTTGCAGGTATTTAAACAGTGAACTTTCACTGTTCAGGCTCTCTTTGGTATAGCGATGCACCTGGTTAAATGCTTCCCTGATGGCAACACCCCGTTTCTTCAACTCTACTTGTACCAACGGAAGGCCATTTACCAATATCGTGACATCGTAACGGTTTGCATGCGTTCCCTTCTGGGCAAATTGTTTGATAACCTGCACTTTATTGCGGGCAATATTCTTTTTATCAACCAGGTAAATATTCTGGATATGCCCATCGTCAAAAACAAAATCGTAGATATAATTGTCGTGTATCTTTCTTGTTTTCTCCACCAGGTTATCGCTGGGTTTGTCAAGATATTCCTCTACAAACCGTTTCCATTCACCATCCGTAAACGCCATGTTGTTTAGCGTTTGCAGCTGTATGCGTACATTGCCCAGCATGGCTTGCATGTTAGTAAGCTCTGCCGGATTTTCATAGCCTTGGTTGACAAGGTCTTCCAGAAATTCCCGTTCAAGGGCTGTTTCCGTTTGATAAGCCGCCGGCGGGTCATTCCAGGCAGAAAACTTGGTATAGTTGTCGAGGACAATGAAATTGTTTGATTCGGCTATGGGTGTATATGTGCTCATTAATTTTCTTAAGATTTGAAAAGTTTGAGAATCTCTGTATTCTCCATTAAATATTCTAGAACACGTTTGTTACTGTCAGTGAGTTCAAATACCTCTTCACTTGCATGCTTTGAATGGCTTGAAATATTGATGATGCGAGTCAGATATGAATCTCTTTCACCTGGAGTCCTTTCCGGCAAAAGGTCTCCCCAATTTTGATATCCCATAAAGGTTGAGGTTTTCTCCAATATGTTTCGAAGAAAATTGAAGTGATATTTACTCAATTGGCCAGTTTCAATAGCTTTTTTAATCTCGGATTTAAGATAAAGATGGTATGAAAAAGGAGAATCATTTAATTGGGCTACTAATTCAAAAGTTCCATCATCTAAATTTTTTAAGAGATATTTTTTATAGCGCTCCCCATTAAGTTCGTTGTGTAAAACATTATAAAATAGAGGATTATGCGTAGTAATGATAAATTTAATATTTGAATTACTCGATTTGATTAATCGAGCTACATCAACAGCAAGATCAATCAAATGATTTTCATCTAATGAGCTTACCGGATCATCAATAAATATATACTCTAGTTCATTAAATTTATCTGTACTACGTTCATCGAATTCTACTATATTTAACACATCAATAATTTGTTCCAACAAACTATAAAAAAAACTCCACACAAAACAACTTTCCTCACCTTTGGAGATTTTTACAAAATCAGGTGACTCATCATTGCCGCGCTCAAATGAAAATCGTATCTCTGAGTAATCTTCACTAAAATGAGGAGTCAACTTATCGTTTGTATAATTCTGAAAATTACCAATTATATTTTGATCTTGACCTTCTTCTTCTAGTATCCAATTTGTAAATGTATTTTGCTGAATTTTCAGTGTCGGCTCAGGTGCATTATTGTCCCAGAAAAACAGATCTTCTGTGAATGCATTATAATAGATTACTTTGGTTCCAATAGCTGCTTCTTGCTCTGGTTCTATGTTAGGATCAAGAAGCATTTTAAATTCTCGAGATAACCGCGTTTTGCCAGTGCCATTAAATGCATAAATCAACTGAACTTTTACATCAAGAACTCTTTCGGTTACTGGTCTCCTTGTGTGAGTTGCCCCATTTAAGTTTTGCGCTATTTCTATTAGTGTATTTCCCATACTATGCCACTAAATTATCTTTTGGAAATGCCAGCAACATCTCCCGGTAATACTCATATTGCCTTTTCCGCAGTGCTATCTCCTTTGGCAAACCTTCACTGATTGAGGTCGTCAGCGTATCGAATTTGTCAAGAATGGAAACGATTCGGGCTTGTTCTTCTGGTGAGGGGACAGGAATTTTAAATTGTCTCAAAGTTGTAAGATTAAGCATACCATAATTCCGCATTTCGGATTTAAAAACTTCGTATTGGTTGGTTAGGTAATAAAAAACATATTTATCATTTACAAATGAAGTATTTGTTGATTTAATGCTGGCAATATTCTGATTCGTTGCGGCTTGAAATTCTAAATATGCTGTTTTAAAAATAGTTGCACCTACCAAAGCCATTAAAGTAGAGTCTTTATTTAAAAGTTTTGCACTCGACTTTTTCAGTCCTAATTCCGTTATGTAATTATTAGCTGAATAGACTGACTCATTATTACAAGATTCCGATTTAAGCCAAGGAATACTTCCCCCGTCCCAATACTCTTTTATAGATGTTGCCGGTGTTCCGCCAGAGGTTATTTCAAAAAAATCTCTATCCCCCAATGTCTTCCAATCCACTTCTCCCTCCTCAAAGCTCAACAATTGCTCACGATAGTAGCTATACTGCTGGTTACGGGCTGAAAGCTCTGCCGAAAGCTCTGCTGAAAGCTCCATAAATGTGTCGAGAATAGCAACTATTTTTTGTTGTATTTCGAGAGATTTTTTAGGATTGTCTGGGCAGGGAATGGGGATATTAAATTTGTCAGTATCAGGTATCGAAATCTGAGGCATCTGCATTCTACTGGCAATATTCCGAAAATAAGGCTCTTGAATTTTTAAAAAATGATAAACATACTTAATGCTTAGATTTTCGTTCGTGGAATGATATGACCACATCTCATTTTTATGAGAGAATGGTTTATCGTAATACTCAAATTCTATAACTCCTCGCGATTTTACTATGATTGAGGGCTCTTTGTTTATGTCTTTTAAGGGGATATCGTCATAATCAAAAAATGCTATTGTTTTACCTCCTGCAAAAATTTTCAAGGGAGCATCGTTTTTGTGCAATTCTTTCATTTGACCGGCAGTAATACTCGTCCCTTTCGTACGAACGAGAACTTTCCCCAAAGGCTTCCACTCCACCTCAACCCCATCCAATAATTTCTCTAAATAACTCATAGTTTATCGTTTTCAGGTGGCAGTTGTTTTTTTATCATTTTATCAAAATCACTTTCAAACAACCTGTCCTGTTGTATTCTGTATTTTTCAAATTCGGTTTCGGCATAAGCTTTGGCTATTTCAGCCGTTACTTCGCCTGCATTTTGCAATATTTTTCTATCGGTGGCTTCAATAAATCTATTCAACCGTATTTCCCAATCTTCCATGGTCATGGGAAGTTGTCTCAGCGCCATATCTTCCGCTATGTCTAAATAAGCAGATACCAAACGCTGTAATTGCTGCATCTCCTTTTCTGATAAATAGTTTTTGGCAACACTTACATCAAACTTTTGAATTTTACCTTTTGGCGCATCCTTCCAGGTGGTCAACCCCATATTTTCCTTCTGGTGATCAGCCCGGTTTATAATGAGTTCGGCGGCAGTGTTGCCATGTATGGCCCAATGCAATTTGTTTTGTACGGTGGCAAAAAAACGTTGGGTGGCCTGTGCGGTCACATCATAATCAACAGCAGTGCTATAAATGTCTGTAATTTTCTGATAGAATTTTCGCTCACTCAAACGGATTTCTCTGATCCGTTGCAGCTGTTCTTCAAAGTATTTTTTTCCGAGAATGGTGCCGTCATTTTTCAAACGTTCATCATCCATCGCAAAACCTTTGATGGTAAATTCCTGCACAATCTGGGTCGCCCATTTTCGAAAGATTACAGCCCGCTCAGAATTCACTTTATATCCAACCGCAATGACAGCCGAAAGATTGTAGTGTTGTGTGTTGTACGTTTTACCATCTGTGGCAGTTATCCGAAAATTCCGGATAACTGAATCTTTATGTAATTCGCTGTCGCTAAATATTTTTTGAAGATGATCGCTAACGGTTCTTACGTTCACATCATAAAGCGTTCCCATCATTTTTTGCGACAGCCAGATATTTTCATCCGCATAGATAACATCTACTCCACCGTCGCCGGCAGCCGCAATAAAGGTTAAGTATTCCGCGGCAGAAGACCTTACCATTGACTTTGGATTTGACTTCCCTTTGCTCATGTTCAGGCTTCTATTTCAGCTATGATTTTATCAATATCTGCACGCAGCGCATTTATCCTCTCTACCGTTTTGGCAACTTCCGTGTTTAGTAGAGCAATATCCACCTGTTCCCGGTTATCTTTCCCCTCCACGTATGAACTCACAGAAAGATTGTAATCGTTTGCCGCGATAAGGTCATTGTCAATAGATTTGGCTATATGTTCAACATCTGCTTTGCTGTCAAACATTTCCATAATCTTTTCAATGTGCCTGTCTTCCAGCACATTGTTGTTGGTTACTTTTTTAAAGAAGTCTTCACCACTTACATTAATAAACTGGGTTTTAGTGTCCGTTTTATTCTTTGCCAGCACAAGAATGTTTACGGCAATGGATGTGCCGAAGAACAGGTTGGGTGCCAGGGAAATAACGCTTTCCACAAAGTTGTTATCAACAAGGTATTTCCGAATCTTCTGTTCGGCACCACCACGGTAAAAGATGCCGGGAAAACAGACAAGGGCCGCCCTGCCTTTGCTGGAAAGATAACTGAGCGCATGCAGCACAAAGGCAAAATCCGCTTTTGATTTGGGCGCCAGCACACCAGCCGGAGCAAAACGGTCGTCGTTGATCAGCGTTGGATCATCGCTGCCAATCCAATTGATGGAGTACGGCGGATTGGAAACAATTGCATCAAAAGGCTTTTCATCTCCAAAGTGGGGATCTATCAGCGTATTACCCAGCGCAATGTTAAACTTGTCGTAGTTGATGTTGTGCAAAAACATGTTCATACGGGCGAGGTTGTAGGTCGTGTGATTTATCTCCTGCCCGTAAAAGCCTTCTTCAATAATATGGTTATCGAAATGCTTTTTGGCCTGTAACAATAAAGAACCGGAACCCGCCGCAGGGTCGTAAATTTTATTGACGGACGTCTGCTTGTGCATGGCCAGCTGCGCGATGAGCTTGGAAACGTGCTGCGGCGTGAAATATTCACCGCCCGATTTCCCGGCATTGGCGGCGTAATTGGAAATAAGGAATTCGTAAGCATCGCCAAAAAGGTCAATCTGGTTGTCTTCAAATTCTCCAAAATTGAGTCCCTCAATGCGTTTTAAAACCTTTGCCAAGGTGCTATTTTTATGTTCAACGGTATTGCCAAGACGCGTACTTGTTGTGTCAAAATCAGCAAACAGACCTTTGATGTCTTCTTCGGAAGGATAACCGTTTGCTGAACTTTCAATCGCATCGAAAATGGCTTTCAGATCCGTATTCAGATTTTTATTGGTATTGGCTGTTTTAGCGATGTTTACAAAGAGCTGGCTGGGATAAATGAAGTACCCTTTTGTTTTAATCGCATCGTCTTTTATTTCAAAATTTATATCCTCATCTGCAAAGTTGGCATAATCAACACTTTCGTCACCGCCCTCTATAAAATTCGTAAAGTTTTCACTGATAAACCGATAGAAAAGCGTTCCCAGCACAAATTGCTTAAAATCCCACCCGTCTACCGAGCCACGCACATCATTGGCTATTCTCCATATTTGATTTTGTATTTCCTGTCTTTGAATTGTACTTGTCATTCTATTTTTTATGTTGTTATTTTAATAGCTGTTATTCGGTATTCTTAAATAATATTTATCCTAAAACATTTTCAGGGACTTAAACAAATGCAATACCACTTTTCCGTAGTCACTTTGTTTGTAATCGCCTCTCAGTAAATCCGCTATGGACCAGATAAAATTGGCAGTCTCTTTAAAATTCTTCATTCGTTTGGGTTCGTAAAGGAGCAGTTCCTTCATTTTTGTAATAAAAGCATTGGATGCAAAAAATCATTGGTGCTTGTCATCAGGCACATCGATGATGGAGGAAAACAATACCTCGTAGTTAGCTTCAATATTTTTATGAAAAGAGGTAGGCAACCTGGCCCAGTCTCTCAGTTCAACGAGTATTGGTATATTGCTATCGGTAATTTTTTCGCAAAGAGCACCAAATTCATTCATATCGAGTGGCGATAAATCCTGCTTGCGAATGACCAGATCCAGATCACTCCCACTGTGGGCCTTTCCATTTACGCGGCTTCCATACGCCCAAACCTCAATGGGTGTTTCTACGTTTTGAAAAATGTTGACCAATTCTTTTTTGTCTTTTTCTCTCAACAGCATTTATTCTTCATTTTGGTTTTTCAAAACAGTGGCCAGGTCGGTGCCGTCTTTTATAAACTGCGGCAAAAACACAAGCGTTTCGTTCGCAAAATTCACCCCATAATCATGAGCGGTATTGTTTCTGTTGTCACGGTAGTGTAGCCACCGCTCACATTGTTCATCAGTTATTAAATCCCGCAAAACGGCATTCCTGAACACGTTCTTAAATACCATTTTATCAACCTCCTTTGGACTATGAAAATAAGGCTTGATCGCTTTTCGCAACAATTTCCCTGCCTGTTCCAATATGATCTCAAACTCCTTGATGCAAGCAGAACGAAACATATCATATTCTACACTATCAACCTCCGATTTGAGTAATAACGAATGCGCTTTGTCAAGGGCAGCAATACATCTTTCTAAAAATGTTGTATCTATTTTCATCATTTATTTCAATTTCAGGATGATTTTCCCAGGTAGCATCATGCCACTATTGAATTTTGGTGTGCGTCAGTTGCCCATAGGGTTCTTTCCAGTTCTTTGTTGTTACTCATACTTTAAACTACTTCTATATTATTTAATATTTTCTGCAAAAACATAATCCTTTACGGTTCCTCTATACCAAAGTACAATCACAGGAAAACCTATCGTAAAAGTTTGCTACGGTAAGCTATTGAATATAAAATTGTTACTAAACCGCTTTGCAAAGTGCTATTATAAAGCACCCGGACTTTGTGTAATCTTTGGTGTCTTACCGATTTTACATTATTGGCAAGTAAGCTATTTTTGAGGGAAAGTGTCATATTTTTTTATTCGAAGGTGTTTTCCTGATACAGTCAAGGGAAGATACATACGTGAATTTTCCCATATCGTTTGAGTTTACATCCTTCCCATCCAACTATCATCTTAGAAATGGTAATTCTGGACAATGCCGACAACGTTGGCCTCAGGTAAAATAAGAATCGACTGCGTGTTTAGGGGCGAAGCTTTACAAATTGGTATCAATAGCTTGCAGTTTTGCAAAACATGTTAACCCGCGAAAACGGAAAAATCGAAAACAAAAGAATAATTGTCAACACTGCATTCTTTTTGATTCAACACTTTTAAGAAGAAGAGCTTAGGATATTTTGTTTCAGATCAAATTTATTTAAGGTTTCGAACAAATAGAAAAAGAATACCATTTCCTATTTGTTCAAATCCCTCCATCACAAAAAAAGGGAAAAACGATACCGTTTCCCCTTTTCATTTTAAAAATGCAGGTGCTGAATTGTTATTTTAAAAGCGCGTTAAACATAGTCTGCCCTGTTCTACCATTTTTACCTCTTTTCCATTCTCACAACCTGGTGATCAATAGGCTCCACTGTGTTCAGATATGCATAAATAGCTTCAATATCCTGCTGATTCATGCCAGCGTACATCGTCCAGGGCATGGGTGTGTTCAGGTCGCCGGGTGCTACTTTGGGAGAAACATAACTGCTGTCGGCGTAGGCTTTGAAGCGGGCAACAAAAGCTTCTTTCGTCCAGTTTCCAATACCGGTTTGCTTGTGCATGGTAATGTTCGGCGAGCGCATGACGCCGTTCGGACTGGAGAATTCCATTCCTCCGCCAAATTCGGTTCCGGGAACTACGCTCCCTTTTTCTGTTTTGCTATGGCAATCCACACAGCCGGTTGCGGTGATCAGGTACTTTCCGTACGCCACCTGATCCGTTTCTGATGGCAGGCTTGTAAGGGATGCTTCCTTAGGCATTGTGTTGATAATGAAGTTGACAGGAAAATCCGGCTCTGATTCCGGTACATCCTTTTTCACTGCCGGCAGCTCGCGGATATAGGCGATGACAGCATAAATATCTTCCTTATCGAGCTGGCCGAAACGGTGATAGCCCATTACCGGAAAAAGCGCTTTTCCATCCTTATTAACACCTGTTGTGACGGCCCGGAAAATTTCACCGTCCGTCCAACCGGCTAGTGTGTATGGTGTGATATTGGGTGCGTAAAATTTTCCTGGAAAACCCATTTCCTGGGTAAATGCTTCGCCTCCTGCTCCTAGTCCGCCCGAAAGAGGCCCTGCGTAGCGTGACCAGTCGCGGGTACTGTGGCAGTCCATACAAACAGTCACATGATTAGCGAGATATTTTCCACGTTCAACGCGTGCGGCTGTTCTTTCGATTTTGATGTCAAGTGCCGCGCCGGTATTGGGCATGGCCGCTTTCACATAAATCATCGCTGCGGCAACAAGAACCAGCAGGCCGGCAAGAATTTTACCCGTAATTTTTAATGCTTTCATTGTTGTAATTGATAGTAGAGTTTAGTTATTCTTTCGCCACTTTCAGAACATGGCTTTCGCTTGTTTTCAATAAAAATACGCCTGTGGCCAAAGCAGATATATCTACTTTTTAGACCCGGACAATTTCCTGACTGTCTTCAAAATCCTGCCATTTATATCAATAAAATCAACTGATGCGGCATCGCTCTTTTTCCAGTCGATCCAGAGTTCGTTTTTGGCGGGGACAAGGTATGCTACCAACCCTTCGTTGGCATTATTTTTACGGATAATAATCTGCTATATGCTGTTTTTCCATCCCATTCAATGATTTTCAGACGGTAGTACGCATATTTGCCCATATGCATCAGCGAGTCTGCCGCTATTATCAGAACTTAGTCCGTGACTGATAAATACGCCGCAGCAATATTTTTTGCCATCCAGCTGGCTCTGAGGCTGTCTGGCGACGCTTACGTCTTTGCCCCGACCTCCCGGCTATCTTCTGCCTGAAAATTTCATTCGGATTTAAATGGTCATCGGATTTTAGTTCTTTGGTTGAGAACTTTAATACATCATCTTGCTGAATCGCGCCGAACGCTTCGGAAAGCTGTAACTGAACCGTAAAAAGCAGGGAAAGGATTACGGACAGAATGTGGAGGTATGAAATGTATAATTTCTTCATTGAGTAAAGTTTGATAACATTGGGTAAATCAACATATCTTACAACGACTCACTCCGGAAGCAGCAAGAGTGAGTGCCGGACTTATATTGATGCCGGATTTATGTCGACAAAGGAAACCAACAAGGTTACAAAGCACAATAGCAAATTCTTGCTATACGTATGCCCCCTTAACTCAAAAAAACTTTTAACGCCTACCGTTTAATAATTTGCAGCTGATTTTTAGTGCGGTAGCAGAGTTCGCCCATATACGTATGAGTCCCTCAATGCATGTAACGTAAAGCTTCCAGCTTTCTTTGGCAAGAAGCAGAATGCCTGCCTGGCTATACACGCAGGTAAGTTGGTTAAGACCGATTAATGAAGATCATAAAAATAGTAAACGATATTCTTAAAATCGCCGGTGTCTTTTACACCGGATCAAGCGCAGTGACACCTGATCCGGTATAAAAACCAAAGCCCTTTCCGATCTTCGTCAAGAAAAACACTTCACTTATTCAGATCGCAGGCTCTGAACCGGGTCCATTAAAACAGCCTTGAAGGCTTTGTAGATAACTGTAACCAATGCAATAACCAAAGTAGACACCAGCGATAAGGCAAATACCCATATGTCAATATTGATGTGAAATTTGAAGTCTTTTAACCATCCGTTCATGGCCCACCAGGCGACTGGCGCGGCGATGGCAAATGCAACAAGAATCAAAGTCAAAAATTCTTTACCAAAAATCCACAAAATCTGGGGAGCGTTACTGCCTAATACTTTACGAATACCGATTTCTTTTGTTTTTTGTGCAACCATAAATGAAACCAGGCCATACAAGCCTAACGAACCAATGAAGATGGCAATGAAAGAAAACACCTGAATCAATTTCAGCATCCGCTCTTCTGTTTCATAAAACCTGGCGATACTTTCATCCAGAAACCGGGCTTCATAGATCTGATCCGGATAATTTTCATTCCATGCTTTTTCAATAGCGCCAAGCGTATGTTTCGCATTCGTCAAATTCAGTTTAATGGCCAGTTCTGAATAATTCGAAACATAACTGGTGATGGCAACTGCGTTAATATCTTCATGGAAAGAACGGTCATGAAAATCTTTCACCACACCCACAATAGGTGCTGCCACCGAGCCTCCGTTTGCAGCCACAATTTTACCAATGGCATCCTGAGGTGTTTTGATATTCAGTTTTCTAAGGAAAGCTTCATTAACCAGAAATTCTCTGACAGAATCTGCCGGAAAAATATTTCTGCCGGCTACAAGATCCAAACCAAAAGTAGGTACATAATCTGCATCACCTGCCTTGATGCTGGTTTTGAAATTCACTTCTTCCGATTGATTATCAAACCGGATACTATTGTTCCAGGCCTCTTGCGACGACGGTGCTGAAAAGCAAAGCGAGATTTTTTCGACCCCTGCGATTTCAGAGATCTGATCTTTCAAGGTCTTCATTTTTACATTCGTGCTATCGCTGCCCAGTGGCAGCATCACGATGGCTTCTTTGTCAAATCCAAGGTCGGTTTGATTTGTGTAGCGCATCTGTTTGATGATCACCATCATACCGATGATAAGAATCTGTGAAATGGTGAACTGAACGACGATGAGGGTGCGGCGCGTATTGAAACCCCCAATGCTGGCCTGGGACAATTTGCCTTTTAGCGCAGTGATTGGCTGGAACCGGGCCAGAACAAGTCCCGGATAGGATCCTGCAAAAAACGTAACAATAAGCCCCATCGCAAAAATGAATAATACCAAAGAGATATCCGAGAGCGGATTAAGGCTCATACGAATACTGAAAAACGAATTCACCACCGGAAGCAGAAGATAAGACGCCAGCAGCGCGACTACTATCGCAGCGGTTGAGATCAAAAAGGTTTCAGAAATAAACTGCCAGAAAAGCTGTGCTTTTAATCCTCCCAAAACTTTTCTGACGCCAACTTCCTTCGATCTTTTAAATGCCTGGGCAGTGGCCAGATTGATAAAGTTCACACAGGCAGACGCAATCAAAAAGATGCCGATGACAGACAAAATCCATAAGTTTCGTTTTTCCATCTGGCCGTCATACCTGGAATCAAAATGAACCTCTGCCAGTGGCTGTAATTTGTAATGATGGACATTTTTACTGTTTGGACGGTATTTTGTCACATAAGCCGGAAATACTTTTTCGACCTGCGCAACCGAAATTCCCGGACGGAGCAGTACATAACACTGCATGGCATCTTGTATTCCTCCCCAGGAATCGTCGCTCGCCAACCATTCGTTAAAGATTTTAAGACTGGAATAGGAAACAAAAATCCCGGTTTTCCGGTCGGAATTTTCCGGCAGATCTTTCAGAATTCCGGTTACGGTGAAGCCAATTTTGTTATCAAGCCAAAATGATCTGCCAATTGGGTTCTGACTGCCAAAATATTTCCGTGCCATTTTTTCCGTCATGACCGCCGTACCGGGTGCATCCAGGGCAGTTTTTTGATCCCCTTTCAGCAAGGGAAAATTGAAAATTTCAAAAAAGCCAGGCTCTGTAAAGGCAATATCATCTTTGAACTTCCTGAGTTCTCTCCCCTCTTTCAGGGTGATGGACGACTTGTCGAACGTTGCAATTCTTGCCACCTTTTCACCGAAGGTATAATCATTTCTGAAAGCCTTCCCCAGCGGTGCAGGTACACTTCGCTGATAGCTGATATTGTCACGGTGCTGTTCGGTGACGATTCTGTATATCCGGTCAGCATTCGCGTGAAAGTTGTCGACGCTCAGATGGTATTTCACCAGGATAAAAATAAGTATTGCACAGCTCATACCAAGCGCCAGCCCGGCTATATTGATTAGCGTGTAAGCCTTATTTGTTTTCAGGTTTCTTCCCGCGATTTTTAAATAATTCCGGATCATTTGATGGCTGAAAAGATATGTTTGAGGATATTTATTTTTTTGTTTGGCAAGCGGTCGGAGTAGTTTTAAGACATTGAGAATATATCTGCTTCTTGCCTTGGCGGCACCAGCAGTTTCAGACCAGTGTGCATACATTTCCAGCAGATCCCCTTCCACTTCTTCCAGCGTATTCGGATCAGCCATTGATCTCAGAAGGCTGACTGCCCAGCCCGGAGGCGTACGCCTCCCGTCCTGGCTTGCTGAATTTTTTGATTTCATCTCAGGCTCCCATTAATTCCAGCATTTGCGGCGGCAGTGCGCTCCACAAATCCTGACGTGTCTGCTGAACTTCAACAAGGGCTTTTCTACCAAGCGCAGTAACTTCAAAAAAACGCTTTCGTCGCCCGCCTCTTTCAGCTGTTGCTCCGGCCATCCTGGAGGATAGATAACCTTTTTCTTCCAGTCTTTGCAAGGTGGTATGCACGCTGCTGAAACCTACAACCCGCCCCGTCTTGTTTTCGAGCTCCTGCGTGACACTAACCGCGTAGGCATGCTCGCCCAGTATGCCCACAGTAAGCAGAATCACTTCTTCAAATTCCCCTAAAAAGCTACGTTTCATCGTTACATTCGATATGATACTATTATGTCGATAAAATCCTGTGCCAATTTCAGGAAACAGCCTTATTGCGCTGAACAAGCATATTTAAAGAAATTATGCATTGTAACGATGTCCGATTTTGAACGTTTGATGTGCTAAAACGGACATCGCAGATATGCTGCCAACTTACAATTCCCAAGTCTGGGGAACTACATTTTCTCCGACTGCCGAAAACCGATAGCAAATCGCTCTAACAATAATAATTCGTGTCGAATAATGATACATTAAACTGGCTTTGCCGGGGAGCTACTATCTAAATAACTTTATTAACCCCCGGAATTTTAACAACAACATAGCCCAGAAGGAAGCTAAATATTACTGCGGCAGGTCCTACGACTATAAATTTAAATGCGGGATCAATCGTCCAGCTTTTGGCAATTAATGATAGCGATATCAATACCAGAGGATGTAAAATATACACAGCAAAAGAGCAGCGCGCCAGCTTGGTTAACCATGAAGAAGTCGTGTTCCAATATTTTTTTCCAAAAGACAGAAACGCAGTACAAATCATAAAACCGGCAAGCTGTTCCCAGCTCGCGTACAAGAGCGATTCCGGATGAAGACCGCCGCTAAACCATTTCAGAGAGCTATTAAATACAGCTGTTCCAAACAAAAACTTCCATTTCTAAAAAGTATATCGACAAAGTTTAGCGCTATGGCCTTCTGTCTGATCAACACTTCATCTTCTGCGGAACTCCCGATTTCATCAGTTATATAGTCCAGAACCGACGGCGGTCCTTATCGGGCAATACGTACTACTGTACTTTTATCTGTTGCGCTCATGTCTTATATTTTGTTATTTGATGGATCAAAGTTCCAGTAATTCTGAGGAACGTACCCTGGCAAAAGCAGTAGATTTATCTTGACATTTATCAAGTGATTAGCTATTTTGATCACAGCAAATTATTCTGTTTAGACATTCATTACTTTTACCTGTAAATCAATATCCCGATAGCGGATTGACAAACTACCTCTTATGAGCTATGCACCTCTATTTGAATACATTGAATCAAAGTCATCACTTATCCTCAATGAGAAGGAAAAACTGTTGATACAAAACGGGTTTAAAGTGAGGCACCTCCGGAAACGACAATATCTTTTGCAGGAGGGAGATGTATGCAAGTACATGGCCTTTGTCGTCAAAGGGGCTGGAAAGATGTATGCGATGAAAGACAATAGCCAGGAAACGATTATTCGCCTGGCTATTGAATCGTGGTGGCTTGGTGACTACGAGAGTTATAACCTGAAGACGCCCTCACTTTACTATATTGAAATGACAGAAGACTCAGATGTTCTGCTGGTTACATATGACAGCATGCACGAGCTGACAATGTCCGTCCCTGCCATGGATCTGATGGTGAGGGAAATTGACCGCAAAGGAACTATCGCAACACAGAAGCGGATACATTCTTCCATAAGCCTGGATGCGGAAGAGCGCTATGACCAGATTGCTAAAACTTATCCTGAGTTTATCCGGCGCTTTCCGCAAAGCATGATTGCCTCCTACCTCGGCATCTCACCCGAAACCCTGAGCCGTATCAGGAAAAAGACGATGTACAAATGAAGCAATCGGCTGTTCGGCCAAGTTTCAATTATTTATTTTCCGGCAAGTTCAAAAATAAAAAGAGCGACTTAATCTTGTGATTTTCGATAAGAGCCACGTCCATTCCGGAAGCAGCAGGTGGCTGCCCGGGAATGCCAAGGTTCCACCCGATGTGTTGAATTTGATGGTTCGCCTTTGCAGGGCTGGTTAACTCAAACATAAATTCTAACGGCCATTGGGCCTGCAATGCTGATATCACATCATTAATTGCCTCATAACCAGTAATCGCCTGCCCGTCATTGGATTCGTAAAATACAATTTCAGGATCATATATTTCTTTCATAACCTCTAATCTGCTATCAGCATTCCTGTCGTTCCAAATGACCAATAAGCTGTCTTCCAAAAGTTTTGCGGATGTTTTCATGTTTAATTGCTTGTTTTTGTGTGGGTCAAAAGTACTTCAATGAAAACAATTAAAAATTGAGATAAGTCACGGAAACGGCTTGACTAATATCAAGTTCGGGCTGGATGATCCCATTCTGGATTCGGTGATTTTTCATTTAATCACCACCGAATTATCTGGATGACCAGGTCAGATACGCTTAAAATTCCTCAATAAAAACGGAGGGATTTATTATTAGAAGTTCCGTTAACTTTATTAATATTTGATCAATGATATTTCTTGCCACCGGCCGCTTTCTCATAAATTCTATCTAAAAGTTTATGCAGATCAGATTCATTATCAAAAGCATGCTGCGCACCGAAAACGATCCGCGGCTTCCTGAGCAGTACTCATCCTTGTGGTACTGACACCTGTAAGCTCAAATTCAGGTAGCAGTTTGAGCTCGGAAATATCAGACTTTGATGCCCAGTTGGTAGTATTCGCGCCAATTATGCCAACTCTTATTTTCTTATTTTTCATCATATTCTTTTAATAGTTTACTAATGGTCACCTGCCTCAACGCCGAAAAGATTTAGTAAAAATTGCAGATTATTTCCCTGATGAAAACCATATGTATTTTTTAAAGTCTCATCGGTTATAGCGGCTGAGCGCAATAACATTTTATGTTCAAAAGATGAAATAGCCTCTGTAATCGTATTAAAATCTTCACAACATAAAGTTTCATATAAGTCCAGCGCATCGGCCAAAGCCTGGTTGGCTCCCTCCCCGGCGTAAGGTGGTATACGGTGTGCCGCGTCCCCGATCATCGTTAAATTGGACTGACTTATCCAATGCTGATCCTGAGGAAAATGGTACCATACCCGTGGTAAAAAACTTACTTCATCAGTAGAAAAAAGTTCATGCCACCCGGAGTTCCAATCTGCGAATTCTTCTTTAAACCATGCTTCAACAGACTGCTTGTTGCCAAGATCAATCCCTGAAACGGCAAGCCAGTCTTCGGGTCTTTCCAAGCCGATCAAAAAAGTGAGTGTACCGTCACCTTTGGTAATAAAAGAAATGGTTTTTCCATTTTCCAAAGCAAACAAACTTCCGCCTTTTGCCAGTCCCCAGATCTTGGGTGCATTGATATCCGCACGGTAGATATTTCCTTCAATAGAGGTTACACCCGAATAAACTGGTGTGATATCAGTAAGATATTTTCTTAATTTTGAGTTGGCTCCATCGGCCGCAATTACCAAATCAGCATAGGCACTGGGCGCGTCTTCAAAATAAATATTCCATCCTGTACCAGATGGCTTCAACGCAGTAAACCGGGCATCCCAAACTATGTTTTCTTCTTTGATTGAAGAAACGAGCATATCACGTAACGGGCCACGATCTATTTCCGGCCTGAAAAGCTCATCGCCAAAAGTTAGCTCCTTCCCTGTTGCCAGGTGGTCATCCTTGATAACCCTCATCCGACTATCGACCACAACGCTTTTATCAGCTCCGGGCCTGTACAGCTTTTTAAAGTTTTCCAGCAACCCCGCAGCCGTAATTGCTTTTAGTCCGGTATCATGATGCATATCCAGTGCAGACCCCTGCCACCGGGCATACTTGTCCTTATCCCGCTCATAAATTTTTATATCCACGCCCTGTCCCTGCAACAATCTGCCCAACATTAACCCTGCCGGTCCGCCTCCAATAATAGCTACTTTTTCATTTCTTAACTGCATATCAAATATTTTTATAAACGCCTATTTTTCATCTGCAAAATTCAGGATACTTTTATGAGTGAAATAGCCGGATTTGTAAAATAAATAGTCGCAAATGAAAATTTCTGTTGATGATAAAAATGATTCCGGAATTGTTTCCGAGTTTGCCAAAGCTATCGGCGCCAATGTTCGCGGCCGCTTCACTTTTATACCAGAAAGCAAAGGAGCAGGTTTTCTGACAGGTTTTTCCTGGGGAAACGATCTGCGTATGATGATCCGGAATTATTACCTGAAAGAAAATGTGGTAGTGGCATGGAAAAATGAAGCGGTAGTAGAAAACGAAAACATAGTCTTTTTACTCACCGGAATTTTTCCGTCACCTCTGAATCCAAACGAAAAGCTCGTACCCGAACAGGCCAATATGATGATCTGCAAACAGGGGCTTATTTCTATTATTGACATGCCATCAAATACGATGTTTGGAAGTGTAACCATCCGAGCTTCTCGGCAATATTTGCATCAGATTTTTGGGAATATTGATCATCCGATTGTTACGAGTATTTTAGAGGCAAAGGGAAACTTTGTTTTTGAGTCAGTATTATCAGCACAGATTTTGAACGTGGCTGGTGACTTTATTCAGGAACCGGTTGCTGAATACTTAGAGAAACACTACTATAAATTAAAATGTGAGGAGCTGCTGTGTTATATCTTTACAATACTGATGCAAAGAGAAACAGTACCTTCAAATTCGATGCATATCGATGATATCAAGGCAATTTATGCCATTAAATCCCGTTTGCAGTCTCAACTCGATAAACCGCCAAACATTGCTTTTCAGGCCAGAGAAGCCGGGATGAGCGAACCTAAATTGCGGAAATTGTTTAAACAGACCTTTGGTAAGGGCGTTTTTGAATATTTTCAATCACTTCGCATGCAGGAAGCCGCCAGACTGCTGAAAGAAATGCGGCTGACTGTTTCCGAAGTTGGTTACAGACTGGGTTTTACAAACATGAGCCACTTTACAAGAGTTTTTGAGCAGCACACAGGCGTGAAGCCTAAAAAATATTCTGGCACAAATCAAATTTAAATAATATTGTTCCCTTGTTTACAAGCCTGCTTTATTGGACAGTTTGCGTCATCACCTGCAAATTGTGAAAATGTTTTTGGCACCGCTTTCCATCTTTGGATGGCTGTTGCGCAAACACCACAGTCGAATCGCGCGGCGACCGTCAGAAGAAATATAAAAAACAGGCATATGTCTTCAGAAAAAGAATAGAAAAGCTTTTTTCCCAATTATGTGATCAGTTTATGATCAGAAGAAATTACGCTAAAAGTTTTGATGGTTTTAGAACAAGAATTCTTGCAAAAATTACTGCCTTAACTTCTATTCAATATATTAATAAATACGTATTGAGTAGAAGGACAAATAACATCAAAATTCAAATCACTTAATTTCACCCAACGGGTTAAACCTATACAATAATAGTCTTCTTCTTTATGGTTATTGTAAACAATGCATCCGTAATCAATGATAAACCCTATTCCCTGTCAGGTCTGCGATACTGCTATCTGATGACCCATAAAAAACTATTTCGCCTTTCTTTGTTTTGATGTATCCAAATTCTTTAAATGGTAAAACCTTAATTGGCAATGAGATGGGCTTGAATACTCTTTTCATTTTTATTAGATTTAGCAGGCGCGCCGGATTAGTGTCTGCTTCTATCAAATTTATACGACTTTTGTTTTCATCCAGATACTGTTTTAAGTAAAGATTTTGTTTGTCGTATTTTACCACATCTCCATTTTTTAGAATATATCCACCTTGGCGATTAAATGAGCTATCTTTAAAAACGGGATGTATCGACAGAATATCTTCTGGTTTTAAAGCAATGTATCTACTGCATGAAGCTATTATGAGTACTACGATTATTAATATTTTGGACTTCATAATTGGTATAGTTGAGACCTTGGATTAAGGAAAATTTTAGAATTGCAACCCTTATAGTTTAAAGAGAAGGACACGCCCAGATTAGCCACAATAATTCTAAAAGGAATAAGATGAAAAATACCAGCGTTAACCACTTTGAAACTCGATTTCCCGTTTTTGATTCTTTATCAAAATCGCTTTTTGTTTTATGTAGTTCGCTATTTAACGTCAAATGATTTTTCTTCATTTAAATAAAAACCCGGGAAAGTATCGCTTTGAAAAAAACAATTCCATTATTATTAGAATACATGGAATTGTTTTTTATAAAAATTTCAGCTGGAAATATGCCAGATTATTGCGTAACCCGAATTGAGATATTTTGCCGGCCAGATTATTCTAAAAGTTATAAGAAGCTCTGAAAGCTTTCAAGCAGTAGCCTTTTAGCTCCCTCGAAAACTCTATACCAACATCACCGAAGTAATTCTGAAAAACAGATTCATTTTTGATAATGCCATGTTGTTTTAAGCCAAGGCCGACAAATTTGAGTTTGTTATCTTGTCTGTATTGAACTCCTTTTTGTACGAAAGTATATTTCTTGGTGTCTTGATTAAGTACAAATTCATCAGACGCTATTTCATAATTAAACGACTTATTTAGTTTCCAGTAGCTAAAAATAAACTGAAAGGCTCCTTTTGCCAGACCAACAGTAAATTTATAGCCGAGCCGGTTTAAAGAAATTTCTGACGGAACATTTATATTTTGGTAAGTAATTCCGGGTAAGCCCTTAACGGTCAGCACCTGGACGGTGTTGAGTGGTGTTATATTAAAAATAAAACCCAATCCCTTCTTTTTATCCGATGTTTTTAAAAACCTTGATGAATGCTTCCTGAAAAATATCCTCGCCTTCTGCATGCGTTTTTGCATAACGAATACACACACCGATCAGCTTTGACTTATACTTTTTATAAAACTCGGTTTGCGCACTGGCTTCAAGCTTTTGACAGCCTATTACAAGTTCGTTCAGAGTCCCGTACTTTTTGCCGCGAAAAAACTTCATTGATTAGGGGTTATGGGAAACAAAGCGATCAGTTAAGTATTTCAACTTTTACTTCCTGTCCTGAACTATTGAGATGTTTAGCTGGGATGTAATAAGATTGCCATCTGAATCAAAATCCAATGAATAGCCGTACCCTCTGACTCCAACAATACCCAGCATGAAGATATGGTAACCCGAAATGCCGTTTTCAACAAATTTATAATTTCCTTCTCCGAGCAAAAGACCGGTGTTTTTAGCAAACTTCTGGATTCTTTCAGGGAGATCAGTCAATTGGGAAACTGATTCGAATCTTCTAAATGAAACAATTAATTGTTCTTCGTCATTAAAAACCATATCGCCGTTTTCTCCATTTATGTGATTTGTCCAGGCAGTGATTATGTATAATCATTGCCATTGGCTGTTTTTGTCGTTTGTATATGCTAAGAAAAATAAATTGTCAAATAAGTCAGGTACCTGTATTGCAGACACCAGGTCTATGTAAAACCGTTGCATGGAGTGCTAAATTAATTGTGACCTATTTATCGGCCGATAGTGACGAGAAATAGTGTCTTCCAATAGAGAATCAATTATCAATTTGTAATCAACTTCATATCTGCAGCATTATTTACGAGCGTGATAAGTGTTTTAAAATATTGAAGTATCGGATTCAGATATGTCTCGTTAATTGTAAAATGGTTTGAAGATCATAAATAGCAATAATGATATTCTCATACGTGTCCGTGACCGACTGTTCTTTTGTCGGCCGCCGCCGTTCAGTCTTTAAGATAAAGAATCTATTTCATCTTAACACAAAAAACAATTTCAACCGGTAGAACCCGGTGATATGGGTAAAGCGTAAAACTTGTTGTCATAAGAACTTGAAATTACATGAAACTCAGCATAGCAAAGATTCAACAGGTGCAATCTATGTGACCTTCCAATAGACCGGCGACCAGATAATGGGTCACAAAAGATATTTGCAGATTTTTATTCGTTCTAGTACGAAAGAGGTCTATCTTATCAGTACACTTTTGATAACACTTCCCGATTTGACGCAATCACCGCCATTGACAAGGCAACCCTACGACGAACCTTATCTCACAGAGACTTTGCTCTGTATGAATATGAAAAGTACTGCCAGTCAGAATGATTAATGTCATCCGATTTGAAAATGCTGGTCATAAGAAGGGCTTAATCATATTGCTAGATTTGCTTAGTCCTAAACAGTTTTAATTCACTCTGACAATTTTGACGATGAAAACAATACTTTTGGCAACCGATTTTTCGAAAACCGCAGACTCAGCTTCTTGGCATGCTGCGCAGCTTTCTGCCATACTCAACACCCGACTGGTTCTAGTCCATGTATACCAGCAGTCGATTAACTTACTTTCTTTTGAATCAAGCTTTACGCTGACAGAAAAAAATAAAGTAAGTTCTCTGCGAAAACTCTATCGTCTTCGTGACAGATTGCAAAAGGCATATAACGGCCGGCTTAGCATTGCAGTGATTGCAAAGAAGGGGTCTACTTTAGAAACCATAAACGAAATCGCAATGGAACAAAAGGCTGATCTGATAATTATGGGCACCATGGGAGAAAAGTCGCCTGGGGCTCGTTATTTTGGAAGCCAGGCCACTGAAATGATCTTAAAAACATTTTTTCCGCTGCTGCTTGTTCCACCAAAAACAACGGTTACTCCATTTAAAAATATAGTTGTAGCGATCGACCTGTCAAAGCACGTGGACGCGCTTGTACTGGATGACGTTCTTCTGTTTGCAGAACAACTCAAAGCGACGCTGAATATTGTTTGCATGAGTGAAACACCTCAGGACTTAAAGGTTCAAAAAGCAGGTGAACATATCAGACATTTAATGTTGAATTATCCGCACACACTGACGATCGTTAAAGGGTACGACTTGATAGCCACTCTGAATGGATTTGAAAAGCAAAGCGAAGCGGACTTGTTAATTATCATGCCCAGACCACACAATAAATTGATTTTCTCAGTATTGGAAACAGCCTCACAAGAAATTGCCAGACAATCACAGATTCCGGTACTGGCCATTGTCTAAGAAAATTTAAATCGATTTTTCATATTAATACAATACTTTTCATGAACGCAATGGACGTTTTTCAACAGGAAGCCCCCGAAGTAGCGAAAGCTTTTGACGGGTTGATCCAATCACTGGTATCGACAAAAGGGCTCGATAACAAAACCAAACAATTGATCTATATCGCATTAAAGGCCGCGTCTGGTGATGATATCGCCCTGCAATTTCATGTTCCTATGGCAAAGAGTCTGGGGGCAACTAAAGAAGAAGTAAGAGATGCCATTTTACTAACCTTAACAGTTTCTGGTATAAAAGGCGTGGCGAGCTGCCTTCCAGCCGCCATGTATCTTTATAAATAAGTATGGCAAATAACATTTTATCAATAAAACGTTATTTAAAAAAAAATTATGTAACCATAAAAAACATATTAATCATCAACATTAAACCTTATCACGAATAATATTATAAAGAAGTTTTGACGTCAGCTTTCGGCAAACGGCAGTCGTCTAAAATCTTTTTAGCATTAATCTGATAGCCGATAGCGATACATAACGGGTCGTGCTAATGTCTGTTTGGGGCTACTGCCGCTTTTTTCGATCCTGACCGGATGTGGAGACATGTGAAATAAAAATTGAGAAAAAAGAATTCGTTTATACCAAACCGTTAGAATTGGCATACTAATGAACATTTTCCATATTTCCCAGACAACCTTCTGGATCGCTTACACGATCTCGAATGGGCTTGCGATACTCGCGCTGCTGTATGCAAAAAAGCATCCCGGATTAATACGTATTTTTTTCCTGCTGCTTTTTCTTTCAGCCTGCGTGACTAATACATACATCGTAAAAGATTCCCCCTGGGCATATCAGGATTATGCCGATACCGCTGTACCGGTGTATGAACGATTCATCCTTGGTGCTTTTGCAAGGATAATTACACCGATGATTTTAGGTGTAGCAGCATGGCAGCTTTTAATTGGCCTATCGATGCTGATGAAAGGACGATTGTTCAGGGCTGGTTGCTGGGCGGGAATCATCTTTCTGGTCAGTATAGCGCCGCTGGGTTTAAACGCTGCTTTTCCTTCAACACTTATCATGGCGATGGCACTATTCAGGCTGCAAAGTAACGATGACGCATCTTATCTGTGGAGCCGGGGCCACTTAACACTTTGACACGAGTATCATGAGAATCTTACAGAGAAGGCGATGCATGGGTATCATGTTGTTTTAGTACTGATCCTCCCAGGTTGTTTAAAGATCACGACCTGGAAATTATGCCTGCGCTTTTGATAACTCTTCCCTTTGACTTCAGAAATCAACGCTTTATCTGCTACCGCACCTATGCAAAAATTGAAGACGGCGCAGTTCTTTATGGAAACCGTTTAACATTCACGAATTAAACTGCCACCCAACGGATTTATAAGGTTAGGTAATTTGGCCTTATTGCAAAATAAAATCTCAAAAATTTACCTTCAAAAGGTATTTCAATTAGGAAAAAAATAATCGTAGCCATTGATGGGCTGAAATTTTCCGTCAGCGCCGTGCAATACGCCGTGCAATTGACAAAAGAGGCCAATGGGCAATTGGTAGGTATTTTTCTTGAAGACTTTTCCTATCACAGTTATTCCATTTACAATATGGCAGTGAATAATGGACCGATCGAAGTAAACTTTGACAGGCTGGCCGATGAAGACAAGTCAACGCGGGAGCATTCTGTCAACCATTTTAAAGAAATTTGCCGGATGTCAGCTATCAATCACTCGATCCACCGGGTTGAAAACTTCCCATTACCACAGCTGTTACACGAGAGCATCTACGCAGATGTACTTGTTATCGACAAAAAAGAGACTTTAACACGTTTTCAGCAAGATGTACCATCGGACTTTATCAGACAATTACTGATTAACGCAGAGTGCCCTGTGGTGGTTGTCCCCAGTAACTTTGACCTGATCGAGAAAGTCCTGCTACTTTATGATGGTGAACCTTCTTCCGTATACGCAGTGAAACAGTTCAGCTATCTCTTTCCAAACCTGAAATCGCTGCCTACTGAGGTACTTTCGGTCAAAGAGGAAAACGAGAACCTTCACCTGCCCGATAACCGTCTGATGAAAGAGTTTATGAAAAGGCATTATCCGGATGCAACCTACAAAGTCCTGACGGGTGATCCTGAAAAAGAAATTGTACATTACCTGAAAAACAGACACCAGAACGAACTTGTCATTCTGGGTGCCTACCGGAGAAATACTGTATCGCGATGGTTTAAAACCAGTATGGCTGACGAGTTGATGCAGCAATTAAAAACGCCCCTGTTCATTGCCCACACAAAATAAACACCTTAACCTGCAAATCAAATGACGAAAAAGGCACAATCTCTGCTTCTGATTACCCTATGCCTGGTGATGAGTCTGACTGCTGGCGTCTTGTCCTGCACCGATCATGATATAGAAAATCCAGAAACCGCCTGCACCAGAGTGGACGGTTCTCCGCGCTATTACACTTGTGAGTTTGAGATCGTAAAAGCCGAGTTTACAAATAAATTAAGCCTGAACGAAGTTGTCGCCACAGTCACCCCCATGAATCGCAAAGTGAATATTCCGGTCAGTGCGGCCTGGTCATATTATCACCCCTCACCCGGTTTTTCGGACATCACTTTTAAAGTCCTGCTGCATATCAAGCGGGTTTCCAATCCTTCGATATCCAGCAGTAACCAATACACCATTCCCTTCTTAAATTCCGGAACTAAAAATATGGATGCAAGCTTTGCCCTATACCAATTCCCACCCATCTTTCCACCGTTATCACAAACGATTTCGATCGCGACCGGCGAAACATTTGTAGCGGTAGTAGACGCCTTTTATCATGTAAAAGAAGATATTTTGCCCGGTAATAAGGCCGTTTATTCGGATATTTCTGGAAACACTGCCTTTTTGATCTATAATATGAAGACTGCAACTGTTCTATCCGCGAGTCCTTACAGCTACAAACACGTTTTCGATCTCTCCGAAAGTCATATCGTTATAGAACCAACGATAGTTGAATAATATTAAAAAATTTCGTTATAACGCTCAACATCCACTACCAGACAAGGGCGGCCATCAACACGAGGCCGGTCCTGTTTTATCTACACGATCTCAATCATTTTCTCACTGCAATACTGTGCGCGTCCATCCGACCAGTTGAGCAGTGCCCGCCAATATCCCTTTTCAAGTTTTTCGGTTGAGACAACATGTCTAGGCAACTCTCCCGGCTTGATGGGTACTGTTACATTATCAGCTCCAAAAGCCATTCTGGAAAAGACAATTTCGGCTTTCCAGAAATACAAAGGCAGTACAAAAGAAACTTGATGGGTTACAGGCTGGTAGGTCATGATTTCAATATTTTATTGTGAATTTTTCAAAGTCGTTAAAGATTCCGATGTAAATCTTTATGCTAAAATTAAGTCATACAGGGCAAAAATAGTATGAGCTTTGTCAGCTCTTTTGCATATCCTCATTTCTTTTATTGGGAATAATAATCATTTATTTTGCCCCATAGCATAGGTCCGGACTTGTTCACGAGCATGATTGCCGGGTTTCAGTGCTCATTTTAAAAATATATGGACAAAACTTTATTGCCGTCTGGAATTAACACTTCCCATATAGCGGCAGAACCACTTTTTTAAGCATTTCTGCGCAAATAAGATAGCTAAGCACAACACCGCTCATAGCCACATAAAACGGGTATGGCACCGACGCGATCCCAGATTCAAGCTACCTCATCTACAAACAATTCGTTGGATTCCAAAATAAGGCAGTCAGCCGGAATTACATCACCGGCATTCAGTATAATAATATCGCCAGGAACGATCTGTTCGATGGAAATTTCCCTTTCCTTGTCGTCCCGGACCACCGAGCTGTATTATTTACTGATCTATATCATCACAAACAAAAGGGTGCGGTCATTGTAACGAGCTGTAATGCTGGCTAAATTTCAGGATGATAAAAAAAAAGTTATGAAATCACTTACAATTTCTCTTCTGCTGCTCACAGCTGCCTGCAGCCCAAATATCCGGACTTACTCTGATTATGATCATGCTTATAAAATTCAGGAATTCAAAACATTTGGATGGGCAAAGGATATTCGAAAAAATGACAAACAGAATCCGCTTTATTATAACGAACTCAACGAAAAACGTATAAAAGCCGCTGTAAACGATGTACTGAAATCCAAAGGATATGTAATGACACAAACTGATCCCTCACTGACAATCGACTATCATATCATTGTTGAAGAACAGTCGCTGGTTCAAGCAGACCCCTATGGGTTTTTCTCCGGAGATTCCTACATGAGGCCGCGCGATAATGTATTTTCCTTTCGTGAAGGAACATTGATCCTGGATTTTAAGAAAACAGATACTGCGGAGCTGATCTGGCGCGGATGGGCGGTCGCTGGCTATGGAAGTAATCTTTTATGATACCAGGAATATTGATTCTGTAATCCGGTCTGTTATAACCAAAATTCTTCTTAACCTGCCTGAGTCAACACCTCAGCCAGTACCAGACCTGACACTCTACAAATGAGCACGACCGATTTTAGAAAGACGGTTTATAAAATGATTTGCCTCCTATATTCATTCATCAGCAGCAGGTATTTCCGGGTTATTTCCATCTCGTATTTTTCACCGGATTCTATCGCGCTCAAAGCGTGAACTTTCGCCCTTACGTTGGCGCGCGCAAGCTTGTAGTAAATAAAGAGCACATTATCCTCGGCAGTCTGAAAACAGGAAAACAGGTCAGCGTATTGATTAATAAAAATTTCAGCCAATGAATATTGACCATAAAATTCAAGGTCCATACAAAAAAATGCTATTTCGCTTAATACATCAATTTGCCGGTAATGATCATTAAATTCAATGCAATCAAAAATAACAGGCTGCCGGTAAAGAAAAATATTACCGCTGTGAAGATCCCCGTGAACATCCCGTTGAAAACCTAGTAGAATCCTTTCCCGGAAGCGTTTGATGTGAAGTGAAAGAAAAGCGTTGCTAAACAAAATGGCCTCGTCAATAATTGCTGAAAATTCTTCTCCCAACTCTTTTAAAACAATAGGCTGAATACTTTTGAGATCATCAAAAGTATCGGATACTTCATTCAGATTGAAAGGCCGTTTAATAATCTGTGCTTTTTGATGAAAACGTGAAATCTGCTGCGACAAAGTCAGTATCTGACGGGTCCCGACATCTCCCTTTTTGAGAACCTTATCCATTCTCTTTTCTGTTTTCATCCTTTTCATCCTGACCGCATAATCGATAATCCGGCCCTTTCCATCGCCAATTACCCAATTGCCATCCTCTTCGCGTATGGGGGTTATATCAAGATAAATCTGTGAAAAACGCCGGTTTAAAAGCAGTTCCTTTTCACAGAATTTTTTCCTTAGCCCGGGTTTTGAAAAATCGAGAAAGCTGAGTCTTACCGGTTTTTTGATTTTAAAAGCAAACTCCCGCGTAAGAATGACCCAGGAAATATGCGTTTCCTCTATCTGGCCATCTAGTGGATCGTCATGATAATGGCCGGTTTTGGCAAGGAGAGAAATTTCCAGGTCATTCATGGATTTTAAAAATATAATCCGTTGCCGATTGTAGCATTGCCTCGATATTATTCCTTTCGGATTTGAGAACCCGGTGCTGCATATCCATTTTTTCAAACGCAGCCTTCATGCTTTGGTAAACACCAAGGTCTGCCTCGCTAAGCTCCCTGGGCTTGCTAAGCCTTTCCAGAATGAGTTCCTCATCAGCTACAATCAAAAAAACATAGAGCGGCGTGTGATGCATACGGGCAAGTTCTACAAAAAGATCTCGCATGGTGTGATGATAAAAGGTAGCATCGACAACCACATTCTGGTCATTATCAACAGCCTTAGCCGTTTGATCGGAGATGGCCAGATAAATCGCAAGTTTATCCTTTAATGAATATTTGCCAAGTGCATTTTGGTCCAGTCTTAGCTGATCGCTGCTTAAATAAAGTGCATCCAGCTTTTTTGCAAGTCGTGAGGCGAAATAACTCTTACCCGATCCGGGAAGTCCTGAGGCGATAATGATCATAACTGAAAATTTTACAAATGCATTTCCAATCTTAAAACGAAAAAGAAGTCTAAACGCGTGTCCAAACCTTCTTATACAGCCAGTTCTACGTTATCTTTTTTGGCCAGCGACCGTACAGTTCCTGACAAAATTGCCATGTCTCCGCTCATTGCGATCCTGATCTTGTCCGCACCGATGGAGTCATCCATGACCAGGGCAGCTTTGAGTGTTAAATATCAGATCAACTAACTCATTTTAGAGGGAAAAATAATCAAAGGCACTTTTTGATTATCCAAAAGATCGTTTGTCGTACTTTGCCGTATCATCCTGATAAATAGAGAATCATGTTGATGTAAAAGACCGAGCAGATCCGCTTTTTTTTCCGTACACACCTTAATTAATCTGGACACAACTTCTTTTCCACGAACTTCGGTATGTTGTAATTCCGGATAACGCAAATCTTCAAGTAGTGCCAGAAAGACTTTTCTCTGCTGCGTTTCTGAGTTTTCCCTCCCTCCAAAAGGCTCAACGTGAATAATTTCCAGTTCAAAGTGAAGCAGTTTCGAAAGGCGTGCCAGATAACTCACCGCCTTGATATCGGCACTGTTATAATCCGTTCCAAACAACACCTTGCTTATATCCGTCAATTCGGTGCCTGACCGGATGATAATGACAGGTCTTGTTGCATGCGCAACGACCGACCTGGTAGCATTGCCAAATAAAATGTGATCAAAACTGGTGTCCTTGCTGCTGCCCATGACGACAAGTTCAATATCATGATGAGAGATCGTATCTTTCACATTTTCGGTCAGGCCGCCCTGAACACATTGAACCGAAACCTGTGGCCTCCATCTTTCGCCGGGCAGCAAACGGTGGATATATTGCCCGAGCTCCACAGCCATCTTGTCAAGCAGAGTCCTGCTCTCCTTTGCCCACCAGGTTTCATCTTCTCCGATCCACGGACCTGCACCATAAAAGGTTGTTACGGGAATAGTCTCATAGTTATTAAAAAGCAGGATATCAGCGTGGAGCTTCTCTGCCAGCATCACGGCTGTCCGGGTCAGATGCAAAGCGTTTTCAGAAAGATCAGTGAGAACCAGAATCTTTTTCATGAGTTTGTTTTTTTGATTTAAATGAAGTTTTTCAGAAAAATCTTTTACTGGGCCAGATATCCTCCGTCAATGGAGTAATAGGATCCTGTAACAAAGGATGCCTTTTCGCTGCTGAGCCATAGGACCAGTTCGGCCACTTCCTCCGGCTGCCCCAAGCGGCCAATGGGATGTTTCGTGATAAGCCAATCAATTGTTTCAGGACCCATATCTTTTAGCAGCGGTGTCTGAATAAAAGCCGGACCGACAGCATTGGCACGAATACCTTTCATGGCATATTCCAAAGCGATATTTTTGGTTAGGCCAACAACGCCATGTTTCGCGGCCACGTATGCCGGACTATTGGCGAAACCTACGCTTCCCAGAATAGAAGCCATATTTACAATGGCTCCTCCACCGGCTTTTAGCATTTCAGGTATCTGATAACGCATCCCGTAAAAAACACCCGAAAGATTTACACCGATTACCTTGTCCCAGCTATCGATTGGATATTCACCCGTGGGAGCAGATGCGCCCCCAATTCCTGCATTATTACATGCGATGTGCAAAGCTCCGTATTTTCCAATAGCCGCGGCTACCAACGTTTCGTTATCGTGAGCTTTGGAAACATCAGCCATAACAAAAAAGGCTTCCCCACCTTTCTCCCGGATCATGGCGACGGTTTCCAAACCTTCGGTTTCCTGAATATCTGAAACCACTACCTTCGCACCTTCCGCGCCGTAAAGCAGAGCAACGCTACGTCCGATCCCGGAGCCGCCTCCTGTCACAATAGCAACTTTATCCTTTAATAAATTCATGTTTCCCAGAATTTGAAATATTATTTTTCATTTGATAATCAACGCTTTCAGGACTTAAACCTGGCAGCAAGTTCCTTGTATTCCGGGTCTATAAAAATGATCTAAAACATAAAAACAGATGATTGCACACCATGAACCTGATTATCCTCATAAGCATTCCAAACCGCGATGACCGCATAAAAGGGGGCATTTTGGTTATTTTGATCTGGAATCAGATAAGAGAAAAAATGGATGCAGCCGTGTCGCGTATGCTATATAATCCTCAGGATTGAAAAAGATTTGTTTCGCTGCTGTAAATGGAAATCATGTGACCAAAATCATCACCCAACCTATTGATAGTCATAAGGTAGCAGCTTTATTGTGGTTAATTTTGAATGAACAAAACGTTACAGCTTATGAGAAACCTGGCAACAGAAATTCAGTTCCCAATTGGATAGGTTCTTTTATTGGCGGTATTCGATCTTATCATGGGCATCTTTTGGGGCGATGCTCTCCTTTCAGAAGTTTCGCCACCCCTGGTCATTGAATTCGGTCTTTGTTCCGAAATATTATTCTTATCGGCTATTGCCGTGCTCGCTAAGCGTAGTTTGTGTTATGAACTCCGCCGTTTTGCAAAGTAATAATGACTTACTTTAATTTAGTTAAAGGAAAATCCAAGCCAAAGATTGGATATCATGATGTATCAGACAAGAATTTCGGTTATGATTTAACAATGAAAATAATGAAAACCGGTAAAGTATTTTCAATGATCAATAATGAAGGCCCAGTAGGTCTTTACGACGCTTCCAGACTGGATTTTAGCTTACTAAAAAAAGTTTATCAGGTATTACAAAGTGAAACTCTTCTTAATAGTGATAAGATCAATGTGCGGGTTTACAACAGAACCGTTTATCTGGACGGCATCGTCAGTTGTGAAAAAGAAAGAAACCTGGCCTACGAGGCCATTGTAAATATTTTTGGAGTAAGAAACGTGGTCAACTACTTAACTTTCCCCTGCCCGTTTATCGACCGCAACAGTGCTTAAAAACATCAGCCAATGCGTACGATGAAAGCCATTTAACGCTAACCATTTAACAGGTGCCAGGCTGGTATTCCAACCTGGTCACAATTAAATCCAAACAAACGCCGATTGACAAAGCTCCATTTTATTTTATTCAAATTCTGTTAATGGCTGAACGAGACCAATCCATCTGTCTGGATAAGGAAGCGCTTGCCTAACGCTTATTCTTAATCAACAAAAAGAAACCAATTTATTAAATACTACAAGTTGCTCATTTTTAAAAAATCCATTTTTATCCGCTGATTATTCTGCCGTCCTGCATTTCTATGGTCCGCTTTGTACGGGCAGCGAATTCGTTGTCATGCGTGACGATCAGTAGTGTCTGACCAAATTCAGTTGCGAGCCTCTGAAATATATCAAAAACAATATCACTATTCTTTTTATCCAGATTACCCGTAGGTTCATCTCCCCTGATAATGAGCGGATCGTTGATCATTGCCCTTGCAATTGCCACACGTTGTTTTTGACCACCCGATAACTGGTTGGGCTTCTGATCCGAGTCCAATTCTTCTTTAAATCTGTTTTAAAGTAGCCATCATGCGTCATTTTAACCGACAACAAGTAGGATTGGCCTGGTCTTAGGATATGCCGAAAGTAACGTTGCACGGGAATTGGCAAACCAGAAAGCTGAGTCAGCTGAAATGTATTTGGCTGCGCAGGACCAGCTGCCAAAAACATTTTTTCGACGTCTTTTTCAAACTGCTCTTCGACTAGCCAAACCCCAACAAAGTACCCCAAAATGAATAGTAATAGCAATGAGAGCACTATTTTTCCAATCATAAAGATTGTTTTATAAATCGTGATTAGTGTTTAAGCTGAATTATCCATTTCGCTATGGCAATTAAAATATAACCTTTGGCAAACAATCAACATCCTTTTGCCGTGTCGTTGCTAAGGATAACGAACTGGCCAGCTGCAAGTTTAAGCCTGATAAAATGCCTGCTACCGTCTTCATTGCAGAGGACACTAACATGCCCTTTGTCTCCATAAATGAAGGCAAATCTGCTTCCTTGCGGATTTAACAGCGGATCTACCAGGATGTATTCTTCATCAGGGTCTGTCTGTGAAATATTATAGGCAATCACAAACTCTTCATCATAAAGAACCCTTGAAAAAGCCAGCAGATTTTTCTGAGAAACCGGCAGACTGAAATTTTGTCCGTCGTCCGAAAGTGCCCGCATATACATACGGCCAAATTTTAGAACTGCGTAGTCTTTTCGAATCTGTGCGAGATGAGCTATTTCTTTGTAAATCAGGCATGATTTATTCAACGTATTCAGCTCCTTGTTTTCCAAACTGAACATGGCCTCGCGTACGTTAAAATCTCCTTGCCCTGCTCCCTGAAACCCCTGCTCGGTACCATAATAGATGCACGGCGTACCCAATGCACAAAGTAGAAACCCCATTCCGGCAATGATCTGAGCAGATGTAGCTTCTTTGCCAAATCTCTTTTTAATAATCTGTCCAACCTGATCATGGTTGTCAAGAAACGTAACAAGAAACTCACCAAATTCGCCGCGGTTCATTGCATTTTTGCGAAGCGATTCATATCGTTCAATGAGTTTTTCCGGAGTTGCAATGCCCAGAATCACATCGGACAACACATGATACAGCGGAAAGTCCAGTACAGAATTCAGACCAAAGTAGATGGCTTTATCTTCTATAATTACGGACGTCTTAGGTCCGATATATTTGTTATACATTTCCTCAGGACCAACAAATTCGCCAAAAAGAAAAAAATTCCGCTTCCCTAGCTTGTATGCATATTCACGGACATGAGAACAAAACTGACTTACCGTTTCCTCTCCCATATGTTTGACGGCATCAATCCTGAACCCGTCTATATCGGTTTCCCTGATCCAGTAACAATGGATCTTCGTCAAAATCTGCTGTACATACAGGGCTTCGGGCGAGGAGTCATTTTTAAAACTTTTCAGGGTCTCAAAATCACCTTCGCGCGTTTCGGGATAGCTATCATAATTTCTAATCTGCCCTTTTCGCCAGTAAAGCTCCGGATTTCTAAGTTCGACTGGCAACGGTGTTTCCTTCTTCCTCCAACTGCCAAAAGGGAAAACGGCACCCTGATAATAGTAATATTGGTAATCGAAGGGATATCCCCAGTTATCTCCCGAGTGATGCAATACAATGTCCAGGAAAACGCGTATATCATACTCATGCGCCATATCTACAAGGTCTTCAAGATCTTGTTTCGTACCAAAGCGCGGATCTATATTCAGGTAATTCTCAATGGCGTAACCATGATAAGACGACTGATTGTTTTCAAAAACAGGACTTAACCAAAGTGCCGTACAACCCAGATCACGGATATAATCAAGATGCCGGGTAATCCCTTTAAGCGTACCACCGCAAATATGCTGGAGGTTTTCCGTACTGCCATACCCAGCATGCCTGTTGGTGGTCATTTCAGGTCTTCTTTCATGATCATCGTGAAAGCGGTCAACCAGCAAAAAATAAATAAATTCTTCACGCCATTCTCTGTTTCCATTTTTCCAATATTGCTTCCCCTCTTTCAATGAGAGATCTATGTCAAGTATTGAAAATGGCGCGGAATTGATTGTATTCATGCTTAATGTAGAATAGCTAATTGAAACTAAATAATCGGTCCCGTAAGAAACTGGCCGCTTAAAATTTGTCTCGCTGCCAAAATCCTGCTTTCCTTACTTTGGCGTTTCATTTCCTGAGTAAGCATTTTCATTTCTTTGGAAACTTTCTTTTTGGCAACCTCCCTGACATCTTCCACTAAATGCCTGGCGATTTTCCTGATCTGTTTTTCAAGGCGTTTAACCTCTTCATTTTCAGGATTAACATTCAATTTAATATTGATTGCATCTACAAGCTGGTCAACCTGTTTTTGTTTTTCCGCTTTCATGATCAGTCGCTCTTTAAAAATCTGTTTCTATTTCCTATGTACAAAACTAGCCTCGATTCTTTGGGCTTTTGATGATCTGCAAGCCTTAAAAACATGATTTTGGTCATCCCATTTTATATCAGTTCCGCTGTCCTTAAAAAAATCAAAAGCATCAAGATTCACGAACTTCAATCATTTTTGCAACAACCTACTTCGCCTCTGCAACATTTTCCGTTAGCCACTTTTGAGCCGACTTCTTTGATAAACACAGGGTAAAAATCAGATTAGGGAGGAATTGCCTGCAACAGCTGTTTGGGGTGGTGAGCCAGCGGGCGGTCTTGAAACCGGCCATATGAATCCTGAACAGTGGACCATTTATACTGCCCGAGCAAAAAATGATCTCGTTAAAATTTTAAAGCGGGCTCCGCAGTCTGATGAAAACTTAAAGGTCGATAACAAGTTTTGGATGGATACCATAATACACCCGAACAATCTTGTGACGCCTGAACTGATTACTTACACTGACCTGATGATTACAGGCGATGCAAGATGTATTGAGACAGCAAATATTATCTACGATAAAAAGCTTACCCGGATATTTGAAATCCTTCAAGGCAGCTACATTGAGTGGAATCCTGTTTCTGAAACTTATCGCTTACGATGACAGAGATCTGAAAGAAGGCAGAAAGACGCCACAGATATTGGTAACATCCTAGTAATTTTTTTTATCTGCATGAAGATACTGTCAACGTACTTGTTTATCATGCTAATATGTATTAAAGATTAAGTAATCATTCGGTGACATGTAAAAGTAGACACCTTACTTAATAAAACTATGCTGTACAGCTTTTAGGATTGTAAATGCAAATCTGTACGAAAAGTCAAACTAATAGGTGATCAGTTACTTTTTACGGTTTGCTGCTTTTTTATTAAATCCAGTGTAAACTTTAAAGCGTCCCGGTATTCTACATGATGATCCGGAATCACTCCCCTGAAATCAGTTTCTTTTGCGCCCATGTTATAATACAGATTATGCGATATGGTAAGCTCCATGTTTGTTAACGGAAGGTGCGTAGTGATGATATCTCCGAAGGATACAATCAGTCCGCCTGTCTCCTGCCCTACTACTTTCCCAAGTTTGTAGTGATGAATAGCCTGGGTAAAATCAGCAGCAGAGGAAAAGGTAAAAGGGCTTGTCAGTACAAACAGCTGGCCATCAAACCGGTTGGAAAGTTCTTTTCTTTTTATAAGTGCGTAGTCTTCCACTTCGATACTGCCATTTTTTTTATTCATCATCACTTCATAAGCACTGCTGTTGCGATCCGTATTAGCATTGTTTTGATACCTTTCTTTTTGCAGACGGCTATACTTTGTAACCACTTTCGTATACTGGTTGAAGTCAGATTGCACAAAATATTGTAAAAATTCATCGCCAACTTCGGAGTCTCCTCCCAGGTTGGACCTTAAATCAATGATAAGTTTGTCAACTTTTTGTTCTTTAAGGAAAGAAAACGTCGAATCAGCAAAACGCAGAAAAGAGGGCTTGTCTTCGAAACTTCTGAAGTCGATGATGGCCGTGTTCAAACTGTCCACCAGTCTCAAACTGTACGGTGCCTGACTCGGTGCGGCTTCACTTTCCTTTGACTTGCGCGCGTTAAACGCCTTGTCCCTGATACCCGCTAGTGCAATTTTCTTTACTCCCTGCCCGGATGCATAGGCAATGGTGTAGCTGCTATCGATGTTATACAGTTGTTTTAGATGGAACTGAAGAAATGAGCTCCCAAAGGCAAGACGAAACTCCTGACTTTCTCCCGAAGTCATCTTTATGATATCATCAGCTATTTTTTTGGATGAGATGTTGTTTATTTCCAGGATCTCACCATTTACCGGTATGGGAATATCCAGATCGGGCAGTATTGGCCCCTGATAAGAAATATAAGGCTTTTTTACTGAGAATTTCAGCCTGACCGGTATCCTGAACGGGTTGGGATACAGATTATAAAATTCGGATAAGGGCATTGCCAGATCCGTATGGCCGTCTTCCAGCCTGACCAGTACAGGTTCAATAAGCTGGTAAAAAGATAAAGTAGATAAAGGTTTGGTGATCTGGCGTTTGACATCAGTGATGTCGCTGTAAAACGAATCTTTGGGATACCGGTAATAAGGATCCGGATGGGTATCTTCTATAAATTTAACCAGGGAATCAATATCGCTTTTCAGCTTTTGAGGATCGTATTTTTTAGGTAAATCCTGCGCCTGAACCATACAAAAGGCAGAACCCATGACCAGAAAAAACGTAATCCGTAAAAGCAATCTTAAACTTGTAAACATAACGCTACTCTTCATTCTGCGGTAGTTAAATTTCATGGCTAATAGAATAATCCCAATCTGAACAGTGGGCTTTCAATATGAAGAGGATGCAGTTTTTACAGAAATGTTGCATGAGAAGCTATTTTTCCTGATATATTTTCCTGAATGAACCGTCTGATTATGGCGCGAATTTATTCTACCCGCTGCCGCATCGATACAGCAAATGGATGGTCAGCACTGTACACATGACCCCAAACAGCAATCTCAAAAAACATCTTCCCGCAAAACCGGTCGACTTTTTTTGAACCATCCGCCACCACCTCCCAGGCTCCCAACTACCGCTTAATAAATATTTCCAGGTTTTACATCACTTTTATGCGAACTAATTTGCTACTTGGGGTTACATTCTAACCTTCCCTATATATGACAACGTTATTGAAAACTTCATGTTTGCTTCTTTGTAGAAAGTCTTCCTTAAAATTTCTGGGTACACGTTAGCTTTTTCTTTGTTGGAATTGGGGGTTGGTGGCTAATCTTCACTTGATGGGGGTTACGCTTTGTTGGTGGGATTTAAGTGCTGACAGCTTTTTCTGCAAATCATCAATGTGTTTATTTATATCTTTTCTTTATACTATTGAAAAATACAGAAAGTAGACAAAACTTTTGCTTATCAAACCATTGTACGTCAGCTTAACAACCGTAACGAACATACATTGAATGAAAAAAATAGATCTTCATACACATACAGTTTCGACAGTCAGTGACTACCCCTTCGAATTCGACCTTTCAAAGGTTGAAGATTATGTGAACAAACTAAAAATTGATGCCTTAGCTATAACAAATCACAATGTCTTTGACCTAGGCCAATATTTGCAAATAAAGACCACTGTGACAATTCCTGTATTTCCAGGAATTGAAATAGACCTAGAAGGAGGACACCTCTTGGTAATATCGGATACAGATGAATTTGAATTATCAAACTTTGATTTGAAATGTAAAGAGGTTTCAACTTTAATAAAAAATAATACCGATACGCTTACAATTGCTCAATTCAAAAATATATTCCCAGACCTCAGCAAGTACATCCTAATTCCGCATTACGACAAGAGTCCAGAAATTAAGAAACCAACAATAGATGATTTGCAACCTCACGTAACATCGGGTGAAGTCGCAAGTGTACCTAAATTTAAAAGAATGATGAAAGAGCATAACGGTCTGACTCCCGTCCTGTTTAGCGATATGCGTTTTAGCAAAAATTTAAAAGACTTCCCTACCAGACAAACCTTTGTAGACCTTAAAGAAATATCTCTAGGGGGTATTAAATCTTGTCTAACTGATAAGTCGAAAATTGCACTAACAAAGGAAAGTGGAAACGATTTTTTTCAGGCAACTGATGACGGTTTGGAATTGTCAACGGGCTTGAATATTGTTTTGGGTGGTCGTTCATCAGGTAAAACTGTTACACTTGATAAAATAGCTGCTTCATCGGGAAGCGCAAAATACATAAAGCAATTTTCACTACTTCAAAATGATGAAGAAACTTTCAATAGAACAAACGATACAAGATTAAGCATTATCAACAATAACCATTTAACTGAGTTTAAATTTGTTGTTGAGGATGTTATTCAAATTGACTTTAAACGGAACCTTTTAAGTCTAGAAAACTATTTAGAATCACTCAAAAAATTTGCCTCTGAAAGCGAGAGAAAAGATTTGTATTCAAAATGTACATTATTTAGTGAAGAATTATTTCCACTTACTGATTTCAAAAATCTTGACAAATTAATCGAGTCAGTTTCGACTTTAATTGAAAACAACGAATATCAAGACATTATATCGAAATACATTTCACAGGAGAATTTAAAGGCACTTTTAAACGAATTAATTCAAAAATCAATAGTTTCAAAGGTAGAATCCGAACAACAGAAATGGCTAAATACAATTATTAATGATGTCCAACGTGAATTGAGAGTTAAAACCACTAGCACCTTTATTGAAAATGTGGATTTATATAAAATAGCCACTGACGAAATGAAAGTCGATAAATTTAGGGAAGTAGTATCTGAATTAAAAAAAACAAGAGATATTAATATGGAAGAATTGGGTAAATTTTCAATCATAACTACTGTAAAACCTATTGAAAGTGCATCTGACTTACAGAAAATTGGACGAGACAAAAAAATATATAGCACTGCACTGAACAAGTACAATGACTCCTATTTATATCTACAAAAACTTAGAGATACAGGAGTGGAAGATGCAAATTTGTATAAATTCTTTGTAAAAATAGAATCAACTACTTTGAATAAAGATGGATTCAAAGTTTCCGGTGGAGAACGTTCTGAATTCAACTTGATACACGAAATAAAAGATGCCACAAAATATGACATTCTTCTTATTGATGAACCAGAATCTTCTTTTGACAACCTATTTCTTAGAAAGGAAATAAATTCCCTTATAAAGCATATGGCGCAACTTATGCCAGTAGTAGTTGTAACTCACAACAGCACAGTTGGTGCGTCAATAAAACCAAATTTTGTTGCTATAACAGATAAAAAACTTGAAAGCGGAAACTTTGTTTATAGAATATTTACCGGCTACCCATCAGACAAGGAATTAAAGTGCTATGACGGAACAAAAATTAAAAATTACGAAGCAATTCTAAACTGTTTAGAAGCAGGAGAAGATGCATATACAGAACGCAAAAATCAAACTTATGAAATACTTAAAGATTGAAAATAACAAGGGATTCTATCGAATAGATCCAAGTCAAGAAATTTGGACAGACCTTGACCAAATCAACAAAGAAAATTTATTAGAATTATTAAAGCTTGCATCATTAGGCGAATTTGAAATGGATGAATATAAAGATGAATTACTTCAAAATCCTGCACATAATATTATTTACAAGAATATTTATGGAAAGTTTATTGATTTTCTAAAAAACAAAACTAGGTTTCAAGACAGTGTTGAAGCAACATATAAACAAGCTATTGAAAAATACCAATTGCAACAGAGTGAATAAAGCCGAACCGTAAGGATTTTTCAATAGTGGGGCGAAACTGTAAAGTTCAAAGGGATTTCTTCTATTCAACTTTTACACAAAATTGTAGATTTTTGCTTCGATTGCCCAACGATTGCAATGCTCCAAAACGTTAGGTGTAATTTTAAACGATCCCCATGTCAGACAAACCATTGCGTGCATTCAAATACTTCGATTTGGAATTGAAATCACTAGCAAGCTTTTTAATAGTGAGCAATCCGTATTTTGAAGAGTTAGGGAAGAAAGATTTCTGGGAAATGGAGTCAATTAAAGTAGAGAAACTGCGCATTGAAAGCAAATTAAATTTCCAGCCGACTACAACAGAATTCATTATTCGCAGTTTTGAGAAAAACATTTCATTTTTAGACAGAGAATTAATTTACATTAGAATAATTTCAGCTCTTGAATTATTTTTAGTTCAGTGCATTCGAGACATTTTTAAACAAACAAGTGAGCCATTTAAAAGCAATCAAAAAAGAATTGAGTTGAATTACTCACAAATACTAAACATTTCTTCGGTTAGTGAAATACGCAATGAACTATTGCACAAGGAAACCAGACCTTTGTCAAGTGCAGGATATGAGGATGTAGTTAAATATTACAAGCAGCAGTTGGGAATTGACATTAGTAGTATTGGAGCTGGACTTGAAAAGATGAAATATTATCATCAAATCAGGCACATACTTGTTCATAGACTTGGAAAATCTGATAAATATTTCAAAAAGCAGTATGGATTTAATAAGACCTACATTCAGGTTAATGAGGACTTACTCTTAGACCTGTTCAATGACGTACATCTATATGCCAAAAAAGTAGCAGAGAAGGTAGTGAATTTAATTAATTCACATTCTACAATTGAAGTTTATAGAAAATTCAAAGGTGAAAGATTAAGAATAGAATTTGATTCAAAGATTACCGATAAAGTTAATTTTTTAGAACCGGAATTCCACTTTTGGGTTGGAGATGAAGTATTTTACTTGTATGATTTGGGGATGCATGTTATTTCAAAAGGGTCTAGATATATAGTTGAAATATGGGGGAATAGCGATGTTTTAAACGGGTACAAAAAAAATGCAAAACAAAGACTGAAAACCTCAAAACATTTCGAAAACATTTTAATACAACCTATTCAACATCCAAAAGTGTTTAATGAGTCTGCTATCCTTGCTGTAAGCAAACTCTTGCCTGAAGGACTTTGGCCAAAAGATATTCGTAAAACAATTGCCCAAACACTAGGAATATCAAATAATAATATTGACAAAATTATAAAAATATTAAATGACAGAGGAATGCATCTAAAACCAGAATAAAACTACACTTAACAGGCGTTTGGCAAAAAATCGGGTCTAGTACTTAAAGATGCTGTGCGCTTCGTATCAAGTTCGGCGCTTGCAGACAGTTTAGTGCTTGCAAATTCCGCTTCTTCGCAAAGCGCTAAAACCGTTGCTGGTAAGAAAACGACACTGCCAGGCCACAAAGCCCCTTACTTTTAACATAATCTATGCCCCGACAAGTAAATCACAAACCACTAATATTGACAGGTTGTTTAATCTGGATAGCCGCATTTTTCGGAGAAGCATTTGGCTTCCAACCTTATTCAACTATCGGAATCATTATTTCCCCAATTTTAACCTGCGTTGGAATTTTCTATTGGTTCAAATTTTACAAATCAAAAAGAGGGCATTACCCTAAATTTTGGATAATATATAAGGAATATCGAAGCAAAACGCAAAAAGATCCGTTTGCAGGAATTGGTTTCATGTTCGGCCACATTTTAGAAACCTGGACTATCACGGTAGTATTTTGGATGTTCCTGTCACTAACAATTTTCATAACATTCAGTCAATCAGATGCATTTGAAGTTACGAAAAAATATTGCGAGAACGATAAAGAAGTACTATCCAAAACGGGAAAAATTAAATATTACGGATTATTAATTGCTGGAAATATGGCAAACCAAGGACAAACAGGGAACGCCAATCTGTCTTTTACAATTATTGGAGAAAAGGGCCATTTTTCAGCTACCTCTAAACTAAACAAATTCAACGACCATTGGTCAGTTGAAAGTCTGACATTACACTGAAAAGATAACCTCTCAACGCAGTCCATTGCCGCATGATAAAGCCAACTACTGAATTTGCTTAAAGCAAATCCGGCAGATGGCTGATTTCGGAAGCTTTTAATCTTTATTTTTTTACTGTATTTCCTTTTGCGTAATACTTCTGAACAAAGCCAATCCAGTCTTTTTCTCCTTCCGGTATGCTTACATCCGGCTTAAAGCCGACGTTATCAATCCGGAAATCCTTCACCCAGCCATTGCGTCCCCATGGTGTAGCCAAGTTGTATATTCCGTCACAAATTCTAAAATCCTGATCGCTTCCGTAATCCATGACGCCATAAGAGTTTGTGCCAAATAGCGTTACCTTTTTGCTTTGTTTACCTTCGAATATGTAGAATTCGGTAGCGCTCCCACTTCTCTTATCAATCAGAAAGGCGATTTGCCGGGGATAGCTTTGGGGATTTACGTCCAGGGTGCGAACCAGGTCGCCGGAGTCTTTCACCATTTTTCCTGGGTTTGCCTTTGCTGCATTAAGTAAGTTCACCACACGTTTGTAGTAGGGGTCGGTTGTATCCTTATAAGCTTTTAACTCCCGTTCTTTGGATTTAATGAATTCTTCGCTGCTGCGATAATCCCATGCCGGATACAAGATTGGATTGGTATAAATGAGTCTGGCCATTTCGTCGGAAGTGCTTGTGTTGCCGCCACCGTTTCCTCTTAAATCCATAATCAGATACGGAGTTTTGGCCAGCAGTTCCCGGTTTGCGGCCAACAAACTATCCAGTTTACCCACTTCCCTCTGGTCGAAAACGGCAAGTTTCACATATAGAAAATCGTCATTTAGTTTCCTGAAAGTCACGAGATCTGTCCTGTTTTTATTCGCCTCCATGTTTGATACCGCCTGTTTTGTGCCTCTCATCCATACCGAGGATACATGACTGTCCTTAAAAAAGCTGGTATAGGTTTGCAAGACGGTCTGGCATGCCAAAGGACTACTCACAGAGGATGCTTTGCTTCGCAGATTTTTGATTAATTTGTCGTAGGCCGGTCGCGTTTTAGCGGTAACCTTGTCGTCAAATCCGGCATAAATCCGGGTTACTTTGTCAATAACTTCTTCCAAAGCCCGGGAGCAGGAACATGCATCAGGATTTACAGCTTTCTGTCCGGAACTTTCCTGCGCCTGGACAAATGTATAATTGAGGGCAAAAATTAGTGTAAGAAATGGTATTATTTTCGTTTTCATGGACTGAGCTTGGTTTAGATATGGCTTTGATTTAGAGAAAAAGCTTTGTTACTTTCATGATGATGTGTCTTGATATACCGCTGGTCAGCTCCCGGCATTTTATTTCTGATGATGACAAATACGCTTCGTTGTGCAATTATAGAAGATGAGCCGCTGGCTCAGGAACTCCTTGAAAAATATGTCCGCCGTGTCTCTTCGCTGGAACATGCCGCAACATTCGATGACGCCATTGTAGCTTACGATCAACTGCCCGCTATACATCCCGATATTATTTTTCTGGATATTAACATGCCGGAAATGACGGGGATCGAATTCCTGCGGGCCTACCCTACACCACATCCTGCGGTCATTGTAACAACGGCAAATCCAAATCACGCCCTGGATGGTTTCGATATGGGTGTTACTGATTATCTACTGAAACCAATTACGTTTGACCGTTTCCTTAAAGCGGTTGGCCGCGCCAGGGAAAAAATGAACGGGACTTCCCAGCCAGTTTCTGCTGCTGTCACTGCTGAGAACGTACCGGTTTTGTCAGAAACAGTTACCTCATCAGATTTTATATTTTTCAAGACCGATAAAAAGCTCGAACAGGTTCATTTCGACGAAATCGTTTTCGTGGAATCGCTTGGCGACTACATTAAAGTTTTTCTTTCAGATCGTTTTCTTGTTACACTTGTCACAATGAAAAAACTCTGCGAGACACTTCCTGCTGATCGTTTCCTTCGTATTCACCGATCTTGTCTGGTGCAACTTCGCTATATCAGAACGCTGGAAGGAAACACGGTGATCACAACTTCCGGTCAGGAATTGATTATTGGCCCTAACTATCGGGAGGAGGTAAAACTTGCTCTAAAAAAATGGCTGATTTCATAGTACCACTGTTTTGATTTAGCCTTCATCGACTATGGAAGCAAAGGTATCGGGTCATTGATGTTCAGCTTAATTAATTCGATGGAGTCCATGTTATTTCCGATGAAGATGTAAAATGAGTTTTATCGGATAAATCACCGCGCTCGTCGAAAAAAGTAACTGAATACCTCATAAACAGATTCCTTTGAAGAACTTTTTAAAAGATTCAGGATTTCTCCAATATTATAATGATCAGACTGGATATCGTTGCTGACAATACAAAATACCACGGCTGGACACGTGTAGGTTTTCACGCCCTGCTGATATCAGGTATTTTATTACTGATATTTTCTGCATACGTCCCGTGGTTTTTGTATCCATCGGCGCCGCTCGATTATCCATTTAAAACGTACGCTGGCCCCATTATACGTGATGCTTTTTGTGTGGTTGTTCAGTATTATTTCCTTGTCTTTCTATTCACTCATTATGCCCGAAAACCCTGGTTTCTGGTTATTGGAATGGGGGTTTACTATTTTATTCTTTTTACCTGCTATTATTACACGTCCTATCTCGTTAAGCATTACTGCGGCTTACCGGATGATTACACAGGCTCCATCAGCCATTTCGACCGGACACCCTATTGGAAAGCATTGTTTCATCCGGCAACATTCTATCATTTGATGTTCATTATAGAACGGGCTTTTTATCCGCTGGCGTTGAAGTTGCTGATTGAGATATACAGGCGACAGGTACGGAATGTGAATTTGCAGCAGGACTACAATCGTCTGGAACTTGATTTTCTGAAAAGCCAGATCAGTCCGCATTTTTTGTTCAATGTCCTCAACAGCATTTATGCGCTTACGGAGGAAGAAAGCCCTCGTGCGGCAAAAATTGTGCAACAATTATCCGGAATGATGCGCTATTCACTTTATGAAACCGCCGATGTTATGGTACCTCTGTATAAAGAACTGGCGTTTATCAGAAACTATGTGGAGCTGGAACAACTCAGAACTTCAAAAAGACTAACCCTTGAAACCAGTTACCCCAATCCTGTGGATGAGACGCTGGTGATTGCGCCATTTGTTCTGATCACTTTTATTGAAAATGCTTTTAAACATGGCGTAGGAAGTACCACAAAAAAGTCCTTTGTTAAAATTGATCTCACATTGCGGGACGAAGTGCTTCATCTTACGATTGTAAATAGTAAACCTGTCAATGGCAAAAAAACGGTTGGCGGGTTAGGGTTGGTCAATGTACGCAAAAGATTGGCAGCGCTTTATCCCGATCACCGGTTACAGGTACTGGATGATGCGCAGCAATATACCATGACTTTGACGCTGACTTTGTCCAAAAGCAAAATCGCCGACTCTACTTTAAAAGCCGGGGTGTTGGAAGTTAAGGCGGATCAAAGCCGGTGAAAGTGAGCGTGCGTCGGGAAGTTGAAAATATCGGGAATCGTATCAAATTTGTTCTGAACAAACTTCAAAAAAGTGAACAATCAGTTTATAGAACTGACGGCACGGGCCGCCCGCGATCCCCAATCGAGGGTAATTTCGTGCTTTTTTAATTGCCCCCAGTTACAGCGTGCAATTCCTAACTCGACCAAACGGGTCTGCGATTGAAGTTGGAAGAATTCGAAGTAATTGAAAAGAAAATCTATCATCAGCTACCACCTAAGGTTGAATACCACCTTACCGAGCGCGGAAAAACACTGATGCCCCTTTTAAAGCAAATGAACGAATGGGGGGGAAATCCCCGATTTATTAAGAGCATCATCTTAAACCGAACAAAAGCAGTTGATTAACCATTGGACTCCGCGATCAGCTAGGAAGTATTCCTAACGCGCCACATCCCGTTTTCTTGATAAATTCCAATGCAGTTTGGGTTGGCTTCTTAGCTATTTATTACCAATTCATTCAAATTCTGCCGCCAATTTGAGTACGCTCATATTGGAGGAGTAAGAATTGGCGAAATGTACTTGCTCCATCAGGTTTTGGCCGTTCTTTCCCATATTTCAGCCTGCCAGTTTTGAATTCTTACTAAAAACATAGAAGCCTTTATCAAAACGCAATGACATGGGCAGCAGAATGTTTCCAAATTAATTTAAAGAACACGCAACCGTATCTGATTAAGGATCGTCCTCTTCAGGTAGAGAGGAAACTAAGCAGTGGATAAAAGCGGCGACAAAAGAGTATAACATGCAGTTTACGCCCGTTGACTTCACGCAAACCGGCTCGTGGAAACAGCCTACCGTAGAAGAAGTAAGCGGCACATTTCCGGAAAGTCCGGCCGTGATGATTTCTCACCTTGAAATGGATGGTTCTTCTATCAGTTCGTTGAAGATTACGGATTAATAGAAATGTAAAACTGCACGTGATCGACCTGGGAGAAGGCCAGCCTGTCGTGCTCATCCACGGATGGCCGCTGAACAACGAGATGTACGAATATCAATACCAATATCTGGTGGAGAAAGGGTTCAGGGTCATCGGCATTTCCCTCCGTGGTTTTGGAAAATCAGACAGACCTTACGGAAAATATGACTTCGATACTTTCTCCGATGACATCAAAATGGTTTTGGAAAAACTCAAAATCGAAAACGCAACATTGGGCGGATTCTCAATGGGAAGTGCAGTAACCCTTCACTTTATAACGAAATATAATGGTGCGCATATCAATAAGTTAGCCGTATTCGGTGCAACCGGCCCTTCATGGATACAACGGGAAGGCCACCCTTACGGCATCACGGATCAGGGCGTAGCGGACCTTGTCAAACAAACTAAAACTAATCGGAAGCAACTCGTAGCAGGCTTTGGAAAAGCATTTGAAAGCCAGGAAGGCGGACTTTCGCCGGAATCGATCAAATGGCTGGAAAGCATCAATCTGAATGCATCACCTTACGCTACCACTCAGGCCATTACAGCATTGGGTGACCTGGATCTTCGTCCTGTGCTTGGGAAAATCAAAATGCCCGTCGCGATATTCCATGGTGTGAATGACAAATTGTGTGACTTTGCTCAGGCCGAACAGCTTAACAAAGCCATTAAAGGTTCTTATATTGTAAAATTTGAGAAAGGCGGACACGGATTGTTTTTGGAAGAAATGGATAAATTCAACTCCGAACTGGAAAAATTTGCCAGAAACTGAATAAACGATTTTACCTGTGAAGCAAATTATCGCTTCATAGGTTAGCTACAACCGCCTTTCTCTACACCAAGCCCTGGAATAAATTTAACGAACACGCCCGGATTATAACAGAAGTAAACCCTCTATCTGGAAAAAAGTATTTAACTTCTGAAAGACCTTACTAGATAGATAATATGGAACCCATTTTAGCGGTCGAGCCACACCTTAAAAACCGGAGCTTTTTCCCTGCTTACCAGTACCTCCGTATCAACATTTCTTTTCAGCAAAATCCTGAGTTTTCCGTTAAATTCGTTTTGTATGCTTTTGATGCAATGTACATTTACAATAATCTGCCGGTTAGCCCTGAAAAAAACATCCGGATCGAGTTCGTCTTCCAGGTCTTCCATGCTCAGTGAGACGGTTTCCACCTGGCCACCGATTAAACAAAGATGGGTAACCTTAAATTCAGAATACACAAAATCGACTTCTTCTACGGCTACGGTCTTATAGCCGTCAAAACTTGGGATCAGAAAACGCTTCCGGTACAACCTGTTACGATCTTTAAATACTTTGAGGAGTTCTGTCAGGTTGGTATCTGGTTCCGGATCTGCACTCAGGGGTTTCACCTTGCCCAGGGCGGCGATCAGTTCCTCTTTTTCTATGGGTTTTAAAAGATAATCAATGCTGTTCACTTTGAAGGCGCGGACAGCATACTCATCATAGGCCGTTGTGAAGATAATGGGACTGCGTACCTCAGTGGCCGTGAAAATATCAAAGCATAAACCATCAGCCAGGCGAACGTCCATCAGTACTACATCAGGAGCTGGGCTTTGCTTAAACCAAGCCACACTTTCGCTCACCGTTTCCAGCACGGCAAGCGTGTGATGGGACGAGTTAATTTCGTTCAAAATCCTTTGCAGACGTGCTGCATTGTGTTTTTCGTCTTCTATGATCAGTATCTTCATTCTGCTTGGAATTAAAATTCGATGAGTGGTATAACCACACAAAATTGATCCGAGGTTTTGATAATCTCCGGCAGCCTGCTGGCCAGAAGACGGTATCTGTCCTGTATATTTTGAAGCCCCAGACTGGTTGAAGGCAAAGCATTGGTTATCAGCTGAATATTATTGGTGACCGTAATACTCTTTTGATCCACCGAATAAATATGGATAACCAACGGACTTTGCGCGGTAGCCCTATTATGTTTGATCGCATTTTCAATCAGAAGTTGTACCGTAATTGGTGGCACGAACTGTGTCAATACAGTATTGTCAAGATCAATATGTACACGTACGTTATCTCCATGCCTGATCCCGATCAAATAAATAAAAGCACTTACAAATGCCATTTCATCTTTGAGCTGCACAAGATCTTTTTTCAGATTTTGGATCATGTAGCGGTATACCCGGGAAAGGTTTTCCAGAAATAACGTTGCAGTCTGTGTATTTTCATTGATTAGCTCTGCAAGCGTACTGAAATTGTTGAACATGAAATGCGGATCCAGCTGCAATTTCAGGGACTGCAATTCGGCCTGCATGGCTATTTCTTTGAATTCTAATGTTTTCAAGCGCAGATCCGAAGCTTCCGACATGGATATTTTCCATCTCTCCAATAAAAAATAACCTGTGTGCACTGCACTCACCATCACAGAAACGAGAATAGTGACCATAAAAAACTGCCAGATACTCAGCCGTTCCTGTACTGTAAAATTGATATTTCCATAAATTACAGTAAACATCAGATCCTGCAAATACAGCAGTACGCCCACTGAAATAATGATCAGGGTCGTTTGCAGCAAAAATCGGATCAGGGAAGACCCTTCCCAGGGAAACCTCTTTTCCAGTCTGTGCGCAATACCCGTGCTGGTCTCTATAATCGCCCAGCTCAAAGCCAGATCTAAAAAAAGCTCGATAACGAGCTTTTGAAATCCACCCTGTATAGAGCAGATCCAGAATGCGTTATTGGGATCCATCAAATAGGATAACAAGTAGATCAACAGCATCACAACCGGGATGAGCATCAATCTTAAGCGCCGGTTACGCTTGGAGCTTTCTGTTTCCATACAGGGCTAATCTAATGAATTTCGATTTCAAAAAAATACTGATTTCACTTCCAGCCTCCACCCAAAGCCCGGTATAGCTCAATATGCGCACCGGCTTTCTCGCGGGATAGCTGGACCACGTTCAAACGCGTCTGCAAGTAACTGTTTTCTGCTGTGATTATTTCAAGATAGTTCACCATTCCGGTACGGAAAAGCACGTTGGCTGCTCCAATACCTTCCTCTAAGGCCACCTGACGCCTGCGCGCTGCCAGAAACTGTTCATCCAGTTTCTCGTTCATGATCAGCGCATCGGAAACCTGCGCATACCCTTGAAGTACAGTTTGCCTGAAAGTAATCACCGCCTTTGCTCGTTCAATCACTGCCTGCTCATACTGGGTTTTTAGCTTACGCCGCAGGAAAACAGGCTGTACCAGTCCGCCAGCTACAGAGCCAAATAATGCACCCGGAACGCTAAACCAGTTTGATGCCTTGAAAGAATTCAAACCGCCGCTGGCCGTAATCGTCAGAGCCGGATACATCAGCGCCTGGGTAATACCCACCCGCGCATTCGCCGCCATGAGGGCAAGTTCTGCCGCGTGCACATCGGGCCGGACAGCCAGTAGCGATACGGCGTAAGCCGTACTGGAAATATCAACGAACTGTTCATTCTCAGCATATTCACGTTTAATCTTATGCGCATAATTTCCACATAACAAACTCAGTGCATTTTCCTGTATCCGAATGCTTTGCTCAATCTGAGGAATCAGTTGTGCAGTCAGTTCCAGCTGCCCCATCGCCTGCCGGATGGAAAGCAAATTGGCCTCTCCCACCCGGTACTGAGCATCGGTGATAGCCAGCGTGCTGTCACTTAGCTGCCAGCTTTGGGTCGCAATCTCCAACTGGCGGTCGAGCATCAAAAGATTGTAATACCCATTGGCAACATCGGAAACAAGTTGGGTTTGAACCACCCTGCGTACCTGTTGCATTTGCAGCAAACCTGCCAATGCCTCTTCTTTTTCCCTTTTGATCCTGCCCCAGATATCAATTTCCCAGCTCAGGCCAAGTGACGCACTGAAATCTTTCACGCTCCGCGAGCCTATGAACTGCTCGTTACCGATCCCGGCCAGACTGTTTGCAGAAGAAATATTCTGGTTTGCTGTGATTTGTGTGTTCAGGTCTGGCAGATAATTAAGGCGTACTTTCTTTAAGACTGCCTGAGAGGACTCAATATTTTTAACAGCGATTTTCAAATCGTTGTTTTGCGCAATGGCCGTGTCGATCAAGGCCTGCAAGGTTCTGTTTTTAAAAAATGATTTCACATCCGGCATCTCACTCAGTGTGGTATCCATCACCTCGCTGGTTCTGAACTGGCCGGGCATTGCCAGTTCGGGACGCTGGTAATCTTTTCCCACACGGCAGGAAGCGGCTATAAGTATCAGGAAAAATAAATAATATCTTGCTTTCATGGTTCTAGCTTTCTGATGAATCCTGATGATTCTGCGGGTATTTCGTTCCGCTTATGCTCTCCTGAATTTTTTGAAAAACAACAAATAGTACTGGTATAATCAACACACCAAGCAAAACACCTGAGATCATCCCGCCGGCAGCACTCGCACTGATCGAACGGTTCCCTACAGCCGACGGACCACTTGCAAACAGCAAGGGAATCAAGCCGGCTACAAAAGCCATTGACGTCATCAGGATCGGTCGCAGCCTTTGCCTTGCCCCTTCCAGTGCCGCGGTGTGAAGTTCCATACCATTCCGCCTTGCTTTTAAGGCAAACTCAACGATCAGGATCGCATTTTTAGCCAGCAATCCAACAAGCATGATAAGTCCCACCTGCACGTAAATATTATTGGTAATTCCCGCAGCGCCGATCGCCAGATACACACCCAGAATCCCGGTTGGGATTGAGAAAATAACAGCCAATGGCAGAATGTAACTTTCGTACTGGGCGGCCAGCAGGAAATAGGTAAAAAGAATACAAAGCGCGAAAATAAAAACCATCTGACTTCCGGATTTCTTTTCCTCCCGGCTCAGTCCGCTCCATTCGTACCCGTAGCCTGCCGGAAGTTTTTCGCTGATCAGCTTTTCGGTAACTTCCATCGCCTGGCTCGTAGAGAAACCTGCCGCGGGAAGAATATTGATACTGATGCTGTTAAAAAGATTATAACGGTTAACAACCTCAGGGCCGTAGACCTTGGTAAGTTTCACGAGCGTTCCGACCGGGATCATTGCGCCTGTATTACTTTTCACAAATATCTGGTTGAGCGACTGCTCGTCCATACGATACTGGCCTTCTGCCTTAATATTGACCCGGTAAAATTTACCAAAACGCACAAAATCACTAGCCTGCGCACCACCGTAAAAAAGTTGAAGCGTGCTCATCACGTCCTTCGGCGTCGTACCAAGCTGGTAAGTTTTATCCTCATCCACCAGCACTTCAAATTGCGGAAAATCACTTCTGAATGTCGTGAAGGCAGAAGATACAGCAGGTTGTTTGTTAAGCACTCCGATAAGCTCATTGGCCGTCTGACTGAATTTGTCCAGTTTCCCGCCCGCCTTATCCTGCAACACCAGTTCCGCGCCACTCACACTACCAAAACCCTCCACCGGCGGCGAGCGGAAAAGACTCAGCTCCCCTTCCTTCACATCCAACAGCCGTTCGTTCATCGCTTCGATCACCTGGTTCATATCCTGAATCTCACCTCTTTCTTTGGTGGGTTTCAATCGGATAAAACCCAGCGCATACGATGGCCCGGAACTGTTGCTGAGCAAATTAAACCCCGAAATACTCGAAACCATTTCTACCTCCGGCATCTTGCCGAGCGCCTTGTCTATTTCAGAAATAACCGCTGTTGTGAATTTCAGGTTATTGCCTGCAGGAAGTGCCAGTGCATAGGTGATAAAGCGGTCGTCCTCATTGGGTACAAATTCTTTCGGTGCGCTGGCCATCATCCAGAAAGCAAGGCCGCTTACCAACGCCAGTCCGCCCAGACTAAGCCACCATTTTGAAATTAAAAACCGGACACTGCGAATGTATTTATCGGTCAGGTTATCGAATCCGGCGTTAAATCCGGTAAAAAATCGCTGTTTAAAATTCTGCTTCTGATGCGTTTGCCCATGGCCGCTTTTGAGAAAAAGTGCACACAACGCCGGACTCAGCGTCAGTGCATTTAAGGCAGATATCAAAATGGCTATTGCCAGTGTAAAAGCAAATTGTTTGTAGAAAATACCGGCAGGGCCATCCATAAACCCGATCGGTAAAAAAACTGCCGACATCACCATCGTGATCGAAATAATGGCACCCGTAATTTCCTGCATCGCCGAAACCGTTGCCTGCTTGGCAGTGAGTTTCGTCCCTTTCATTTTGGCATGAACCGCCTCCACGACCACAATGGCATCATCGACTACAATCCCGATAGCAAGCACCAGGGCAAAAAGCGTCAGTACGTTGATGGTAAAACCTATGATTTCTAAAAAGAAAAATGTACCGATAATTGCCACCGGAACAGCTATGGCCGGTATCAGTGTAGAGCGAAAATCCTGCAAAAAGATAAAAACTACAATAAAAACCAGAATGAATGCTTCGATCAGCGTTTTCTTCACCTGGTCAATGGACTGGTCGAGACGCTCTTTAACACTCTGAATGATATGAAACTCCACCCCTTTTGGAAACGATTTGCTCAGTTCAGCCATACTGCTGCGCACCTGGGTTTCAATCTGGTTTGCATTCGAGCCGCTGGTTTGCTGTATCGCCAGCGTCACTGCCGGAAAACCGTCTTGTTTATTGTCGCTGTCATAAAAGGCAGCACCGAATTCTATTTTTGCCACATCACGAAGCCGCAGCATGCCTCCGTCCACTTTTGCTTTGATAACAATCCGTTCAAATTCCTGCGGCTCGCTTAACTTTCCTTTATACTTGATCACATACTGCATCGGCGCGTCGGATTCCTCCCCAAGCTTACCCGGCGAAGCCTCCAGACTGCTGTTGTTGATGGCGTCTTCGACATCTTTGGGTACCAGGTTATTTACTGTCAGTTTCTGCGGATCCAGCCAGATGCGCATGGCGTAATCCTTGGTACCAAAAATCTGAACATTACCAATACCGGGAATTCGTTTCAGGCCAGGGAGCACATTTATTTTCGCGTAGTTTTGAAGAAATAATTCATCATACTTGGCCGAATCACGGCTCATCACATTGAAAAACATGATGTTACTGTTTTGCTGCTTTCTGGTGGTGATCCCGGCACGGACTACTTCAGCAGGGATCTGGCTGTTGGCCTGCGCTACGCGGTTCTGCACATTTACCGCTGCCTGATCCGCATTGATACCTAGCCGAAAAATAACCTGAATAGAAAAAGAGCCGTCACTACCTGCCGTGGAGCTCATATACTGCATATCTTCCACCCCGTTGATGGCCTCTTCCAAAGGGGTAATCACAGAGCGGGTTACACTCTCGCTATTCCCGCCTGGGTAAGTGCCCGACACAAAAACAGTTGGCGGAGCAATGTCCGGAAACTGGGTGATAGGAAGCCTGCCGATGCTGACAATACCCAGCAGTAGGAGTACCACTGAGATCACCGTCGCCAGTACCGGGCGGCTAATTATATTTTTTAGCATAGTTTTGTATTTACTTTTGAGGCTGGATCTGTTCGCCTTCCGTGATCATGGCTGCTTCTCTGGCTACGATACGGTCGCCTGCATTCAGTCCGGTTTTAATAAGGTAATAATCTCCGCTTTTGCCCAAAACCATAATGGCAACACGCTCTGTGACATTTTTGTCATTGAGCCGGTAAGCGAAAATTTTGTCCTGTATATCAACCGTAGCACGTGCCGGAATCAGGAGCACTTTGTTCTGAACCTGCGGAAGCGTCACCCGTCCGGTATTACCCGAACGCAGTACAAATCTGGGATTCCTAAACATGGCCCGCAAACTGATCGCACCTGTACTGGTATCAAACTGACCGTCCACCATCTGTATTTTCCCATCCTGATCATACCGGTTTCCATCCGCAAGTTGCAGGGAGACTGCCGGTAACAGGGTTAGTATCTGAGGAAGGGTTTTGTTTGGATAATGCTGGTTAAAAATCAGAAAGTCCTTCTCCGTCATCGAAAAATAGGCATATACTTCGCTAATATCCGTAAGGTTTGTCATTGGCTGAGTTTCTGTCTTGGACGCCAGATTCCCTACCCGTTTTGGAATACGGCCTATAAAACCACTGACAGGTGCCTTGATAAGCGTAAAATCCAGATTTATTTTTGCCGCCTGAACTGAGGCCAATTGCAACGCCACATTTGCCTCAGCAGCTTCATAAGCAGCTTTTGCAGTTTTTAATTGAAAATCGGACGTCACCCGGCTTTTGCTAAGCTCCTCAAATTTGTCGACTTCCAGCGCAGCGGTTTTCAGTGCCGCTTTTGATGCACTCAAACCCGCTTTTGCCAGATTTAATTGCTGCGTATATATATCATCGGCTAATTTAAACAAAGGCTGCCCCACACTTACGTGAGCTCCTTCTTCTACATATATTTTTTCAATATATCCATCGACCTGCGGGCGGATATCCACATTAACCTTTCCCTCTATACGTGCCGGAAACTCAGCCGTTATGCTGACGCTGCTATCGCTTAAAGTGATTACCGGCAATTTTTTCAGCGGTTGCTTGTGCTCTGTTGTTTCCCCTTTGGTTCCGCAGCCCCACAAAAGCCCAGCCGAAAACATAGACGAAAAAAGGAGTTTTATTAAGTACATATTATTCTTTAAAAATTATATAGATGAGCTTGGTTTCCCAAGTCTAAAACTTTGTATTCAACCAACAATGCCTGACCACAAATGTCCTTCCTCATGACAAAAGATGACAATTCCTGACAACAAAATGACAACTTTCTTAGAGCTACTCCGTCGCCACCGATCTGAATTTATTCATCATCGCATCCAGACTGTATTCACCAGGTCCCAAAATCAGAATAGCCAGATAGCCTACCAAAAACGCTGTGGCAAGTTCATGCTCTCCGATCAGCTCCCAACTATGTACCGAAAGGATCACCAGCACTGTGAAAATTAGCGGGATAATCATGAAGCGTGTACCAAGTCCGAGAATCAACAAGATGGAACAGAAAAACTCTGCAAAAATGGCGAGACTTAAAGATGCCTCCATCCCCAGTCCCATAAAATCGACAAAGTCTGTCTTGTACTCTTGAAAGTGTATGAGTTTGGCATAACCGTGGCCTGGGATCATCAGTATACCGAACCCAACTCTGAGAACCAGCGTGCCTAAATTAAAGGATAATGGTGTATAACCACCTGCCATGGTTTTCGTATTCATAAAATGGAACTATATAAAATTTCAAAGATTAACATACGGAATTCCTCTCACAGCTACCAAAAGTAGGATAATTCCAAACGCAGGAATCTTTCTTTTACCCCAAACGGAAGAAATATATACCGAAGTGTAGATATGAGATTCCGTAGCGGTTTCATTGACTCTGCGATGATTGTCTTATTTAATTCATTCAATGTCCAACTTATGGAATTCAAAGTCATGGACTATCGCGATTCGCGATTAGGCCATATAATTTCGGTAACATTAAACAACCTGAGAAATTGTTTGATAACAGACTAACCTATGAAAAACAAGGTTCGGTGAATTGTCAATCTGCCACGGAATCCGGTGGATGCACTATCGGTATTTCCTCACTAAACAATATGTAATTGAACAGCCGTTGGAAAAGCTCGAACATGAGCTGAATCCAAACGATCTTTTCAGGGGTCAGCCTTACGTCAAAAAAATTACTGAATCACTCGTGCTACTTGCATGGTTATGCAGGATCCAAATAACGGTTGTACTTTCATTTTTTTATAAGATAGCTCAATGCAAATAAAAGATCTTAATCACCAAAAAGAACATGCTTACCGGTTTTCGATTTAAAACCGGTAAGCATGTTCTTCTGTGGTACATCTTCTGAATCTACTTTTGTACAACACCCGTCGCCTGCCGTGCTGCCAGTTGCCACCCGGCTTTTGACTTTATCCAGATATTGGTAAACCTCCGGGTAATTTTCTCGTCCAAATTTGGATTTGTTTTTTCAGGTTGTGCCAGTTCTGTTCCCATCACCACAGCGATATTTTGGTTGAATGTTATTTTTTCAATAATCCGCTCGACAGCCGGAAACTTATGCTTGCTTCTGATCAAACCGATGATATCTTCGACGGTTGCGATTTTTCCATTCGGATTGTTGACAACATAATTCTTTGTCCAAACTTTTCTTAATGCTGTTGTATCCTCTTTTTCCAGCAATTGAGTCCAGTGTATTTCCAACCTCCTGATTTGCTCCTCATCTTTGGATTGTGCAAAAGCTCCTACTCCAAGTAGCGTGAAAAATAGTAAGAATAAACTGTTACGTTTCATAATTTTTGGCTTAAAGGTATATTCTAATGTACTCTTTTTAAAAATCTTCCCCTACACCACTGTTTCAAATAGTAAGGTTTTAGTGAACTTTCTCAGCCTCGTCAGGCTTGGGAGATATAAATATGGCAAGCCTGGATCTTCGGGCTAAAACGATAAAAATACAGCGCCAGAAGGATCGGCACAGGGATATGTATATAATGAGATCTGTGCCAAATACGGCTGGTATTTTGCCCCGGTTTAGCGTAGTCGCCAAACCAGGATTTCGTCATACCACAGATTATTTATTGCTCAAATGACATCGGGATGGTAACCTGTGAAGTAAAAAAGTGTGGTTAATATCTCAGTTTTACAGATGGATGAGAAAAAAAGCACTTAGATGAATATAATAATTTCGCTCCCCATTCAGCTTTAAAAATGAAAACCGCAAAAGAATATTTTCACTTTTAAATCGCTGGATAACCAGTCCAGTTTTTAAGGAGATAGAGCCCATGCCTACTCAAACTTTACATATTAACTTTTTAACTTATAAAGATTTTAGCGTAGAAATCATATACCTTTCCCTGTAAAACAAAAAACATCTTTTCATATTCTTTTTAATCAACTCAACCATTAATGAATTATTTTCTACCCTCCTTTTCAAAAGCATTTTCTGTTTTTGTATTACTATTCGTGTGCACTTTTACTTCTGTGCATGCGCAAAACTGGAATCAGATTGTAAAAATTGCTGCAAACGACAACCTGCCTACCGCGGGAATATCTTATGGATTTACCGTTGCAATGTTTGGAGATTACGCTGCTGTTCAGGCAACTGCGCAATCAAATCCCGCCTCAACGGCTGTAAATAACGCGGGCGTAGTTTACGTTTTACACAATAATGCCGGCAGTTGGGAACAAGTCAAAATAATATATTCCCCTCACCAGACTTCATCAGGTTTTTTTGGTATTTCCATGGGAATCAGTAACGATTATCTTGTGGTAACCGGCAAGGAGAAAGCAGCCGATTTAACGACAGCTGCATATATTTACGGTCGAAACCAGGGTGGCGCAGATCAGTGGGGAATGGTAAAAGAGATACTCTTCCCTACTAGTCTGAATTATTCGATAAGAAATAACGCGGTAGCGATCAGCGGTGACAACATCATTATTGGAAATGCTAATGAGCCGAATGGCACGGGGCAGTTCCAGACCGGCTCTGTTAGTATATACAATAAAAACCAGGGAGGTTCAGGGCAGTGGGGACTCGTAAATAAGCTCACCATTACCGGTGCAATTACAAGAGATGTTTTGGGTGTATCCGTGTCTATTGATGGAGATTATGCTGTTGCAGGGGCAACCGGAGAAAACACCAACGCAGGTGCCGCTTATATTTTTAAAAGAAACAGTGTATCGGGTCAATGGTCCCAGATCAAAAAGCTAACATCGTCGGTTCCAGTGGGTAATGAGTATTTTGGTAATTCAGTAGCACAGAATGGTGATTATATAATAGTTGGGGCTTATGGAGATGCACGAGATGAGCAGGGACTAAATTTGAAAACAAATGCCGGTTCTGCTTATATCTTCAAAAAAGATCAAAATGATGACAATTGGGTTCAGATAAAAAAGATCACCGCAACTGATCGGGGTGCACAGGATTCGTTTGCTACTTCGGTATCAATCAGCGGTGATTATCTGGTGATTGGTGCACCTAACAATGGAGTAGTTGCCAAGGATTTTTTTGGTGCCGCTTTTATCTATAAAAAAAATCAGGGCGGTAACGACAAATGGGGAGAAGTTCAAAAGCTGACCGGAACAACACGAACTATCAATGACCAGTTTGGCAATTCCGTAGTTATTGACGGAGGGAGGATCATGACCGGAGCATTTAAAGAAGACTATACCGTTAGCGGTACTTTAAGGACAGATGCAGGTGTTGTTTATGTGATTGGTATAGAAGGAGGACTACCGGTTAATCTGATTTCTTTTGAAGCAAGTAAAAACGAAAATCAGGCTTTTCTTAAATGGTCAACTTCCGCTGAAACCAACAGTGATTTTTTTGCTATTGAAAGAAGTGTAAAAGGAACTGTATGGGAAACTTTGGACAAAGTAGACGCCAGTCAGGAAAGTACATCTTTAAAGACCTATTCCTATTTGGATACAAAACCAAATACCGGAGATAATTTGTATCGTCTGAAAATGATTGATAGCGACGGTTCTCTTGCATACAGCCGTATCCGAAGTCTTTTCTTTAGCAATGCTGAGCAGGTCATTCTGTATCCAAATCCGGTATCAGGCCGACTTTATTCTAATTCAAAAGTTTCAGGAAACATAGAATCTATTCGTTTAGTTAATTTAACAGGACAGGTAGTCGCTCAATTTTCTGAAATTACAAAAGATGGTATGTCGATCAATCATTTGGATACTGGCACGTACTCGGTCCAGATAAAAAAGACAGATGGTACAACGCAACTTCAAAAAGTAATTGTATTGAAATAATGAGTTAAAATCCGTTTAGCTGTTTGGTTTAACGACTACTATTGTAATATAGACTGTGAAAAGCCAGTTCATGACAACCAGAAATGGTTATTATGATCCGGCTTTTTTTATCGTCGCCGTAAATGATTTAGGGATTTTAAACAAAGTCTACGCATTATGGCCTGGAATTCTATCGACTTGATTTATACGTTAAAACTTGTATCTCTCATTTAACCATAGAAATTAATCTTCTGATATAGTAGTAACAACTTGTTTACACAATACCTCTCTTTGCTTAGGTTGAATAATTTAATACTATGCCAGGCACGGTCCCTGTAAATTGTATAAGAAGAATACAAAACGAGTAGAACGGGAAAGCTCCAGATCATATTGAAAAAGAAATTTTGATACAGAAATATTGGTAAGCAGAGAAAAGGCTCAGGTATTTGAGGTTTTGCTCGATGGGTAAGCGGCGGGAACCATTACTTTGATTTTGTTTGTGCTTGGAAGTGTTGCGCATATCATCAGAATTTAGCATGTTCTTATCTTTTCCCACGCACCAGACATTGCATGCTGAAAAGTCTGGTACGAATCCAACTAAATCTCATGCAGATGTGTCACTAGAAGATAACTAAACCTTTTCATTATGAGAGCTGCCTTATTTTTACCTGTCTTTTTGCTACTGGGTCTTAATCTTATGAGCTGCAGGGTGGATCAGGATGATCCGACGATCGTAGGGCCTGAGCCGGAGCCGCGCGTCAATTATTTAGGCAGGGACAGTATTACAACGGGAAATTATAGAGGTATTGCCATTAATACATCCACCGACGAAGCTTTCGAAATACTGGAAGGCTACCGAAAAAATAAAACTGTCGCTTATCTGGGTGCAGTCAATAATTATTTTGCAGATGTCACTGACCTGAAGGACCGTCTTCAGTTTTTTGACTGGCTGGTGCTCGACGAGATCTTTGATACCCCTAGTGGTGTGCAGCTTCAGCTTGTTTCTGGCAAAGTCAAAAGCATTCGTCTCAATAACGGAACACAGCTAAGCCAGTGGCCACAAGCAGCCGGTTCACAAATGGCAATAGCAACTGATGATGCTTTGGAAGTCCTGTATAGAAAACTGGTTGTGCTAAGCAACTCGGACGATTACAAGCACAAATTTCAACGCGTTGTTTTGGGTGCCAAATACGATTACGCCTTGTATGATCCCAAAAAGGCTGAATTACCCTGGGCATTTATATATGACACAAAGTCGCAGGGCATTACAGAACAAGTACGTGTTTATTTTAAAGATAAAAAGGTTGATTACATCCTGGTGGACCGCTTTCAGCATTATTAATTCTGGCAGCAGCCAGAATTCCATACTTTGCATTAGGTTCTAGTTCAGCGGAAATCTGATGCTTTAATCGAAATCCGCTCAATGCAGCCAGATATACGGTTTAAGTTAAAATCTGCAAAGATTGAGCGGATATTAATTTGGTATTCAATATTCTGATCACGATTTACGATTTCAGGAATGGTAATTTGCTCAGTCGCCCCGAGTCTAATGGATGCCCCCAATATCACGTACCGGCATTTGTATAAACCCAGTTTTTAAACACTCAAAGTAATGTCTAGCAATAGTAAAGTAACACCGTTAAGATAAATGTAAGCGTTCTACAGCCATGTGTAAGCGCTGGGTCTACCTACGAAAAAGTTACCTTTTACTTTTTAGTGATGTTATTTCAAGCAACAATAAAATCTCTGCTTCCGGGAAGAAACAGAGATTTAAAAGAAACTTACTCTTTTGAATCCATTATTTCAGCGCGTAGTTGGTGAAATCACCGTCTGCATAATTTCACCTGTTGCCTTTCCTTTTTTGGGGTTGATTAATTTAGAAACCGTACATACCACCAGAAACAGAAATTTGCTCTCCCGTAATCCATGCTGCATCATCAGAAGCAAGGAACACTGCCGCTTTAGCAATATCTTCTGGCTGCCCCCTACGGCCAAGCGGTGTATTAGCAACAAACATTTTTTCATACTGACTGCCAGCTGTTACACCCGCGCTGGCCGCACCTTCTGTTTCCGTAGCGCCAGGCAAAATGGAATTGATACGAACATTTTTCACACCCAGTTCTTTCGACAATGAAATCGTTAGAGCATCTAGTGCTGCTTTGGTTGCAGAGTACAAAGAGACTCCGGCCATCGGCGATTTGCTTGCACCCGAACTGATATTGATGATATTACCTCCCTTATCGCCAAACAGTTTTAAAGATGCCTGGATAGTAAGTACCGGACCCAAAACATTGACGCTGAAATGCTGATGAAAAGCTTCTGCCGATGCCTGTTCAATGGGTAAAAATTGCTGATAAACCGCATTGTTGACCAAAATATCCAACGTGCCAAAAGCCTTCTTTGTTTCGTCAAACAGTCTGGTCACATCGGCTTCTTTCGAGACATCGGCTTGTACTGCAATGGCTATTCCTCCAAGGTCGGTTATTACCTTAACCACGTTATCTGCGGCTTCTTTGCTTGAGGCATAATTTACAACAACCTTTGCGCCTTCATGGGCAAAATATTTTGCGATAGATGCACCTATTCCTTTTGCAGCACCGGTAATTACCGCTACTTTGTTTTTTAATTTACTCATTACTTCTATTATTTTAAGATGTGATTCATCAGTCGAACATGACCAAGTCCTTAAATATCAGTTGACCCCAGCTTTTTCCGTGCGCCTGCACCAGTAATCCGCCTTCCGAAAGCCCGCCAAGTTTGATTGGTGCAAAACCGAGATTTTCCGCAAGCGCAGCAATCTCTGCTGCTGCACCGTCATCGTCGCTCGCCAGGAATACGACTCTCCTGCCACCATGTACGGCGGGATCCTGATCAATAATATCAGCGACCAAATGGTTGAATCCCTTGACCAGTTTCCCTCCATTGAAAGCCTGAGCCACAAACTTGGCAGAAGGCTGTCCTCTCATCTTCTCTGGCGGCACGCCGTAGGCATTAGTTACATCGACGATGGTTTTCCCTTGCCAGTTGGGCAGCACCCTCGCGACATCCGGGTGCGATTCATAACGCACAGCCAAAAAGATAATGTCTGCATTGACCGCTTCCGCCAGTGTCGAAGGCATGATTGTAGGACCGATCGCCGCCGCAGCGGATGCAAAGCTTTCCGGGTCGCGTGTGGTTGCAACCGATATTTCGATACCCTTGCGCGCAAACGCCTTGGCTAAGGCCTGGCCGATATTGCCGAAGCCGATAATTGCGTACGTGGCAACTTTGTTTTCTGATTTGCTCATTTTAGAAATTATTTAGATAAATAGGTCATTCCACCATCAACAAGTAGTTCGGCACCAAGCATAAACGAAGAATCATCAGAAGCCAGGAAAACGGCTGTTTTACCAATGTCAGATGGTTGCCCAATTCTGCCAATCGGCATTACCCCCGCCCAATAATTTTTTACAGCTTCAAGTTGTTCGACAGGAACAAATTTGTCAAATACGGGTGTATCTGTTGTACCTGGTGATATTACATTTACCCTGATTTCTCTGTCTAAAAGGTCGTTTGAAAATCCTTTTGCAAAATGGATCACAGCCGCCTTGGTAGCACCATAAAGCGTGAAAGACGGATATGCCCGATGCGCAGCATTTGACCCGATAAGAATAATAGAACCGCCATCATTCATGAAGGGTAGTCCTTTATGAACAGTGAAGTAGACACTTTTCAGGTTTAAATCCATTGTCTTGTCATAGTCGGCTTCGCCAATATCTGCCACAGAACCAAAAGATGCCCCTGTAACTGCACCACCTGCATTGGCTACGATCACGTCTATTTTGCCAAATTTTTCAGATGTTTCTTTAAACACTCTTTCCAGGTCGGCAAGGTTGGTTACATCGGCATTTATGGCAATAAAATTATCGCCAAGCTGGGCCACAGACCTATCCAGTGTTTCCTGATTTCTGCCGACAATGACTCCTTTTGCACCTTCATTTTTAAATTCCCGGGCAATGCCAAACCCAATGCCACTATTACCACCCGTAATAACTGCTACCTTATTTTTCAATTTACTCATTTCTGATTTGTTTTTGAATTTGTTTCACAAAGGAACTATCAATAGTTTATCTTTGAAACTATTATAGTCTATTCTGGTTACCATTGGGTAACTACAAATTTTAAAAATATGAAAGACGAGAGATTTTGCAATTCGAATTGCCCGTTTACGAGAGCTATTGGCACTATTGGGAATAAATGGAAGCCAATGATTATAAATGTAATGGGCACCCGTACCATTCGGTTTGGACAGTTAGATGCCATAGTGCCACACATTTCAAGGAAAGTGTTAACCGAACAGTTAAAAGAGTTGGAAGAAGATGGACTGTTGGAAAGGATAGCCTATAAGGAATTACCACCAAGGGTAGAATATAAGTTGTCTGAAAAAGGTTTGGCTTTTTTACCAATTCTGGAACACATAAAAGAATGGAATTTAAAATATGAAGTAGCTTTAGAACCCAAAGAGACTGATTACAAATGGAGTAAAGTGCACGGTTCAAAAAGATTTTCTTAAAAATGAAGATCCAACAGTCCCGTTTATTTATGACGATCTGGTTGCGATGGATAAACCATCACCACCAACGCAGACATCGATGTTTTGGTAAACGTGATATGAATGACCGCATTAACCAGGGAATGAGTTACCCGGTCATTCGCCTCCCCCTTTATGCTGCTAGGGTTCAGTGATCAAGCGTTCATTCTGACCCTTTCTCGCGCCACTGACCTAAGCCATAAATATCGTTTCTGCTTTCGCCGGTTATGACCTGGACGTATTCACCCTCCCGGACTTTTGCACCTTATGGCTGATAATCAGGAAAACCGGCTGTATGAGACAGTAACTGACGAAGCGTTGCCCTTCCCTTAATATCTGTGAACTCAGGCAGCCATTTGGCAACCGGATCATCCCAGCCTAGTTTTCCCTCCTGCACGACAGCCGCAATGGTTGCTGCTGCCAGCCACTTTCCCGCGGAAGCGATGTAGACTAGGGTCTGAGGCTTATGATTGCCATATTGTTTTTTAAAGAGTATTGTATCCCGTCGGCCGACTATCATGGATGCGCCCTGGTAGTAGCCTGAATCAATCCAGCTTTGGATCTTTTGGTCTACCTCAGAGAAGTCGTATTGTTTTTGAGCCCGAGACGGCATCGAGACAAATGCGGCCAATATAAAAATCCAGAATACTGATTGTTTCATTTTTTCTTTTGAACGTAAAAAGTTTGAGATACCGGCGCAGCCGACTGTATTTGAGGCTGGTTACTGGTACCGTACTGCCATGCTACCACCGTAATTTGTATTGGAAATTTGCTTCTGGATGGTATTTTGGTTAGCACAATTTTATCTCCCTGTATGACAGCCGGGCCATTTTGGACATAGTAATGGACGGGCAAATTTCTATCGGATTTTGCCGCGAGCTTTACCGCCAGGCTATTTTCTGACACATCCTCCGGCCTTGGAAAGTCAATGGTCTGGCTGAGGCCCAGCTCGTTTCTGAGAGGAAACCTCAGATTTAGCTGCTGGACTGAACTTTTGTAGATAATGTCACCTTCACTGGCAGCCATCAGCCAGATCTCATTGCTACGCTTTGGGTTGTCAAAACCTGATCTGTTGAAACGAATCGTAAAGGTGGAGTCATTTACCTTTTCCACCGGGCCTGTTATTTTGGTAATATCTATTCTGGTTTTCGCGTGGGCATCTGAAATTTTCGACCGTAGTGAGTCGGAATATACAGCCGAAATGTGAAAGCTGATACCGTCATTCAGCGGAATAAAACGGGCCTGTATTCTTGCATGCGACTTGGGGTTGTAGCTCAGCAGTTCCCCGTTCTGCATATAGCCAATGTATTGCTGTTTTTTTTGTCTGGCCTTCGCATAGTATTGTTCGGTTAAAGCAGCCATCTGCTGATCAAAGTACCAGAATGCCTCATTTGGATTGCCCCGATAAGAACAGCATGGTGCGGAAGGATATGAAGGAAAACGATCCTTGTACCAGCGCTCAGCGAGCCATCCTTTTTTTACATCTACAAAACTAAGTTTTGGATACCTGTCCATTGGCACATGTTTAGGCAATCTCACAGATGCTGCCTTTTTTATAAAAAGCGCCAGATACCTTACCAAAGGCTCAGAAAAATCAAAATGCCCCCTTCCCGCATCAGCCAGAAGCGATATTGCTGCGTGGGGATGAAGCTGCCGGAACCGCTGCGCCGGGGCCAGCCGGTCATCCCACCATTCGTACTCACCCATGACCATAAGTCCCGGAACTCCGTCGATCTGGCGTCCTTGCCAGTCCGTGTTAGGCTGTCCGCTCCCTGTTAAATTGGTTAACGGAGCGTCACCATGCACGGAGATTATTGCAATTGTCCGGTGCGGGCTCCATGCGCCAAAGTTCCAGGGAAAACTGGCTGCCGCAGAATGACCGATCGGGACAACCGGTGCAAATTCAAGTTCGGTGTATCCTGAGACATGGGCAAGCTTCTTCATGAAGGCATTAAATTTGTCCCCAATCCCTTTGTCAAAGTAAAATACCTGATCAAAAGCCGGATCTACCCAGACCTGTGCAAAGCCAATTTCTGACATGGTTTTTCTGAACCCTTCATTTTCCAGGATACCCTGCTCAATCATATTATTCTGCGCAAGCACCACGCCCCGGACCTGTTTACAGTCAGGCGGAACCCAAAGATATGCCTTTGGATTGTTTTGAGTCTCTTTGGAGATGATACTATCGACGGCAACAGACCATTGCCACACCTGCGCGTAGGAGCCTGCAGCACTCAATAGAACGAGGAAAACCCACGTAAACAAAATCTTAAGATTACATGCACACATTCGTTTTAATCTTATCATCGCCATGCTAATTGACAAAATCTAATTACTAATCAGGATTTTTTGGTATGCCATTACAGGCAATTCATAACTTACCGTCTGTGTGCCCTGAACCCTTTTTCCTTTGACAGAAAGCTTTTTACCATCCTGCTGAAAAGACAAAGTAAACTGCTTTTTATCTTTTCCGTTGGCGGGAAGCATCAGCACAGCGGGTGCTTCTGAGCCGTAATAAATCCCGTCTGTACCAACTTGCAGGACTGCACTTGTAGCCGACTCAGAACGGATGGCAAAATCTTTGTACGTAATCGATGATCCCTTCCCTAAAAACAAGCAGTTCAACTCGTTTGCCCCGTTCAAACGTACAACTGCATACGTTGCTTCTGCTTTTATTCCGTCATGCGAAAGACTTTGACTGGTCGGGGACGAGAATACGTAGTCACTGATTAATGACTTGCTTTTGACTTTCAAACCTACAAAATCAGGGGAAGCACCCGTTGGCATAAAGCTTTCGATCTGCGTTACAGAACGACCGCCAACACCTTCCGAAGGCTCATATACTGCTGCAAAAGGCCTGTTCCATGCCTGCCCGGACTGCCTGACTACTACGGTAGAAAGAGGGAGCTTTGCGGTACTGTCGGGAATCATCAGGTTATTTCTGAACGCTTTGGATACAGGCGCTTTCACGTCAAAAATTTCACGGTCAGCCTCCCCTTTCATCCAAAGATCCATAAACACCGTATTTTTACCGGGCATGTTTACTTTAAAAGTGGCATTAAAATCCTGATTGCTCACCACAGACTTTTTATCAAAGAAATAATCATAAGCAAAAAGATGTCCCCCGGCGAAGGACAGCTTTTCCGTTTTTTTCAGATCCAGTGTTTTTCCGGAAGCATCCGATAAGCTAAGGGCACCGCCCAGATTATGATAAAAATAATCATGCATTTTATCCTTGCCGTCTCTTCTTTTGGACCTGAAAATATCGACATAATAGCCTGTCGAATCACTGGTCCTGATGATACTGGTCAGCCGGTTCTGATCAGACTGCGTCTCGGGTTCAAGAAACGAAAGCTCACCAAAGCTGATGTCTGGAAAATAGCCTGTCCTTTGTTCAGATTTGGGATAGCAGCTCAGCACATCAAAACCATGGTTGCTCTTCATAACCGGATAGGCCGATATTCCGTCTACCGCTACGGTATTGTGCGCAGGAAACTGAGAATAATATTCGGCATAATCCTGCTGAAAGTAATTTGTCCCAATTCCACCGTCCGGTCCTAGTACCACACCTTTACCATATATTTCCATCGAAATACCGTTGGCGTGCATGTGGTTACCCTTTGAGCCGGCCATTGCCACCATTAATCCATTTTGCGGATCCATACCATTGCGCTGCGCGAAATAACTCACATTAGGCGCTGAGAAAACCGGGCTGACATAATCCTCAATTTTGCCAGCGGTCACAGCATTGTTCAAACCTTGTGTTTGATCACTATATCCCGGATCTGATTTCCTGTTAAAGGCACTGATCGTTTTGATAAACTTCGTATACTTTTCTTCCTTGGCCTTTTTGCCGTTTTTTCTGGCATTTTCAACCAGTTGCCACGCGGCTCTGGGATCCAGCTGGTGATAATACGAGTCGCCAAAACTGCTGGTATACCCGTTGGGGAAAATGTACTGTGCTTCCGCCAGAACAGCCTTTTCTAATACAGGCATCTGACCTAGCAAATCATAATTAAAATTCTGGTCGAACCAGCTGACATACCCTGCGAAATCGTGCAACACGACACTGGAATATCCTGCACTTTCATTCCATATCCCGGTTTTTGGATCATAACCCTCGTTCATTACTTTAAGGATAGACCACTGCCTTTCTGAATCCTGGTTAAGCACTTTGTTCAGGTAGTACTGCGTTCCCTTACTGTCGGCATAACTGCTATCTGCATCGAGCATGTAAGCGATCATCATCACATTTTTCGCCTGCATCAAATTCCAGTTATTGAAAGCCACCCCGTTTTTCAGCTGTATATCCGCCCATTTCTTAAATGTGTCAATATAAATACTGTTTTTACCAGGTGCTTTTTTTTTATGTAATTGAAAAGGTTATCATACAAAGAGGTCAGATTGGTGAGCAAGGCCACCTCCTGGATTACTTCAAAGGTAGAAAGCGATACAATGGTCTGATGATGACCATGTGAGAGATCATAAGGCTCTTTCCGGTAATACATACCGGTCATATAGGTGTCAAAAATATTAAAGGCAAACTTTGCGTATTCCTCCTGTTTTGTGGATGCATACAGTGCTCCTGCTTCCGCGGCCAGTCTGATAATATGATTGTTGATCGCATCAATATTACCCCCTGTTTTAGCTATGTCCGCCCACTCGATCGGCTGGCCTTCTTTCGTGCGGTTGATCATCTGAACACCGCGCGGATCATCCTCGTAAGGCTGGATGTCTTCTAATTTTGGACGGATATAAACCGTTGCATTATCACGCGCACCGGGAAACCTGACCGTAGGTACAGGTGCTGTTCCTTCTGCATGGTCATAGACGCCACTTCTGATAAAGACGTCAGTAGATTTGGTTTTCCAGTACATCTGAAGCCGCGATACCATCCAGGTCGAATCAGTCTGATTTCTTTGTACATAGCCATCCACATCACTTCTAAATTTCAAAAGGGATTTTTCCGTTGGCTTATCCTGTATACGGGGATGCACCGCTGAAAAATCCGATGGCAGCTTTATTTGCGCCTGGGCATACAAACCGATATGTATAAAGGTCAGTGCTAAAGCTAATCTGAAAATTTTCATCACTTGTATGTTTTTGTTCGCTTATGGCGTACGCGCCACATTTTTTGAACGAAGTAGTTTGTCCTAATTCTTTTTATACTCCCTTCTTGGAATTTTCCCGGCGCTGATACGGCACGTTTCAAGAGCCTGCCTCAAATCGATTTACCGGAACGTAAATTTTTAAGCCTTGTTAAAGCCTCGATATAATAATAATCGGCATAGTTGATTGAAACATCGATTTCTGTTCCGTTGGGATGATGCCCGGTCGAATGCATCAGAAAAGCGTGGTTCAGCTCCGCTCTTTTGTAGGCAGATGAAGCCAGCGATTCAAGCATTTTTTCCGCCGCAGCCCTGTAATGCTGCGCAACTTTTGTGTCTTTCACAAGGGTGGACAGTTCCAAAAGCGCGGAAGCGACAATAGCCGCAGCGGACGCATCCTTTGGTGAATCAGGAATCTTCGGATCATTGAAATCCCAGTAAGGAACAAAGTCAGCAGGTAGATTTTTAATGTAGACATCTGCTGTTTTCCTGGCTGTTTCCAAAAAGTCCTTCCTTCCTGTTTCACGCGCACTCATCGTAAAACCGTAGATCGCCCACGCCTGCCCGCGTGCCCACATGCTGTTATCTGCATAGCCCTGGTGTGTAACGCCCTTAATAAATTTTCCTGTTTTATCATCATATACCGCCACGTGATAAGAGGTCCAGTCCGGGCGGAAATGATTTTTCATGGTCGTTTCAGCATGCTTTTCGGCTATTTTATACAGATTTTTATTCCCTCCGTTTTTTGATGCCCAAAAAAGCATTTCCAGATTGATCATGTTATCCATAATCGTATTGTGCGGCCAGCCCATCTGAGTGATCATCCGGGGCCAGGAAAGTATGGTGCCAACTTTCGGGTTAAAAAGAAGCGCCAGCGAATCCGAAGCGCGAAGGATCGTCTGCTTGTAAACAGGGCCCTTTGTCAAACGGTACGCATTTCCCGCGCTCGTATAAAACATAAAACCAAGATCGTGGTCATGTGCTTTTTCATCAAGTACCGGCGTAAGGGCATTTGTGTAAGCCGCTGCTGCATTTTTGATGTTATTGTCCTTGGTATACGCATAAGCATACCAAAGTGTACCTGGCCAAAAGCCGCTTGTCCAGTCTTCGATACCTACATAATTCCAGTTGGTGTCCCCTTTCGCGATCCTTCGGGGAAGTTTGTTGTAGGGCTGTTTTTCTGCCAGTGTTTTCCTAACCTGCCCAAGGCAGTATGCCAGTTCTCTATCCGGATCAAGCTTGTATTTCTTTTGCGAATAAACGGGATTACAAAGGATAAAAATTGTTACAATTGCCAGTAAATATTTCATACTTATTAGGAATTGGCCGGCGGCTGCCTGCCGTGAAAGATACAGCCCATTCAGGCCTTGATTACTTAATTGGAGTCAGCCAGATCGCCTGTCCGCCTTTTGCCGGCAGGATCATTTCAAGCGTCTGGTTATTGTCTACTACTTTTCTTTGGATGGCCACTTTCGTTCTGCTTGTCAGTGAAGGGTCATCATAGTAAACAGAAGCGTTATACTTTTTTCCCTCTTCCAGAAAATCAAGAGACAGTGTTAGTGTTCTGGCTTCGTTATTGGTAATAGAGCCTACAAACCAATCCTGTCCGGACCTTCTTGCCGTGGTGATATACTTACCTATTGCGCCATCTGTAACCAGTGTCTGATCCCAGACCGTAGGGACTTTTTCGAAGAACTCAATCTCAGGCTCATTCTGATAAGCAGATGGTTTGTCGTACCAGAACAAAAACTGAAACGGGCTGTACATCACCACGGCCAGGGCCAGTTGATGCGCATGGGTATTTTTCAGCCGCTGATCAAAGTAACAGATCGTATAATCCGCAGCGCCGGCAAGCCCCCGGGTAAAGGGCAAAATGGTATTGTGGGTGGCGTTGGGAAATTCTTCGTTGCCTCGCACTCCTTCCTGCGTGAGCAGATTTGGGTAGGTACGGCTAAAACCGGTTGGCCGGTACTCGTCATGAATATCTACCATCAGCTCGTACTGCGCCGCTTTTTTGACCGCCTCATGAAGCCAGTGCGACCATCGGTTTGACCCAATCTGCACAAAACCGAATTTGATTCCTTTGATGCCCCATTTTTGGTACAGCGGAAAAAGCGCATCCATCTGGTTATAAAGTGCCCTTTGGTTTACATAAATCAAAATCCCAATCCCTTTACTTTTTCCGTAAGCAATCAGCTCCTGCATCGCCAGGTCTTTCTCAGGTGAAACCATCGAAGCGTCGGAAGAAACTTTCATTTCCGGCCCGTACCATCCCGCATCCAGGTGCACGTATTGCAGATGATGCGCGGCAGCAAAATCTACGCAGGCCTTCGCATCTTTTGTCGTCAATCCAGAGCGTATCACTTTCCCTGGCTTTATCCAGGCTGTGTTAGCGATTTTATTGGGCGCATTAAGATTCAAAATCAGATCATTGTGCTCAACCAGATGCCCGGACTTTTCTGCGGCCATTATCACACGCCAGGGTGTTGCAAAAGGAGTAATCGCATCCACATCCGAGTAGACAGATGTTTCCAGTGTATTTTTCTTTGTAGAACTCAGCTTGAATTTGGTCCGCGCATAATCGACCATCTGTGCTTCCAGAAGCGCAACATAAACGCCATTTTTAAGTTGCAACGTCAAGGGTCTTTCACTTTCTCCCGGCCAGTTTGTCAGCGGCAATAACGAGTATGGCCCCTGTGCCCAAGGTTCATAATAAGCCATAGTGCCCTGTGGAAAAGTGAACTGAGTCTTTTCACCGGTGATGTGCATGAAAAGACCATTTTTGTTTTCAGGAAAAAAATACTGGAAAGCCACGCCGCTGTCATAGGCGCGCACGATCAGTTGCATCTGGTAACTTCTTCGCCTATCATAGCCATCACCGGCAGGGGTTTTGCCCTCACCGTTCTTTTCAAAGCTTAGCACCATTTGGTTATAATGATCTTGAATCAGGCTTCTTTCTCCGTAAACAGGCTTCCAGCGCTCGTCTTTTGACAAGCGTTCAACACCTGTGAAATTCAGATTTTCAAACCAGTCTTGACTCGTATCGTTCGTGATAGCGAGGGCCGATTCAAATAATTTATTATCGATACTTACACCGAGCCTGGATTCAAGGACAATCGGTTTTCCTTTAAAGCTTACCTGGTAGGAAAGCTGCTTTTTCCCTGCATTCTGCTTTTGATTAACCGTAATAACGAAATCTTTATTAGGAGAATAAAGTGTATCGCTGGCAAGGTCCTGCGCCTTAGCCGACGGAACTGATACCATGATCAAAAGGACAAAAACTTTACATAATAACTTATTCATATCTGATTTTTAGAGCATTCAACAAAAACATCCAGCACTAATAGTGGATAAAAAATGGCATCAAGTTGGAGAAAAACCAATAACCTGGAATCTTTCCCACTATTGAACATTCCAGTAAACTACATAACGGCTCCGGTGGATATCATAAAGCGGCCTGAGAACCACACCCTCTTTTTTGACTTTGAAGACGAGTTGATCAGGGTCAGTCACCTGAACCGATGATTTCAGATTTTTAGGATCAACAGCCAATGTCTTCTGTAAATCTTCAGGCACATTGTAGTTGTAGGTATAATAGTCGTTATACTTGCTGGAGTCGGAATAGGGTTCGGATCCAATAAATCCTTTCGTCCCCATGTCTCCTGCCAGCACAATGGGTCCGTAGGTAAAAGCAACCATGTTTGGATTGTCGTTGGTAGCAACACTTCCGAGCTCTATAGGAAAATTGACTTCTATCTTGTCGCCTGCTCTCCACCTACGTTCCAGGTTCAGATAACCGCCTGACTTTTTATTAACCTTAAACGCTTTACCGTTTATTGTTACAAGTGCTTCCCCGGCTGCCCAGGATGGATTTCTGATGCTAAGCGTCCAGTTTGCCTGGCCGGATTTTTCAATGGTGAACACGGTTTTACCCGTTTTTGGAAAGTCCGTTTCCTGTTTTACGGCCACACCCTTTTCTACCCAGTTGAGAACAGAAGGAATAAAGAGGTTTACAAAAATGGAATGATCGTTGTGATAATAAATGGCTTCTCCGTATTTGGCCTGATTTTCAAAACCGCTACCCACACAGCACCAGAATGAATTCTCTGGTGTACTGTAAACTTTGTGCGCGCCCGGAAGCATGGGAAGAAAGTAAGAAACCATCCCCGTCTGAGGATCCTGCTGGCCAAGAATGTGGTTGTAGAGTGCTTTCTCGTAATAGTCTGCATATTTCACATCGCCACTCTGACAATACAGATGGCGGGTAAGTTTGAGCATGTTATAAACATTGCAGGATTCAGAAGTATAGCCGGTTAAATGCTCAGACTGATGATCGGGCTCAAAGAATTTTTCCTTATCACTATTGCTTCCCGTAGCAAAAGAATGATGATCCACCACTGTCTGCCAGAAAAAATCTGCCACTTTATGTCCGTCACCAGCACCTTCGAGTTCATTATTACGCGCAAGACCAAGTAGTTTCGGGATGTAGGTATTCGCATGTTTTTTATTGAGGATATCTTTTCCTTCCTTCAATGGATCCAGCATTTCATTGTGATAGAAAAACGAAGCAAGCCACTTGCTTTCCGGATTTCCTGTAATGGCATACAGATTATAGAACGACTCATTGATTCCGCCAAACTCGTTTCTAAGCATAAGTGACCGCTGAGCAGCACCCACCGGCTTTAATTTCTGATAAGCCCACGCGGCCATTCCGGAAGCGATTTCCAGCGCCTGCTGATTGTCGCAGTATAGGTACTGATCCATCAGGCCCGCAAATATTTTGTGCAAAGTATACCAGGGTGCCCACACTTTCTTATCCGCCAGGTTACGGTTAATCAGTTCCTGCGGATAGGCGCTCAGGTATCCATTCTGGTTCAACGTCTTTTGCACCTGACCTAATCCTTGCACAAGGCTGTCTCCCTTGATTTTGTACTGCTCATCTCCCGTCGAAGCATACATGAGCGCAAGCCCCGACATGATATGCCCGGTAGAATGCCCCCGAAGCTCACAGTCCAGAGACTCCCATCCGCCCAGTTTTTTTGTATCAAAATAACCTCCTTCGTTTCCACTGTAAATTCCCGCGTTTGTTTGAAAACTATGAAGCAGGCGCTTGGCATCAATGGAAGACAGCCATTTCTGTTCACGCTCCATATTTTGCGTAAAACGGCTGTCGAGCAGTTTGACATCTTTAAGATCGAAAGCAGATACGGCCGGCTTTAACTGATCATCGACCTTGAATTTACCGGCATGCTGCCCGGGATAGTGGGACTGTGCAGTCGAATCAAGAAAAAGGCCTGAAAATAGTAGAGCGATACCAAGAAAATTTCTCATAAAACTAGGTTAAAAAAACCAGCAGGCGTTATACACCTGCTGGTTACGGGTAGGTTCATTTACTTATAACAACTTTTAAAATTTCATCCGGACGATTTTTATAAACCACGCGCATCAGATATAGACCAGAGCCCAGATTTTTTGTCGTAATGGTTTGACTTGGATTTGCACCACTGCTGAAAACAATTCTGCCTGACGCATCCAGCATATTTATTTCCTTCACATCTTTCCAGTCAGCCGTACTGAGCGTAATTTTATCTGCAACAGGATTAGGATAAATAACGGTCTTTGATTCAGAATCAAATGCCAGACTACGGATATTGCTGTATGCAAATGATTGATCCAGACGGTTCGCCGCGCGATCAATCATTTTAAGACGGTACAGATTTGCTCCTTTCAACGGATTGTGGTCTTCTAAAAGATAATTTATTTGCTGAGTACTCTCTTTTCCGGCTTTTACGCTCCCAATCGTCGTCCATGTCTTACCATCGGCGCTGCGCTGTACATCAAAACGATCACTGTTGGTTTCCATGCTGGTGATCCAGCTAAGTTTGGCGGCAGAAAACCCCTCACCCGCTTTGGTCACCTGAAAGGATATTAAGGTGACAGGTAGTACGGTGGGGTCATTGGCTATTGTAAAAGGAGAAAAACTGTTCACCGTATTAAAGGTAACGGACGCATCTGTACCGATGCCGGAACCCGGCGTTACCTTAATGCCTAATGTTTCCCAGGAAGATGTACCCGTATTGTAATGCAGCAAGCGCATATCGTAGGCAGGCACAAAACCTGAGTTGCCCTGAGTGTTATTGTAGCCAAAAGTCAGATCGGTTGCTGACGGAACTGCCGGCGTGATGTTCCAGGTCCGGTTCAGTGCAATGGCCGCATGCGGAATAGCGGTGCCAGATGTATTCCCTTCCTTAACATTAACTGTGAAAACAGTTTCAGCTGCCGGTTTTACAATGAGCGGATTATAACTCGAACTGCTGCTTCCAGTCCAGAAAGGCGTTGATACTCCGGCAGCGGCCAAACCTGTCACTACGCCTGTCTGGTTTTCCCCCATGATTGAAAACCACTGGGTGGGACTGCCGCCTCCGATGAATTCCAGTCCGGTTGGCTTTACCGTATAAGTACCTGTGGAAATTACTGTGATACTGGTCACCACACCATTGGTCAGATTACCTATGGCATAAGTAGGTAACGAGTTGCTTGTAAGCGTTCCTCCAGTCGGTATGACCGACGGCGGAGTGCTGTAACCGGAGCCTCCATTTCCTTCAAAGGCATACGTGCCTGGAACAGGATTATTACCATTAAATAAAATTCCGCCAAGCCCCGTTGCAACCGCTGATGTTCCGGTGAAATTACTTGTATTTACGCTCTGTCCAGCCGTAGCAAAGTCCAGGTTCATCGCTTTCAGTGAGCCGTCCACCACACCACCATCGCCAACGTTTACATAGATCTTTTGAGCCGGGCGGTAACGGAACAGTCTCACTACACTGCCTGTCTTTAAAGTCCCGTTCACATTTACGGTTACCACATTGCCATCCGACTGACGGTTTGTTACCAGGTTGAACTGCGCCTTTGAGCAGTCCAGGGTTCCGTCGATGTTATAGGTCATCGAAGATCCCGAATTATTTGCCGTAGTCAAGCCGTAGGCGGGGCCATAGGTACCATGAAAGGAGCCCATACCATTGATGCCGTTGATTTTGACTGTTTTACCTTCATTGATGGTAAGCACCTTATTTGCCGAGCCCACACTGCCATTCTGTAAAGAAAGGCTGGCAACCACGGGCCCTGCATAGTTGCGTATTTCCATGTCCGTATCAATAATAATGGTCTGAGAGGAGCCATTACCGCCATTCGGTGATAAACGCGCGATATTTACCGTCCCGTTTCCGGTAAAGGTGGTCGTTCCGGATGCATTGACAAAAATGCGGATACCTGAACCGATAGCGGTTACTGCCGATCCTGCCGGCGCGCCAAGCCGCCCATAGATTGAAATCGCGGTAGCCTTGTTAGTAATCAAACTAAAAATGCTTCCGGCAGGAACCGTGGTTGAAGCAATGACTCCGGAAGATGTGATCGTTAAATCATTGACTGTAAAAGTATTGGACATCGTATGTTCCCCGCTGATAACGCTCAAACCTGAGACGGTCAGACCAATCTGTTGCAGCAAAGCTGCTCCCTGCTGAATATTCAGGTTCTTAGCTAGACCTGCAGTCGTTGCCAGCGTGACCGTGTGTCCTGTCAGGATATGCACATTCGTGGCTGCTGTTGGTGCTGTGGTGACCGTGGAAGAAAATCCACCGTTGCCATCGGCAATATTCCAGCTCCCGCCATTCCAGTTCATGTTGCCTGAGGAAACATAGTCGCCCGAAGCGACACCGGTCACCGTAAGCGTCTGCGTTACTACCGGTGCCGGGCTGTAAGTATCATTCCCTGTTTGTGAAGCAGTAATGGTAGTTACACCGGATCCTGTGATACGAATCTGATTGTTCACAATGGTCGCAACGGCCGGATTGGAGCTCGAGTAGCTGACAGGGAGTCCTGAACTTGCTACCGCGCCCGGAGCGAAATCAGCAGCACCGATATTTTTAGCCGGCAATACAGCAAAATCAATTGTTTGCGACTCTAGGGCTGCGATGTAAGTAAGATCAAAAGCATTAAGATTAAAGGAGTTACTCTCGCCCAAGACATACACACGCATGTTTTGAACACCTGCTTGAAGCGTAAAACTGGCTGCTACGGTCACATCTTTCCAATCCTGCTGACCGGTGGAATGCTCACCACCGAACGGAACTGCCACTGTCCCTGTTTTATCGACCCCGTCAAATTCAAAGCGGATCAGACCGCCTGCTGCCAGGGCAGCATACCGGGCACTGAGCTTGTATTTTCCTGAGACCGGAACTGCCACGGTATAACTTAACCACTCACCATTTTCAAGCCCGGTGACATTGAAGCCGCCTTCTGAACATGTTTCAATATCTACGGCTTCCGAAGTGCGGTATAGACCGCCGGTATTAGCGGGCGAAAGATCGTGATACACCTTACCTTCACCGCCCAGCACAAAATGATCATAGTTTTCGGCTTCAATTTTGCCCGGAAGAATGTTCATTTTATAAACCGGGTTCCCATTTACGATTTCAACAGGATCACCAGGGCTATTTGCAACCCTTCTGTAAGCCAGCCCTCCCCAGCCTGGAAAGTCCACCTGAAACCCTTGCCCTTCCAGACCATATTCACTGGTCGAAATATCAAAACTGCGTTTCAGCCATTTGTAGCGATTTTCATCGATCGCTATTCTGTCCCTGTAATGTGCCAGCGCCATTTCATGAAAAGGAGATTCATTAAATTTAAAACCTTGACCGCGCGTAAGTCTTGTCAGATCGGCGGCATTCCATGGGTTTATTTTTTTGGAGAACCAGCGCCCGCTGCGGTCCCTGCGCTGGATGAATTCACCGTTTTCGGCTGTCGGCTCCCAGGGAGAAGGCTGATCCGGAAAGGAATAATTTAATGACATATTGTAACGCTGACCGAATTCAATGCCCAGCAAAGGACGGTAATCCAGAAAACTGTACAGATCATCGCCCTGATTCCATGCCATTTCACACATGCTATTAATGATCGCAACCCCGCTTACCGAGTGACCCTGATCCCGGGAGCTTTCCTGGCACTGACCGTTTTCCCAGATGTAATGTCCGATAAACTCGTTAAATCCGTAATCCGGCGTGGTTGTTTCAAAATAGGGTGATATCGGGCTAAACTCATCGTAATAAGCATTAGAGGAAGCTGTCGGCTCAGCCGATACTATTCTGGGACCCGATGGATAAGGCAGATCATCAGCCCGGTGCGGCATTCCCTTTAAATAGCGGAGAGCCCGGTCGTACATGACTTCATTGTCCAGAAAAACCCCCATCGCCATAATCCCACGCATCGCAAAAAGCCCCTGATTGCCATGCCGGCCAGGATCACCATTATACATGTACCAGTAAAAAGTCGCATCTTCCGAAGTGATGGCCGCTGTTGGTTCTACGGTCGTGGAATAACCCGGATATACCAGCATTGCTTTAAACTTGTTCAGATCCGTTTGAGACCAGCCAGGATAGGTACTTTTGATAATCTCGGCACCTTCGAGCATTTTCCAGATTACCCGTCCTGCGTCCAGTGCCTTTGTTCCATTTGACTCAATATGAGTCAGATTAGCCCAGGCGTTGAAAATTTGAACACATTTTTGTGCATGCCGTTCATCGTCGGTAATCTTCCACATCAGCGCATTATAATAGGCCGCCAGCGCATCGTACTTAAATTTCTCATAATTATACCCAGGCAAAGCTGCGGGTTCTACCAGCTTCGTAACGTTCGGATCACCCTGTACCGTGTAATTATAACTCGCATAAGGATTTTGGGAAAAGTTTTGAAAAGATGTCTTCCAGGGCTCCCTGCCAGCTTTCACCATATATTTCATCCGGTCAAGGTCTGAACTTTTGTGAGAAAGTCCCGGATGTGTAAGCACGTGCTGCGCGATGGATGGTTTGGTCCCGGCCATAAAGAAAGCACAAGCAAATAGTATATTCAAAAGTAGTAAACGTCTCATGTCGCCTGGTTCGATTTATAAGGAATGGACAATAGATTTCCCTTAAACCATTCCAAAAGGTTAGCCCTCTTGGAATGATTTTTAAATAATAAAGAAGGGATTTTACCAGCTTGGATTCTGTTCCAGATTTGGATTCAACTGGATCTGCTGAGAAGGAATGGGCAGCAGATAATTCTTCTCAGCCCATTTCCTGTTTGTTTCCAAACGGTATACATTATTGATAACCTGCGCACTGATACCTGGCCAACGGGTCTCAAAAGCAGTACCTTTCCAGGTGATGCCTAAAAGATCCTGCTTCATTTCCGCCTCGGCTGTTTTCCAGCGGATCAGATCATCCCTTCTGAAACCTTCAAAATAAAGCTCAATATTTCTTTCTCTTCGAATTTCGGTGCGCATGTCCAGTCCATTGGCCGCAACGAGTTCATTGCTTAGTTTCGGCATTGTTTTGTTGACACGGTTTCGAACCAGGTTTAAGGACTTGTCCAGGTCCTGATTGGAAATGGATCCATTTCTTTCGTAAAGTGCCTCAGCATAATTTAGCAGGACCTCAGCATAACGGATGACCGGATAGTCAAATGCTTCCTCATTGTCAGAAAGTTTCCTTTCTGTTCCCCATTTCTGATTGGCATATCCGCTGCCTGTTGCCGCATTCCATTTCTGTCCCGACGCAATATCGGCGGCATCCCCCTTCCAGCTTACGCGCGGAGAATTATTAGTCCAGAAAGTCTGACCATCGCGTAGCAAATTGTAACGCATTCTGTTGTCTCGGTTTTCAAATTCCGAGGTAGTGCCGGCATACCCCTTGAATAGTGATGACTTTTCGATAGGAAGTCCGTCTTGAGACAGGTACATATCTGCCAATTTTTTGGTAACCAGAAAAACATTTCCTACCACCGTCTTGGTCACATTGAACCTGATTTGCCGCAAAGCGAAATCATAACGGTTTTTTAAGATATATTCTCTGTTAGATGACTTGGTTACACCGGCTGGATTTGAAGTCTGATCTTCGAGAATGAATAGATATTTCTGTGCCGAGTCACCCAGTGCTGCGGGTGCAAAAAGTGCAAACTGATTTCCATTCATAACAGAACTGCTTGCTGCGATCGCTTTATCGAGTAGTGTATTTGCTCTTCCGCTATTGCCCCTGTTCTGCTGCCAGGTACCTTCATAGATTGCTACCCGCGAAAGAAAAGCCTGCGCTGCTTCCTTACTGATCCTTCCCTTATCTACCGCTGCAACAGCACTTTCCAAAGGCAGAACTGCTATGGCCGCATCAAGGTCTGTAAGTATAAAATCAGCTACCTGATCGCGGGTATTGCGCGGTGCTGATAGTTCTTCGGAACTTACCGTTAAAAGTTTGTCAATGATCGGTACACCGCCATATTGTTGTAACAGATCAAAATAAAGGTAGGCTCTAAAAAACCTGGCTTCTGCTACGTAGGTCTTTATGTCATCAGGAGCTGGATAGCTGCCTGCCTTTTCTATCAGGTAATTTACATTTCGGATTCTGGTATAGTTCCAGTTGCCATCTGTTAAAGGCACTGTATTATTGCCGTTGCTGAACAGGTTGGCTCCATCGCGCTGATAGGTAAAATCAGCACGGGTTTCTGAGTGTGGCCCATCGGTAATTACATCGTTGAACGTACGTAAATAGGTATATAACTCATTGGCTGCCAACTTAAATTGATCAGGAGTCGTCCAGTAATTCGCGTCAGATATTTCATTCAGCGGCTGCATGTCAATCAGGTTATTGCACCCTATATTAAACAGTGCAATGAATACTCCTAATTTTGCCAGTATATTGATTCGTTTCATGATTTGCGATTTAATAAGGATCTTAGAAAGTAAGGTTTAAACCAAAGGTCAGATAGCGGTAAAATGGATAACGCTGACTGAACGTGACGATATTGTTATTTTCACTATCCCCCGTATTGGCCACCGTCCGTGAGGCTTCAGGATCCCATCCGTCTTTTATCTTGGTAGCCTCCCACAAGTCATTCCCGGAGAAATATACCCGTAAGCGTTCAATTTTAGCCTTTTTGGTCAGGTTGGCCGGTATGGTGTAACCCACTACCAGGTTTTTCAAACGCAGGTAAGAAGCGTTCTCGGCTACCCAGTCCGAAGGAAAATAATTGTAATTATTAACGACACCAGTTGAAGAAATTCTTGGCAAATCTGCATTGGGGCGCTCCGGGGTCCACCATTTCCCCACAAAAGCTTCATTTTGCGCCTGAAAGATCACGGCAGCAGGTATTCTCCAGTTTCCATCGCGAATGACGGTCCTTTTACCAATTCCCTGGAATATAAAATTTAAGTCAAAGCCTTTAAATTCCAGGCCCCCATTGAACGAATACGTCAGACGCGGATCATCTCTTCCCAGATACTTTGCATCCTCAGGAAAAGTTATTTTTCCGTCTCCGTTTACATCCTTGAATATATTATCTCCCAAAGCCAGTCTACCGTTAGCCTGGGCGGTTGCAGCACCGCTAGGCATGCCGATATTATTGCCGGGAATCATATTGCGGTAGGCCTCAAGCTGTTCTGCTGTCTGAATTTTACCAGCATACTCCAGGCCAAAATAAGAGCCGATCGAATAACCTTCAACAGCTGTATTATACCCGCGGACACCTGTACCAATAATCTTTTGTCCTCCGAAGTTGATCAGTTTGTTCTGATTATCAGAAATATTACCTCCAACACGGTAGCTGAGTTTCCCTATCTGTCCCCGCCAGTTTAACGACAGATCCCATCCCCATGTTTTCAAATGCCCATTGTTGCCTTGCGGCGCATTTGCTCCCAGAACGGCTGAATAGGTCCGGTTCAAAAGCATGTTTCTATTGTTTTTAATAAAATATTCGAAACTACCCGATAAGCGGTTATCAAGTAAGGCAACGTCAAGCCCCAGATTTTGCGTTTCTATTTTTTCCCAGGTACGGTCAAAGGCCACCAGACTACCGCTAGGTGATATACGCACAGCCGGACTGGTACCTAAAATCGGGAATCCGTTGGATAGCTGACTTGTAGAATAGTTCAGATTAAGGAACTGAATGTAATCGTAGGAACCGATTCCACTTTGGTTACCCAGACTACCGTAGGATGCCCGGAGCTTAATCAGGTCAAAAATCCCGTTGTTTTTCAAAAATGCCTCTTCGGAAAGCACCCATCCTGCTGAAACCCCATAGAACATCTTCCAGCGGTCCTGTGGACGAAACTTGGAAGATCCGTCATAACGGACATTTCCTTCAACCAAATACTTGTCTTTGAAAGAATAATTAAATCTTCCGAAGTAACCAGCAATGGCTGTGTGATACTGCGCTTCTGCTACCGTTTTGGAATTGCCATCACCCGTACTCAGACTCAACGAAGGCGGTACGCCAGGCACAATGTCAAATGTTTTGGCTATAAACCGGTTATACTCAAAACGTTCATATTGTGATCCGACAACCGCACGCACCGTATGATCCGAACCTAAGACTTTATCATATTGAAGATATCCGTTCGCGGTAAAGTTTGACTCTGTTTTATTTCCTCTTTGGTAGGATGTACGGTTAGGTGAATTGAAAGAATTAAAAGTTCCTGCATAATCATACCAGGCAATGATGTTCTCCAAAGTTCTGTAATCTGTGTTCAACAAATAATAACCCGACGAGGCAACCGCTTTCAAATTTGGTAAAATATCGTAGGTCAGTTTAAAATTGCCGTTTAATCTGGTATTACGTTCAGTATTGTCGCCACCAAAATCAGCAATGGCATTTACCGAAGCATTACCGATACCAGAACCCCAGACATATGGTTTACCCGTTAGGCCAAGCCCGGACAAAGGCTTTCCAGGCTGGTTTCCGTTATTTATTACATCACCAAGCCTTGTGGGTTGAACGATCACATTACGTTCTACGGATATGTTACTTTCCAATGCCAGTTTTTTGGAAAACTGGTAATCATTTGTAAACCTTACATTGTAACGGGAATTTGAATTCTTACCAGGTTGAAGAAGGCTCCCATCTTTTAGATAACCCGCAGAAATACGGTATCCCAGCTTTTCAGTCCGTCCCGAAATGCTGAGCTGATGCTCCTGGGATTTAGCGCTTCCCCAAAGTACATCCTGTTCTGTACCGTTGAAAAATGTAAAGTCTCTGACATCCCCGAAGTTTGCAGCCCCTGCACCACTCGCAGCAATATATTGTTCTTTTGTCATTACCTCTATTCCCTGCTGCTTGGCTGCGATTGCTACATTGGCATAGTTAAGCCAGATGTCAGTGTTAGGAAATCCATCCGTTTCCCGCGCCTCTTTAATCAAAGGTCCCCAGCCATTCATATCGACAAGCTTAGGCAACAACCCCACATTTTTTTGTGAAAAACTTGCATTGTATTCAATCCTTGGCTTGCCGTTTTTTGCCCTCTTCGTTGTAATCAGCACAACACCCCCGGCTGCCCGTGACCCGTAAATTGACGCTGCTGCATCTTTCAGAAAGGATATATTTTCAATGTCGTTGGGGTTAAATGTGTTTAATGCGCTCACGCCGGGTACAGGAAGGCCATCGACAATTACCAAAGGTTCCGTACTGTTAATCGAGGCCGCACCACGTATCTGAAAGTTCCAACCTTCACGTCCGGGCTGAGAAGAACTTCTTGTCACGGTAACGCCTGGAACCTGACCTTGCAAGGCTGCTAACGGACTTGAAACCGGTCCCCGATCCTTAAATGTCTGCGCACTGACTGTGGAAATAGAACCCGTCAGTGTAGCTTTACTTTGCGTTCCATAACCAACCACAACAACCTCCTCCAGCGATTTGGTATCTACCTTCAACGATACATCCATCTTAGCAGAACTTCCCGTTGAAAGTTCCTGAGGCAAGTATCCAACAAAGGAAAATACCAGAATTTCAGGCTGATCCGGCACTTGCAAGGTAAAATTCCCCGCAATATCGGATGTGGTACCTTTGGTTGTCCCCTTAATTGTGATGTTTACTCCCGGTAGCGCCTCTTGTTTTTCATCAGTAACCTTGCCGGTAATCGTTCTTTCAATGTTTTTTGTACTTTCCTGATCCGGTCCGGCCGGTTGCTGTGAGGAGGGCTCAACCAAAGTAAGTACGATCTTATCGTTTACAATGGTGTAAGATATCCTGTCTGGAAGAAACATCGCATCCAGTATCTGCGATACGGTTTTATTGGAAACGGACAACGATACTTTGCGTTGCACTGGAAGTGACTTACTACTATATACGAATTTGACATTTGCCTTGTTGCCAAGTTGGGCGAGCACCGATTTAATTTCTTTCTGCTCTACGGAAAGATCCACTTTTTTTAATAAAAGTTCTTGCGCATTGACTACATGCCCATAGGTTTGAGCCAGTGCAAGAAAGGCCAAAATGATTTGAATACATGTCACTTTCATAATAGTACCTATCGGCGCTATGAATTGTCTTCGTTTTTTCATTGTTTTGCTGTTGTTGGATCGTGAGAGATTTGACAAATAGAATCCCTGTTTCATTTTTCCAGAATGAAATACCTTGTTCCTGCAAGTTTGGGGATTGAATCTAGCCGGAGATGCGTCAACATCTTCGGTTTTTTCGTGTAGAGCTTTATTGAATCATAAAATGGTGCGTTAAGATTGATTGGCTTTAAAAGGTGTGCATGTGCCGCCTGTCATTAAAATGGTGGTATCCTTGACAGTTGACTTCGTGTGCAGCAGGGCATTTAGTATTTCCAGTTTTACATACAAAGATTCGTCGCTAAGATCAGCAGTAACCGGACAGTTTGATATGTTGGTATTTTCCAACTTAATTTCCACTCCGTATGCTTTTTCAAGTTTTTCAAGAACCTGGCTTAGGGATGTTTCTTCAAAAATAAATGCTCCTGGCTCAGGTACCTGAACAAAAACAGGTTTATCAACAATGCCGGTAATATACTCCTCGGATTCAGGCACAAAAATCACTTTTTTATTGGGCGTCAGATAAACGCCTTCCGCGCCTGCATGGAATGTTTCATTACCACTGTCAGCCTTTTCCACAATCACTTTCCCTGTTAACACCGCCACCTCTATATTTCCCGAAACATCACTTTTATGTACGGTGAAACTTGTACCCAGAACCTTAGTCACGATATCACCGCTAAAAACCAAGAAAGGCTTTTTTGGATTGCTGGCAATATTGAAAAAGGCATTTCCTTCTAAATAAACTTTGCGGCTTGACCCACTAAAAAGTTTTGGGTAATATAAGGTCGCTCCCTTTTCAAGTGTAATATGGCTTCCGTCAGTAAGTCTGATTACCCTTTGGGAAGAGCGCGTATTTTCAATCTTTGATAGCGCAGCCAATTCCTGGCTTGAAAGATTTTGGAAAAGCGGATTGACCGGGCGTTTCAAATCTGAAAAAAAGTATAAAAAACCCAGAACAAGAATCACCGAAGCTGCTGTTGCCAGTTTGAAATAGAGTCTGTACCCTACCCTTCTTTCGGCAGCCACCGGCTGGGTTTTGGCATGTCTTCCGTTTTGAATGCCTGCCCAAATCTTTTCTTCTAACTGGCCTTTGCCCTCGGCGTCCAGATCCCCGCTGTCCTGACCCTGAACGGATGCATACCAGGTGTCCATGATCTGTTTTTCTTCCTGGCTTGAAGAACCTTCCATGTACCGCCCTAAGATCTTTAAAAACCCTCTAGTATTTTTTCTCATTTGACGCTGATTATCCCTTTCATCTAACAGTATGTAGATATGTACCCTGAACCTGTCGATTACCGCAAATAGTTTTATTAAATACTTAAAAGTTTATATCAAATAAATGAAATAGTTCATAAGTTCTTGAAAAAATACAACCAGATAAAATTGGCAGAATTCTAGTTGACTATTAAGATAGCCATGATCAATAAAAGAAAGTCCTTTAGATGCTGCCGCATAACCCGCAGTGACTGTGTGATATGATATTCAATGGTGCGCTCGGGAATATTGAGCCTGGCGGAAATTTCCCGCACCGTTAGTCCATCGAGTCTGTTCATCCTGAATATGTCCTGAGATTTCTGAGGCAACATGGCAAGACCGGCAGCAATCGCCGCATTTAAATCCGAAAGCGCGAGCTGGTCTTCAGTATCATTCGCGTCCTGACTTTCCATACCAAAAGAATCCAGAGAATAACGTTCCCTGACAATCCGGGTCCTAATGTGGTTAAGTATACTATATTTGACCGCACTGAAAAGGAAGCTGCTTAACTCTTTGATTTGAACCTGAGACCGCCTCTCCCACAGATCAACAAAAATATCCTGAACTATTTCCTGGGCATCTTCTTCAAAAATTAATTTCCGTTTGGCCGCCATGTAAAGTTTATACCAGTACCTTCGATAGATTTCCTGAAAAGCGCTATCATCGCCTTCAATCATCGCGTTTACCAGTTCTGAATCAGACAACAACGTTCCTTGCATTACCCTTAATATTTCCTCTCTATACACCTGACAACAAATTAGCAACAAAATGATCAAATATTTCTATAAATGTTGCAATTATTTATATTGGAAGAATATTTGATCTCCTCCTATTGATGCGTGTGTAAGCAGCTCTAAAAATCAAATGACAACATAGCTATGTTATCGAAGTACTGCTGGTAAATCAGGTATACATAGCATAGCACTTTATGGAATTGCTACGGTATAGGGCTATAAATGGCCATTGCTGAGTATAAGCGGGCCAGCCTAGTCCTATGAGCCCGTTTCTATTGCCTTACATTGGAGATGTTGTGGCAGGATTTGATAAGGATCAGGAGCCACATGTAATACCTGACAATTACAGTAACTGACGTTGCTACATTTGTTTGGAGGCTGAAATAGGCAGATTTAATTTTTCAACTAAATTTGACTAAAAGAAAACGGCCGCACGGCGGACCGCGGGTGTTTGACGAATCATTCAAAAAGTTGGCAGTGGAACTGTCAGAGCTAAAGGCTCGGTGAGTGCAGCAGCTGAGCTGGAGCTTGATGCGGGACGCATCAGTAAATGGCGCTAGTTTTAATAAACCAGATTTTCGTGAAAAAGTTGAAGGTTTGACAGAGGAGCCAAAAAAGATCCGGCAATTGGAAAGAGAGCTGCGAGAGGTGAAACTTGAGCACGAGATCCTAAAAAAGGCCGCCGCCGGCGCTCTGTACGCATCTTTTTCAGTAGCGAACGACCGGTTCCGATTTATAAAAGCGAAAAGGTGATACCTTGGTCAAAAGAGGTACCGATGAAATCAAGCCCGAGGCGGTTTTGCTTTTGAAAGTTCAGTGATTGTAGTTATGGGCAGAACACTCGGGTTAATATTAAAAAATTGTAAATAGTCGATGCCGCATACGCCAAATTGTGCCAGATTTGCCTTAATTCGTAATAATTCTCCTAAAACATTTCAACGATCCAAAGATGAAAAAATTAGTACTTTTTTTAATGTTCCATGGCATGGCAGTGGTGGCACTTGCCCAGGTGAAATCACAGAACGTAGTGGTGGTGACAATGGACGGTTTCAGGTGGCAGGAAATGTATGGAGGTGCGGATAGCCTGCTGAGCTTTGACGCTGGTGCAAAATACAATACCAAATATGTTCAAGGTTATTTCTGGGCTGGCTCCAAACAGGAAAGAAGAAAAAAATTAATGCCTTTTATTTGGGGCGAAATTGCAAAAAAGGGTGTGTTATTAGGCAACCGGGAGCTGGGAAGTAACGTGAATACCGCCAACGTACACCGGTTTTCTTATCCAGGTTACAATGAGATCTTTACCGGGTTCCCTGACTCCACGGTCAATTCCAACGACAAAATCCCCAACAAAAATGAAAACGTTTTTGAATACCTGAACAAGATGCCCGAATTCAAGGGCAAGACTGCCAGCTTTGCTTCCTGGGATGTCTTTGCTTCGATATTTAACGAAAAACGCAGTGGATTCCTGGTGAATGACGGCTTCCGCGATGTGCCGGGCAAGCTTACAGAAAAACAAACCGAACTGAACCGCTTACAACATGAACTACCCGATCTGTTTCATGGTGGCGAACGACTTGACATAGCGACTTTTCACATGGGTTTGGAATATATGAAAGTCAACCAGCCCAGGTTAATGCATTTTGGTTTAGGTGACACAGACGAATTCGCTCATGCCGGACAGTACGACCTTTATCTGGATGCCGCAAAAAAATCCGACGACTGGATCAGACAGCTTTGGGAATATATTCAGTCCAATCCATTCTATGCGAACAAAACGACGTTGATCATCACCACAGACCACGGTCGGGGCCCGGCCAAAGGCGGCGCCTGGAAAGATCATGGCAGTGAAATTGAAGGAGCGGATCAGATCTGGATTGCGGCTATCGGTCCGTCGATCCTCCGGGCAGAAGGTGAAAGTTCGCGCAAAGAGCAGTATTATCAGGGGCAAATTGCTGCGAGCATTGCAAAACTGGTTGGAAAGGAATTTAAGACGAACCATCCGGTATTGCCGGTTTTGCCTATTGTAAACAAATAGCCGTATTTTGAAACTATGTATGTCCGCGCAAATATCGCCTTAAAAGCATACTTTATTTGCAGGACAATGGCATTGGTTCGAACCAAAAGCACGTCCAGACAATTTTCAAATCTTCCAAACGCTGCATAGTAAAAACGAATACTCCGGATCAGGGGTCGGTTGCTATTTTGCAATAAAGTGTAGCCTAATCATTACCGCATTCTTACCGGTGAAAACCTACCTGGCCAGGGCGCGTGTTTTCACCTATCTGCCTTCACCACGCGATAGTAAATCGTAAACACCCGTTGATAACCAATGCCCAAAAATTTGCGGGGCCATCTCCAAATGGTTACGATGCAAGCGCGGCCACTTTTTCAGGCTCACCAGAACTTATTTAAATTAATTACAAATAACAACTAGCACATTACAATTTTGTTTTACATTTGCTATTATTAACCAGTCTAATTAACCCCTGTTACTCGTTAGCAATATGCTTAAACTTTACAAAACCTTGTTCCTGTGCTTCATCAGTATCACTTCCTATGCCCAGGAAGCCCAGATTCGCGGTACAATTAGTGATAAAGAGACCAATGTAACGGTTAGTTATATCCCCGTTCAGCTTTTTGAAAACGACAAATTTATCAAAGGCGTTATATCCGGGCAAAATGGGGATTATAATTTTGACAAACTTTCCAAAGGAACGTATACGATTAAGGTGAGTGGTGTTGGTTATGAACTTTTCCAGACCGAGAAAATCTCCATTGTTTCTAAAAACCAGCATGAGGAGCTCAATATGACACTTTTACCAATGGTGTCACAATTATCAGAAGTGATCGTGAAAGGAGATATTGGCGTAACAAAAATTGAACCCGGAAAAATTGTTTACAAAGCATCGGATCTGCCGGTCGCAAAAGGTTCTTCCGTAGGTGATATGCTCAGATTAATGCCATCCGTAGCGATGGGCGGCCCTCCTGGTGTTCCCCGCGATATTCGCTACCGCGGTCTTGAGAAATCTTACACGCTGGTTTTGATCGACGGGAAAAACGCTGGTATCACCGGAAACAACAGGGAAGTCGTTTTGAACCAAATACCGGTTTCAGCCATTGAGCGGATTGAAATTATTGCCAGCCCGGGTGCACAGTACGATGGTGACGGTATGAATGGCGTGGTTAATATTATTCTCAAAAAAAATGCCCGCTACGGAACCCATGGCCAGATTATGGCAGGTATTAATAGTCTGGGTGGCTACAATGCCTCTGTTCAAGCTTCTCACAAAGTCAAAGCGGCAGAATTTTACGGAGCTTATGACCGTAATCTGGTAGCCCTGACAGATGGTAATTCCATGACCGAAACCAATAAGGTGACCGTCCTGAAAAACGGTGAAACGTCAGGATTTCAGGATATTTTTTCAAAAGAAAGCAGGAAAATAACCAGCGACAATATCAAACTGGGAACGCGCTGGAACCTTTGGAAGGGCGCGGACCTGCGTGCAGAATACGTAAGGGGCTGGCAGAAAGAAGAGAAAATAAAAACGCAGGATACCAGGGTACTTAAAGCGGACCAGTCATTCGGAAGCCGTACGCTGCGCACAGAAGATCAGACTGAGGATTGGAGTTTTAATGAATACATCGCTCAGTTTTCTCAGAGATTGTCTGCGAACGGGAAGCTCAACCTTTCTTACAATCACGTAGACGGCCATTATCCCAAACCCAAATACCAGACAGACCAGAAGCTCGATGCAGCCGGGGAACCCCTGGACAGCAAACCAGCACTAACCAACACCTTTGAAAACAACTACGACCGGAATGATTTTATCCAGGCAGATTATTCGCTGAGAAGTAATCATATTTTAACGTTCAACACAGGCTTAAAATACAGTGGGCGGAATCGCGAAAATGTTCAGATTGTCGACAAATTTGACTACAACAAAAATCAGTTTGTGACCAGCCAGAGCCAGACGAATAACTTTTCGAGCTCTGAAAAAATCCTGGCGGGATATGCACAATCTGTGATGACAAAAGGCAGGCTTCGCAGCGAAATCGGTATTCGTGGTGAGTATACCCATTTCTACAACGAAACCATTGAGCCGGGTTATTCCACAAAAGGCAATTACTTTATCCCCCTGCCAAGCGCTTCCTTTATCTACAACCTGGATACGACGCAGTTCCTGAAATTTTCGGTCGACAGAAAGATCAGACGTGCCAGTTTCAAAGACCTCAGCCCGTTCGTCGACAGCTCGGATGTGGCTAAAATAAAAACCGGAAATCCACTGCTTCGTCCGGAAAAAGCCTGGGGTTTTGAGCTTGGTTATATGAAAACCTCGTCCAAATGGAACATAGGTGTCAACCTTTTCCGTCGTCAGATCTCCGGGCTGATCCAAAAAGTGCTTTATGACGTCTCGGACGGAGTCGTACTTGAAAAGCCGGACAATTTCAATTCTGCCTACATTCAGGGCGTTGAGCTCATTGGTGCGGCGCAGCCTATGCCTTTCTGGAGCATCAATGGAAGTTACTCCCGTTTCGGTTCCAAACTGAAAAATGAGAATGAGGGTGGTGGAGATGCGATCAAAGACCAATTTAACTGGTGTGCAAAAATGATCTCAGATTTTACGCTTGGGAAAAATACGTTTTTCCAGGTAGCCTGGAACGGGATCGGGCCCAAGGTTTCCAGCCAGAAAGAGGAACAGACCCTGGCTTACTGGGATGCAAGTATTTCCCAATATCTGGTAAAGAAAAAGATGATGCTCAGCGTTCGTTTGATGGATATTTTTAATACCAATAACAAAAAAACAACTGAGTATACAACCGCTCAGACGAGCGAAAAAGTACAGGATATCCCAGGCAGACAAGTATTTATCAACCTTTCTTATAGTTTCTGAAATGGCAAAATCTTCCTTCAAAAGTTTAGCTGGCTTTCTTCATCTCTGGCTTGGACTAGCCTCCGGCATTGTGGTCATTGTGGTTAGCATAACCGGTTGCATTTTTGTTTTTGAAGAAGAAATAAGAAATATCACGCAGAAAGAATATCGGTTTGTTCAACCGGAATCCCGCGCCAAAATAACCACCGCGGATGCCATTTCGATTCTGAACAAACAATTTCCCGGAAAGCAGATTGAACAGCTGAGGCTGTTTTCCCAACCAGATCGTGCAATGATCGCCCGGCTTACAGACATTGAAAAAATTAACTCGAAAAGACCGGAAAAGAAGAAGAAAACGGATACAGAGGAAGATGAAGAAAATGCAAAAGCAAGGATAACCGTTTCCCTCAATCCATATTCCGGACAGATTCTCGGCCCCTGGAACATGGAGAGCGATTTTCTGCATATGGTTGAAAAAATACATAAAACCCTGATGCTGGGTGAAATTGGAAAATGGATTATCAAAGTCAACATCGTTGTATTTCTGACGATGCTTTTATCCGGACTGGTGCTCTGGTTTCCCCGTAAAAAAAACCAGGTGAAAAATGCCTTCAAGATGAAATTTGATGCCAAATGGCAGCGTATCAATTATGATTTCCATAACGTTCTTGGTTTCTATTTCTTAATCCCACTTTTGCTTATCACGCTGACGGGTATCTGGTGGGCTGTGAAACCATCGCAAGAGCTTGTTTATGCAGTATTAGGTGAGGGAAAAAAGGCAGAGCCAAAAAAAGTGGTTTCCATCATTCCAACTAGTCAGCTGGCTCAAAAATTTAGTCCTGCAAAAGCTTTTGAATCGGTCTCATCCCGTAATGCGGGATGGAATGAGGCGCATATCAATTTTGCAAAAAACCTGAAAGATCCGATCAGAGTCAATCTGCGTTATCCTTACCAGATCGTTAGAAAACAGAATACTTTCGAATTCGACCAGTATTCAGGTAAATTGTTAAAATCAGAATACTTTAAAGATTACAGTGCTGCGGATAAAGTCAAACATGCCAACCGCACTTTGCATACCGGCCAGGCATTTGGTTTGTTTGGTAAAATAATAATGTTTTTTGCCAGCCTTTTTTCTGCCACCCTCCCGGTTTCCGGATTTTGGATCTGGTATCAGAAGAAAAACAAAAAGAGCAACAAAAAGCAACCGACGAGAAGGGCAACAACGCCTGTGACCGCAACGAGCAGTCAGAAACGCAGGCCCGTCATACAGCCCTCCTCCGTGCAATAGGTGTAATTATATCGAAGTGGTGTTTTCCCATCACTTACAGGCTTAAATCAGTTGCCGTGAATCAGCAGCATTGTATTGCGCTCGTTCACGGCAACATCACTCAGATCAACTGATATTTCCAAACCATTCCCTGGTACATATAAAAAATAGCGGGCAGATCGGATGGAGGACATTCTGTTTTAATGACTTACTTCGTAGCTATTTTCTTAGTCTTTATTGTTTCATAAACTTCTCTCTGAAAGAAACTTTTCCGTCCGTGACTTTCAAAATGTAAATCCCTGCAGGTATTTTCCTGATGTCGATCTGCCCTTCGTCAATATCAGTGATTGTTTTTTCGATGAGCAGCAATCCGCTTGAATTGAAAACACTTACCCTTACTGGTCCATTCATTCCGGACAGTGCCATTTTCAATTGCGTTTGTACGGGATTCGGGAAAATAATGAGCCCTTTTGTTAGGCCGCCAAAATCCAGAGCTACTATTCTGGAAAAAGCATAGCTTCCATCCAGGTCCACCATTTTGAGCCTGTAGTAATTCAGACCAGGCAAAGGACTATTGTCGGTGAAGGAATATCGGATCCCAACTGATGAACTGTTTGCCGCATTTACTTTGCCAAGTTCATTGAAAGACTTTACATCTCTGCTCTTTTCCACGATGAAATGACTGCTATTGCTTTCGCTCGTAGTTTCCCAAAACAGTCTAGCCATCTTTCCCTCAGTTTTTGCAGAAAATTCGGTCAGTACAACGGGAAGTGCGGACAATGGAACGATGCTCGTAAAAGTACTTCCTCTATAGTCACCCACCGGGAACGTTACGGCAACTGTCACACTTTCCGCCGATACACGGCCATTTCCGACCGCAGGGGCTTTGGTGATGGTTATGTTAACATTCGTCTGATTATAGAGCGGATCCGAAACCGAGACCTGATATTCACTGTCTATCCTTTGGATAAATACGATTGCTTTTTTGTCTGAGGAGATACTGGTACCGTCACCCATTTCCACAGTGCCGGGGATGTAGAACACGACTGCGTAGCTGCCTGTTTTGTCATTTCTAATTGCCTGCACTTCGCTGGTATTCTGCATAACCACAAATCCATGGTCACCCGCGTAATTTTGAAAGTCCGTAAGAGAGCGATCTGGTGCAACGATGTACTGATAACGCTGATTTTCAGGTGTATTGCCATGATTGACCCACATACTGAAAACGTTCCTCGTTATCACTGCTGTACTGCCATCTCCATTGATACTTCTCCATGAACCGGATTGCGCAATATCCTGTACCGTTATATCTCCTCCTGCCGGAATGATATAACCCACGTTGTCGTGATGAACCCAGGCCAGATTGGTAAAGTTCTGACTATTTCCTTGGAGTATTTCGGTGGAGTTGCCGTCGCTGACAGTGATATCACCGGAAAGAAACGACTGATTCACAGATGTGGCCACCGGGTTCGTTTTGTTTGCCGAAATGCCAGAACCAAGGCATAACATGGCGTCTCCCATAAAAAAATAAGCCTTTTTAGCCATGACACCATTGTAGTTATGCTCATATGCAATTGCACCGTTTTTGCCGTTACTTACACCGCCGCCAAAATCATTTGTGCCATAGATGTAGCCTTCCAAAGCGGTCGCATACTGGCTTTGCTCTGCGGTAGTACCCGGAACCCGTGCCCAATCCCAAACAGGAAAAATGTTGTCATATTCACTGCCATGTGTGAGGATATTTGTAGCGCCCAATGGCAGATTGAAGGCTTTGACATTTTCCCCGTTAAGTGCCTCTGTCCCAAGTGTACGTTTTGAAATAACCTTTGCCGAAAGATAATAGTTGCCGCCATGCTGGGTCATGATGTCCGATTTCCAGAAATGTTTATTTCCAACAGCCGGAAATGGCGCGCCGCTGAGGTGATCCTTCCATGACTGGTAAGCCGGTGCCCGATCTGGATCACCAACGATCATTTTTTCAAGAACAGAAGCCGAAATATTGGTTGGGCCGGAAGCAGGCCGGGAAATATTTCTTCCCAACGTACCGAAGTCAATCACATTTCTGTATCCAAGCAGCCTGTGCCCGTCCAGCAAAAGATCAGATAAAATTTTTCTTTTTGCGGTTGAAAACGAGGCAGCAAACAAATTGCCGCCAGTCAGTTCAATGTAATCACTCAGGTCACTGATTATCGACATTCCGTATCCTCCGGAGTACAGCTGCTCATGATGCTGGTGAAAGCTGTTGTCGATCTTGATCCCTTCGTCTCCCTGATTTGGAACGATAACCAGTGTGGAAGCCATGGCTTTGAAGGCAATATCGGTGGTCCGGAAATCGTCTTCGATACAACCTTTGTAAATCGAGATTTCGGCAACCCAGGTCAGGTTTTTTCCTCCGCCTGCAAACCGAACGGTTTGTTCAGCCAGGTAAGCGGAATATTTGAGAAGCAAAGTCCTGTCAATTTTGCCCTTCAAAAGAATCAATGGAATCATGTAATCCTGCGGCCCGCCGATGTCGTTGTACCACCAGTTATTTGACGTCGGGCTTTTGGTGTAATAGTAGTCGATCCCAAGTACAATCTTATCCCTTAAAGTTTCGGAATCATACGACGAGCTTGATGGCGTCCTGTATGCGACAGCCATGGCAACAAGTCGGTTGAGGTGAGCTCCGGGTTTCCAGCTGGTCTCGCTTTTGTCGTCATAATCAATGTCATTCCAGCTTCCGTCGGCAAGCATTGTTCCTGCAAGATTATCCACATTCGCATCATTGACCGACTCAGGGATCAGTTTGTTTATCAGCCTGGTTGTGATATCGTCAATTGCAGCCTGCTGTTCGGGCGTTGGAGGAGCGGGCAAAACGCCGTACACCTCAAATTCTGCAACGCGATACCGCACACCGGTACCGCGTCCCCTTCCGTTGAAACGCACATATCTTCCGATACCGGTAATCCCTGTAATGGTCGTAACCGGATTCCCACTCGCGGGATTGGGATTGATCGTAAAAATGGTAGACCATTGAACTGCATCGTTGGATACCTGAATATCCAGCGTACTTGCGTAGCGGTCGTCGGCCCATTTCAGCACCACTTTCTGGACGTCATAAAAAGATCCAAGATCCACATAAAGCCACTGCGCGAAGTTACCTCCTGATGACCACTTCGTCGTTTCGTTTCCATCGGTTGCATTAGAGGCAGGATAAGCCGAGGTTTCAAGAGTTGAGGCGACGGCTGGTTTATTGAGTGCCAGGTTTATCGTCTGTCCCTGGGCGGATATCAGCCCGGCGTAGTTCATAAAGAACAGGCACATGACCAACCACTTCCATTCACGAATTGGTGATTGAATTGTCATAATTTCAGATGTATTTGTTGGCAAAGGCAAACCCGCAGCCGGTAGACACAAAGTTCTCCCTGCGCAGGTGCGGGCCTGCTTCAACACGATTGAAAAATGAAAAGGATTGAAGAATTTCAGCCGGTGCTTCTTCTCATTTTTGAAAATTGCTACCGGCTAAGATTTGTTCGGCTAATTAATTAACTGATTGTTCTTTTGGTGGAAAACTGAGCTGAGAGCTAAGGGTGAAAGCTCTTTTTCCGGACGACAGAGCCTTAGTTATAGCCAGGGTTTTGTGGAAATGCGTATCCGCCACCTTCTGTACGGTCGATCTGCGTTTGCGGAATCGGGCGAAGGGTGTGAAAATCCTTGATATTAGGCGCTGCAACGGGATTGTATTTTTTTACCCTTTCTACCAACTTATTCGTCCGTTTCAGATCGAACCATCTCACGTATTCGCCTGATAGCTCACGGGATCTCTCATCGAGAATGAAGTCCAGGTTCAGATCGGAAGCCTTTACTTCCATTGCTTTTTTATTTGCCTCAATCTCCGTAGCTGTTGCTCCCGTTCTGGCGGCTCTTCTGCGTACAGTATTAACAAAGGTCACGGCCTCATCGGCTTTTCCATCCAAAACCAACGCTTCCGCAGCAATCAGGTAAGTGTCGGCAAGGCGGAAGATGACAAAATCCCGCGTTCCTTTTGCCTCATTGATGGCGATCCGGTTGGGATCCAGATATTTGCTCAGGCTTGGAAAAATACCGTTGGTGTACTCACTTGGGCCGAACAGGTTATACTTCGCAGCCGCTTTCTGAGCGGGTGTCACCTCTTTTGGTGAAAGATAAAATGAAGTGTCGCCCAGCGCCATCTGTACCTGTTTCCCATTGATCGTATAGATGCCGGGTTTGTTGCAGTACCAGACACGCTGGAAAGATTTTTCATTACGGGAATCGTATGCATTGTATAAATTCAACATGTAGTCGGTAGGCTTGTAATGTGCCCAGGGACGGCCATTGGCCAGATCCCGATACATACCCGGTTGTCCTTCATAGCCCATAATGTAAAACATGTGTGCGTTATTTCCATTGCCATTGGTCAATACGTTGGTGCTGTACTGCACCGAAAACATGATCTCACTATTGACTTCATTTCCGATTTTGTAAATCATGCCAAAGTCGTCCAGCAATTTGGGTCCGTTTGCAGTTGCGATAGCTTCTTTGGCAAGTGCTGCCGCCTTTGCATAATCACCTGCCTGTGCTACTTTGGATGCGCCGCGGGTGAGGTAAACCCTGGCCAGAAAATGTTTTGCAGCCGGAAGGCTCGCGCGTCCGAAATTGGAAGCTGTCACCGGCAGATTAGCCACGGCAAAGCTCAGATCGTCAATAATAACCTTATAAACATCCTCAATAGGAGAACGTTTTGCGACAGTGGATGCCCCCTGCGTTTCGACCAGACTGATGTGCACTGGCCCGAAAATCTCAACCAGCATATAGTAATAGTACGCTCTTAGAAATCTGGCTTCGGCGACACGTGTCTTCCTCAGCGTTTCCGCTACGCCGGTTACGTTAGGAGCCCTTTCAATCAAAGCATTACAGGTGTTGATCGCTTCATAAAACGCATTCCACGGGCCGGAGACTACACCGCTGGCAGAATTGATGTTAACCGTATACCCATTAAACGCAGGGTCGGCACTGCCGGTGGTGTATTCGTCGGTGCCGTAAACGGATAGAAAACCACCGCTTTGCAGCCCGTACCAGGTACGCAGATAGCTGTATGCGGCGTTAACCCCGTCTTCCATACCGAGCGCAGTGTTCAGATGTTCATTGGATATCTCGGTACGGACATCCTCTTCAAGCATATTTTCGCACGAGCAGAAGATCAGTGCCGTTATTGAAAGCGAGAGAATAAGTATTTTTTTCATGATTTCAGATCAAAATTTAATGTTCAGACCAACCAGGTAATTCACAACTGCCGGATTATCCATAATCTCCGGGTCAATCCCCTTGTTCTTGCTCACGTAGGAAGAGAAGATAAATGGATTTGTAATATTGAAGCTCAGCCTTACAGACTGCGATTTAATCTTCTTTACAAGATCCGTCGGCAGATTGTACCCGAAATTGATGTTGCGTATTCTGATGAATGAACCATCAAAATATTTCAACGTGCTTCCAAAAACAGCGCCCGGGTTGCCTGACTGGCCGTTGATAGGGCGTGGATAAGCGTTGGTCGGATTGCTTGGCGTCCAATAGTCCACATCCAGCATGTTGTAACGGCCACCGAGGGCGATCGTGTTGTTGGGCGTGCTGTGATGCAAACTGGCAAGAAGACTTCCAGCTCTTGCGACTGTGAATATGGCAAGATCAAATCCTTTCCATGCAAACCGATTGTTGAAGCCGAACGTCCAAGATGGGTTGCGGTTACCAAGTATGATCCTGTCAGCAGGGTCTATAACGCCATTTCCATTTCTGTCAGCCACTTTGATCTGTCCCACGGATGAGCTGTACTTTTTAGCTTCATCCTCCTGTCCAAGCTGCCAGATACCGGTCTTTTCGTAATCATAATATACACCCAAAGGCTCACCGATGAAGCGTGCATTACCGATATCATCCACTTTGCCCTGAGAGAGCATGAGAATTTTCTCCTTATTGTAGGCCAGATTCAGGTCGGTACTCCATTCAAAGCCGCCATTTCCTGAAACGATATTATTACTTCCGATGGTAACTTCCACACCCGAGTTGCTCGTAGAGCCCACGTTGGTCAGTGTTCCGGAATAGCCTGTTGTGTTAGGGAGTAATTTTGCCAGAAGTAAATCGGTCGTCTTCGCCTTATACACTTCGACGGTACCGGTAAACCGGTTGTTCATAAATCCGAAGTCGACACCGGCATTCAATGTTGCGGTTGACTCCCACCTCAAATCAGGATTGCTGATCGACGAAGGACGCCGGCCAAAGGCTGTTGTACCATTATAGTCGTATGCAGTGGTTGACAACAAACCTTGCGTCTGATAAGGGTCAATACCGGTGTTCCCGATTTTTCCATAACTGACTCTGAGCTTTAGATTACTCAGCTGACGGAAGCTCTTCATAAATGTTTCATCCGAAAGATTGTAGGCGAAGGCCGCGGAAGGGAAAAATCCCCATTTATTACCAGGAGCAAAACGTGAGGAACCATCCGCACGGGCGGTCAGTGTCAGTAGAAAACGACTATCAAAGGAATAGTTCACTCGCCCCATGTACGACAGGATCGTCCATTTTTCATAACCGCTTCCTACACCTGAAATCGTATTGGCAGCGCCAAGATTGTAATACTCAACCGACTCAGCCGGCAGGTTGGTGACATTTACCGAGCTTGATTCCGATGTCCGATCCTGAATACTGTACAGACCTGTGACGTTGATCTTGTGTTTGTTGGCAATTATTTTGTCGTAGGTAAGCATATTTTCCCAGGTATACGAGAAAACAAAATTTTCCGAGCTACTTGCCGCAGGAAGTCCTCCCTGCCGCGAGGTGGTATTGGATTCCTGAAAATTCCCCTTCCGGCTGTTGATCAGATCCGGGCCGAAATTCATCCGGAATTTAAGTCCGTCGATGATCTCGGCCTCACCATACATACTGCTTAACAAACGAAATCTTTTCTCCTTGTTGATCACAGCCCCTGGAACAAAGTCGGTGAGAAGATTATACATCAGCGCATCGCCTGTTGGGAAAGGAACAAGGTTTCCATCCGCACCGTAAGGAGATCCAAGTGGGGTCTGTACCAGAGAAGCCATGTATGGATTGATATCGCCGCCGTTGCGCTCGCTATATGTACCCAGCATGGAAATACCAAGTTTAATACGCCTGTTAACGTCCTGATCCAGGTTGATGCGTGTGGTGTAACGTTTGTAATCCTGATTGCTGAAATACCCCTGATCGTTGAGGTAGCCCATAGACAAATTATAACGTGTTGCGCTGGAACCACCCAGCACGCTGAGCTCATGATTTTGAGAGAACCCGCTTTTAGCGATCAGACTGGGCCAGTCGGTGTAGCGGCCGTCCTTGATGGCCTGGATCTCACCCGGCTCAAAGATTTTTGCATCCGATGCCTCAGGATTTGCATCGTTGTAGTTATTGATTGCGCGGTTCGCCTCACGTTTGAATTCAACAAACTGCGGACCGTCGAACACATCGGCGTAGCGTACAATTTTCGTTGCCCCAAACCAGGTATTATAACTTAACGTTGGTGCGCCCGATTTCCCCCTTTTTGTAGTAATTATTATTACTCCGTTGGCCCCACGTGAACCGTAGATAGCAGTGGCGGATGCATCTTTAAGCACCTCCATAGAAGCAATGTCATTGGGACTTATGTCGTTAAAACCTCCCGAAATGGGAATCCCATCAACCACGTATAAAGGGTCATTTGCTCCGCCGTTAGTTCCGAAGGAGCGGTTTCCCCGAATCCTTACGGTGGGTTCGGAGCCCGGTTTGTTCGACGTCTGCGTTACATATACGCCTGCCGCACGCCCCTGGAGCATTTGCTGCGCGTTGGTCACCGGTACTTCTTTCAACGTCCTTTCATTAATTGACGAAATGGCTCCGGTAATATCTTTACGGGTCTGGGTTCCATAACCCACCACAACTACTTCGTTCAACGCCTTGGTGTCCACTTTCAATGAAACGTCAATGCTGCTGCGATTCCCTACCACCACTTCCTGAGGCAGGTATCCTACGAATGAAAAGATCAGCACGGGATTGATACTTTCCTGGGAGCCTTCAATCAAGGACATGTTAAAGTTCCCTTCTGTATCGGAGGTTGTTCCCCGCTGCGTGCCTTTCAATACAATACTCACACCGGGAAGGCCGCCCCCCTGCTCGTCGGTGACCCGCCCTCGGATGTCGATCAATGCGAGTTTATATTCTGTGATACGATTGGCAAGCAGGTTTTCTATTCTGCCATCAAACCTGTTTTCCGAACCCGATACACCCGGCTCCTTCTGCATGAGAGAAGAATTGTTGTTTCGGGGTACCGCTTCCTCCTTTTTCTTGATCACAATGGTTCTCTCAATAATCGAATAAGTAAGAGGCTGGTTATCCAGAATGATATCCATCGCCTGTTTCACCGACGCATTATGAAGAGACACGTTTACCTTTTTTGTTTGTTCCAAAAGGCTGTTTTCATACCAGAATATAAATCCGGTCTGCTTTTTTATTTCCCTAAGAATTTTCTCAACGGACGCGTTTTTCTCCTTCAAGGTGACACTTTGGGCACGTCCATCTGCAAACACGTGAATACATGCCAGAGCGAGGATGAAGGCAGTAAGGTTGATCCGCATAACAATTTGTTTTTTAGTATCCGGATTGATCCGGATCATCGTCGGAATGCTGTTGAGACTTCGCTCAATAAACGGTCGCACTTTTTGCAAAAAAGCGGTCTGAAACGTACAAAAATTCATACTTTTGTTTCGTTGGGTTAAATGAATAAAAAATCTGTCGAAAGTTTTGTGGCCTTTTGGCCAGTTCGTTAGCCCCACCTGTCATCTGTCGAGGATGGCTATGGCCGGAAGTGTTGGTAGCACTTTCGGTTTTTTTATAGGGGTGCAGTTGCGCGTCGTTACATCATTTCATCGGTTTTGGATTTAGGTTGAACATGTTTTCGTCAACATCAAGGTGATACGACGATTGTTTTTCCTTTTACTTTAAAGTGAATATTATTTAGTTCCAGGACTTTGAGCAGGCTTGAAAGCTGAGAATTTCTCGAAATCCCACCTGTAAAGAGGCGCTCCGGAATATCCCCCTCGTATTCCACCTTCACATCATACCATCGCTCCACCTGCCGCATAATGGTTTTGATGTCAGCATCCTTGAAAGCAATGAGCCCGTTTTTCCATGAAATTGATTCCTCAGGGTCAATTCCTGTTCTGACCATGAACCCATCCCGGCCATTGTATTCCGACTGCTGACCTGGTTTCAGAAGACTGGCGTTTTTGGTTCCTGTTTTGGACACACGAACACTTCCTTCAAGCAAGGTTGTTTTGATCACCTTTTCGTCCGAATAAGCCATAATATTAAAATGTGTTCCAAGCACTTCAACCAGTTCTTTATTGTTCACATTGATTCGAAATGGTACTGATCTCTTTTTGTCGTCTTTTAACTTAGCAATCTCGAAATATCCTTCTCCGGTTAAGTTGACAGTTCGGTCAGTATTGCCAAATGTTGTGGGATAATGAAGAGAGGAGGCTGCATTAAGCCACACCTTGCTTCCGTCGGGAAGTACAACCCGGAATTGCCCGCCACGAGGTGTCTTTATCGTGTTAAAAGTGACCTGTACGGTTTCATCACTGAGTGTTTCATAAATCAGTTCACCATCGCTCTTGCTGATACGGATTCCTTTGCCCACTTTTAAAGATCCGTTGGCCAGTTCGTTCAGTTTCAGAACGGAACCATCGCCGAGAGTCAGCGTCGCTTTGTCGCCCCCAGGAGCGATATCAGCCGTTACGGATGCGATCTCAGAGGCGTTTTCATTTTTCTGTTTAACAAAAAAATAGGTACCGGCCCCAAGCAGCAGCAAAACTACGGCAGCAGCCACCGAAAGCCTGAACAATGGCAAGACCTTTCGGGGTTCGACAAACTGGGTTTGACGCAATACACCTGAGAAAAGACGTTCGCGATGTGTTTGTTCATCCGCTGCCAATGATTCCGGGATAATTACTTCATGATCCTGATCAGTGTTATACCAGCTGGCAAACTCCTTTTTTTCATCTTCGGTAATAGATCCGTTCAACCACTTACTGGCCAGGTGCTGGTACCGGACGTCGGGAATTTTTAATGACATACGTAAAAGGGCTTATAACAATAAGTACCCTGAGGCAGGTCAATCCCTTAGTCCGAATCAAAAAAAATGTATTATTTTTTCTAAAAAGTAGATTTAAGTATGAACATACTACAACAGAAGCGTGAAAATAAATTGATTCAAACCGGCCCGAAGCGTTTTAAGGGCCTTACCAAGATGTGCTTCAACGGTTTTTTCTGAGATGCCCAGTTCCTTCGCAATTTGTTTTTGCGAGTAACCCGCATCCCGGCTAAGCTGGTAAACAAGCCTGCACTTTTCAGGAAGCTCTGCCACCAATTCGCTCAAACGATGCCGGAGTTCCTCAAACTCCAGCCATTCCTGAGTAGAATTATCCAGCAAGTCGTTGGCAAGGGAGCTGTGATCTGCAAACTTCTGGTAGTTATTTTTTTTAGCCAGCGCCTTGATGACCTGATACTTGACTGAAACCGTGAGGTAATTTTTCAGTGAAGAAGTTAGTTGAAGCTGTTCCCTCCTGTTCCAAAGCGAAACGAAAATGTCCTGGACAATTTCTTCGGCTTCGTCGAGGTCGCCTGTTTTATTTGCCGCCACCGCGAGGATCACTTTCCAGTAACGGTTAAATATCTCCGTAAATCCCTTTTCATCCCCCTGTTGCATCAGGATTAGAAGTTCAGAGTCGGTAAGAAGATCGAGAGGCATTGCTTCGTTAATATAATTATTGAAGCAACAAATGTAACAAATTAATTAGCGGTATATAAAGTAAGCCGACAGACCGAGCGATGCAATTCAGCCAGGAGTCTAACATTTTTTTGAACACATGTTGAACAGTATGCCTGAGAAGGCTAGTTCGGCATATACTACTATCATTAAGTATTCGGGCAAATGAAGGAGCTACTTATTTATTTGAAAACAAGTGCTTCGGAGAGTGGCTTTGTCAGAATACATCATTCACATTAAACTCATTACCTATTTTGTGATTCTGATAAAAGCGATATGATAAAAATGCAAAGACATATGTTTTCATTTTCTTGGTAAAAATACCGGATAGTTGCCAGTACCTAGCTACTTAACTATCAGGTAGGTCCTTTCGTCATTGGAGCTTGTTTTAGTTATAAACCTTGTACCATAAACTCCAATACGCTGATTTTCAGATCATACTTTATAAGGTTTCAGCGGATCAGAGGCTACTTCAAAATAGACTTCCCCGGTAATCTCCACCAACCGTTCAGTTAATCCGAAAGCAGAAGGGAATTGAATGGATGAAGCCGCATTGAGCCAGACTTTCCAACCGTACGCCAGAATCAACTGATATTGATTTTGGCGTACGGACAGTATTCAGAACACGATTTTCCGTCAAGGTTTCTTTCATTTCATAAACCAAGTGCCCGTCGTTCAACTTACGCACCGATACACCAGACTGCTGGCTCGCTACACTGTATTTCTGATTGTTAAACAAGATTAATTCACCGTTTTCTGGAGTAAGCAATGCGTGGTTTGTTCTTAGGACAATTTTTTCTACCTTCTTTTGAACAAATTCCTTATTATCAACTCTCTTATTGATAGAACGGTCGTAGAAGAAATATTCAGTGGAGCTGACTGCGATCAACATCGGGTCTAGTTCCACTCCTCGGTATTTGTAATACCAAGTTCTTTTGCCTTAAATACTGGATTTTTTCCTTTCTTTTTCTGGTCACTATAATCTTTCAGGGCGGCAAGTGCAGGTTTTCGCAGTAACAAGATCGCAACAATGTTCAGCCATGCCATAATGCCAACGCCGATATCGCCGATCGTCCAGGCAAGTGCTGCCGTTTTGATGGAACCGTAGAATGTTGCTGCCATAATCAACCCGCGCAGTCCCCACAAAAGCCATTTATTACCCCCTTTTTTAAGGAGGTAGCTCAGGTTTGTTTCGGCAATGTAGTAGTAAGCCATGATGGTTGTAAATGCAAAAAACAGGAGAGCTATGGAGACAAACCCACTGCCCAGAGAAGGGAATTCTGTATTAATAGCAGCCTGTGTATAAGCAGCGCCAATGGCCATTCCTTTTACATTCTCCACTAGAAATCCGCCCTCCGGATTCACAACGTTATATTGTCCTGTAAAAAGAATCATCAGTGCCGTGGCGGTGCAGACAAACAACGTATCCACATATACTGAAAATGCCTGAACCAGCCCCTGCTTTACCGGATGGCTCGCCTCAGCCGCCGCAGCCGCATGGGGAGCAGTTCCCTGGCCTGCTTCGTTGGAATAGATTCCTCGTTTTACTCCCCAGGATACTGCCATTCCGAAAATTCCGGCAAATGCAGGTTCCATATCAAAGGCAGAGCTGAAGATCAGTCCGAATATCGCAGGCACCTGGCTGATGTTAAGTGCAATCACGATCAACGCCATTAAAATATAAGCCCCCGCCATAAAGGGGACGACAATTTCCGCTACTTTTCCAATACGTTTTACGCCGCCAAAAATGATAAGTCCTAACAATACCGTGACTGCTGCGCCGGTCATTTCTACCGGTATATCGAATGCACTTTTAGCGCTGATCGCAATGCTGTTACTTTGCACACCTGGCAAAAACAAGGCAGTACTTAGTATGGTTGCGATTGCAAACAAACTTGCATACCATTGAATACCAAGACCTTTCTCAATATAATATGCAGGACCTCCCCTGTATTGTCCATCCTTTACAGTTTTATAAATCTGCCCCAGTGTTGCTTCGATAAATGCAGAAGCGGCCCCTAAAAATGCAATAGCCCACATCCAGAATACGGCACCCGGCCCTCCCATGGCAATTGCTGTCGCAACTCCGGCAATATTCCCGGTCCCTACCCTGCCGGAAATCGCTATGGCAAAAGCCTGGAAGGAAGAGACCCCTTTTGCCGATGACTCGCCGCCAAATAGTAAACTGACCATATCCTTTAAGTAACGAACCTGCAAAAACCGTGTTACAATCGAAAAATAAATTCCTGTTGCAAGACAAAGTATAATGAGCGCATTACTCCAGATAATGTCATTGATAAAATTTACAATTTGTTCCATAAATGAGTGCAATAGAGATTGGAATAATCAGCATAGTTTGGCTGAAAGCGTTTAAAGTAAGTATAAATATGCCAGAAAGACACAATTACATATATTTATAACTGCAATAAATCAAAAAAGTACAATTTAATTAGGAAGTCATCCATCTTATCCCCGCCTATAATTCTCAGTGCATCAGTTTTTCAATATCATTTAATTCCCCAAAAAGTACCAGCACTTCGCTTTCAAGCATGGCGTGGCGATTCCCGATGCCCTTTCAAAAATTTTCGCCAACCCGTTTTCTGATTCTTTAGATGAAATAAGCACGGTCAGCACGATTACATTGTAGCGCTTCGTAAGATCTGCTTCGGCGAGTGTCATACCAATATATCTGGCCGGGACCCGTGTTTCGATAATGCGATACTTTTCAGAAATTTTAAAAAAATCCACTATTCCAGAGTTATCCAGCCGCATCGCGAGCCTTTCAGCTGATTCTTCCTCCGGCAGTATGTACTCTTCAATCTGCATCGCTTCGAGTACCGTTTTCTGAAGATCGGAAACCACCCTCCTAATTTTTTTCACCAGGCTGTTTAAGCAGCGATTACGGTTTTAACATAAAAGTCCCGGGCAAAAAAGAAAACATCCTTCCAGGACACCGCTGGTACAGCAATCGGATTTACTAACTGAAAGCCTATATTTACAAGTTATGTTTATCATAGAATATACCATTTAAAATGGCCAAGTCCCCGATCGACCAGATTTTGGGGCATTCCGATGGCGACCGATATTGCTTTTGCACTTGCACTTTTGTCTATGGCGGGCAATCATATCCCCGGCTCCGTGAAAGTTTTTTTGTCGGCGCTGGCAGTGGCAGACGATCTGGGCGCGGTACTTGTTATCGCTTTTTTTTATACTGCCAACATCGCTTTAGTACCGCTGATCATTGCTGGGTTTCTTCTGGGAGTTCTGGTTATTGGGAATTTACTGGGCATACGGGGTATCCTTTTCTACCTGATCATTGGGATTGCTTTTTGGGCAGGCTTTCTTTTTTCCGTAGTTCACGCTACGATTGAAGGCGTTCTGGTAGCATTTGCGATTCCTGCACGCACGAAGATCGACGAGAACGAATACATAAAAAATATCAGAAAAAACATCTCGGATTTCGAGAAAGAAATACCTCAGAACGGATCATTGACCACATCGGAACAACACCATACGATAGAGAAAATAAAAATGCTTAGCACCGATGCGGAAACGCCGCTCCAGAAGATTGAGTATGCCCTGCATCCGTGGGTTGCATTTGTAATAATGCCCCTGTTTGCGCTGTCCAATGCGGGAATGGAAATCGGAAGCAATTTCTTTTCTTCTCTGTTAAATCCGGTCAGTATAGGCGTCACTGTTGGCCTGGTAGCCGGCAAATTTATCGGGATCCTGCTTTTTACCTGGTTAATGGTACGGTTAAGATTATCCACACTCCCTCACCTGGCCAACTGGAAACATATTACAGGGGTAGCTTTGCTCGCGGGCGTTGGATTTACGATGTCACTTTTCATCACTGGCCTCGCTTTTAACCACCCTGAAATGGTTGTTCAAGCCAAATATGGCATATTGCTCGCATCCGTCGTGGCTGGTGTAGTTGGAATCCTTGTTCTAAAAAATATCAAAAGCGAATCCTAAAATCGGTATTGACAATTTATTAAAACGATTTCATGTTTCATCTGAGCGGGAAGAATATACCAAAATCCATGACATCGTCGAAAGCGGAATCGAGTTTAAAGGCCCAAACCTGTGGATTAAAACAATGTCTTATGCCGCCTGGCTGATGAGTTAAAATCGCAATTACCCAATCCGATCGCATAAATACCCCCAAATATCGCAGTAAAAGTCACTACCATCTAATTTGAAAACTGAAGTAATAGCTACACTGCACTAAATGAAAGTCCAGCCTTCCCGCACCACAAATTACACTAACTGGTATATTCGCCACAACATTCAGTTCATTAGTCACTATTTCCCTACGCGCTTAAAATCATTCATTAAACTTGCATGTCAATACTATGACTGTAAGTATGAAAATACCTTTTTTATTTCTCTTCTTTTTAAGCCATGCTGTTCTTGCGCATCAAGGAACACTACAAGGGCACATTTATGATGCTGTGACTCGAAAGCCACTTACTTCAGCTACAATCCTGGTCACCGGGACAAAATTCTCAGCAATAACCAATGAGCTGGGGGAATTTAAGATAAAAGGATTAAATGCAGGAAGCTATCAGGCAAATGTGTTTTCCCTGGGTTTTGAAAGTGTAAGCAACGATTTTAAAATTTCTGATGCAGAAACCACAAATCTGGACTTTTACCTTAAAGTGGGAGCCATTGAACTTTCTGAGCTAAAAGTTCAGGCGACTCATGCACACAGCCAGCAGCTGATCAGCTCGATTGATATCAAACTTCGTCCGATCAACAATTCCCAGGAAGTACTCAGAATGGTGCCCGGACTGTTTATTGGCCAGCATGCAGGCGGGGGAAAAGCAGAACAGATTTTTCTGCGGGGCTTTGATATCGATCACGGTACAGACATTAGTATCAGTGCAGATGGGATGCCGGTTAACATGGTATCGCATGCACATGGCCAGGGCTATGCGGATCTGCATTTTATCATACCGGAACTGATTGAAAATGTGAATTTTAAAAAGGGTCCGTATACCGCTGAAAAAGGGAATTTCGCCACAGCCGGCTGGGTAGACTTTCAGACGAGGGATATGCTCGACAGAAGTTTTCTCAAAGTGGAAGCCGGGCAGTTCGATACTTACCGGGGGATGGCAGCTTTTAACTTATTATCCGATGCGAAAAAGCAGCAGGGAGAATCTGCCTATGTGGCCGGGGAATATAGTTTCAGCAACAGTTATTTTGATTCTCCACAGCATTTCAAACGGATCAATGGTATCGCCAAATACAACAAAAAAATTAGTAACAATACCTATTTAAATGCGTCCGTATCGCACTTTTATTCCAGATGGAACCATTCCGGACAGATACCCGACCGTGCCGTAGCATCAGGGCTGATATCGCACTTTGGCGCTATCGATGACAAAGAAGGCGGTGAAACTTCCAGGACTAATCTGAACCTGAAACTGACTACCGAATTAAGTCATGGGGGATTAATCAAAAATCAGGTTTATTATTCGCATTATGACTTTGAGCTGTATTCGAATTTCACATTCTTTTTGGTTGATTCTATCAACGGGGATCAGATCCGGCAAAAAGAAAACCGTAACATCATTGGCTACAACGGAACGTATACGAAATCAGGGTATCTGGCCGGTATGCCGGCTGAGACGAGCTTTGGTATTACCTACCGGCAGGACCTGACCGATAGCACAGAACTTTCAAGAACGGTGAACCGGTCTGAAATAACCAAAAGGCTGATGCTTGGCAATATTAATGAAACCAATCTGGGAGCATATGTGAGTGAAACGATTACCTTAAGGAGCGATTTAAGCCTGAATGCAAGCCTTCGGTACGATCAGTTTTTTAACCGCTATCAGGATCTGCTGGCTGCAACAAAGGGTAAAGCAAAGGCAGGGATCT